>OGWA01000009.1_pt1 | contig 28571 bp, 42 predicted proteins | sample 1575901 | NCBI WGS metagenome assembly OGWA01 (sample SAMN07581541, study PRJEB24739) | freshwater metagenome
TTTTTTTTTTCAAGCAGAAGACGGCATACGAGATCATAGCCGGTGACTGGAGTTCAGACGTGTGCTCTTCCGATCTGTTTCCCAGTCACGATACCGCACCCATCCACCTGATAACCACCGCCAAACCCCGCCACTTTATAAGGCATACCGACCACCCGGTCTGGTATGTAACACACACGATACCAACGGTTCACACGTTACGTACGGTATCCACGCAGACAACGTGACACACAGACACAAGGATAGGTAAACACAATGACACACATCGAACTCAAGCAGACGCTCGCAGACATCACCGCTAAGGCTCCAGCCTTGACTGGTACTGTCGCTCGCGTCCAGATGTTCATCACGCCGGAAGCGTCCAATGTCTTTGCACAGACGCAGGTAAAGTCAATCATTACCGCGGCGGCGACTGAACAGGCTACGGGTCGCATGGACGCAGACACGTTCATGTTTATCGTCGGTAAACTCCGTGACTTCAAGTCGGTCACATGGGTTGATGCTACACCTGTGAAGGTGGCAGACCCCGTGGGCGACACGGTGAAGATGGCTTTGGACTTCGCCGGTCTGAAGCGCTTCTAAGCACCTAGACCACACTCGGTACACAATGCCGGGTGTGGTCTAGAATCCAAAATTTTTAAAAAACACACACAGAAAAGGTTGAGTTAATCATGTCTTTCACTACACACACTCCTGTTAATCGTCGCACCGTAACCTGTACGCCATCACGGATAACCACGTGGGTACTTACTAACAAGACCTCTAATCCTTTTGAAGTCTCCCAGACGTTCGTGCATGCAGACGCTGAGTGGTCTGCTCCCATTCTTATTGACGAGCTGGTGAAGGCCAGCGCTTATCACGTATACCGCAAGGTCACCTATTATGACGTCGCGCAGCTCGCCATGAACTGGACGGGCGAGTCTTTTGAGTTGTGTGGTTGCGTTTTCACGAAAGGAAAGACAGAGTAATGATGAAAGCAGATATCCAAACCCCTTCGGGTATTCGTCTACAAATCAAGCGTGACGGCTTGTTCCATGAGATCACCCTTACACGGGGTGACAGCATGGTTAGCAAGCAGTCTAGCCTGTGGATTACGGTTGAGGACTTTATGCAAGCTGCTACCAAGCTTGCCGTGTTCCTCACGTGCAACAATGTGCCCCGTGACTTCACGGACACTGTGAAGATGTTGGAGGAGATGCAATGAAGCTGAGTAGAAACACAAAGCGGTTTATCCTTGATGGATTGACCGCTGTCATCATCGTCGCTGGTTTGATGGCAATGTACTCGATGTTGAGTATGTTGCCTATTCATCAATATGGAGGTGCTAAATGAAACTGCATCAAGGCGTTCGCAATCGCAATGGGGTTTGGGTCTGCGCTACGCAGGTCAAGACCCCACGCAAGCCACTGAGTGAGTCACGCCGTGCTATGTACGCGGCGATGGCTGACCGTGAGTTGACCGCAGACGACCTGTGGTTGATCGACGACGAGAAGGGCTATGTTGATGTGAGTTTTGGCTCTATCGACAATGAGTTGCTGAAGAGAATGCGAGGAGGCAAGTAATGGAACAGGTAGAAGTAGAATCGGTCATCGGTGTTGGTCCTAAGCTCATGGAGCGAATGCAACGTGAGCAGGATCGCACACACGCAATCATACAACGCAAGTATGATTGGATTGCGAAACAACCCACTGAGTTGCAATCAGCGGTTGCAGCAATGAGTCGCTCTGAGATGCGTACACTCGTACAAGAAGCACTCACACACGGAGTCCGTAATAATGGTGGGCATTTCCCATCAGGCATTACAGTCTCCTACGTAGGCGATGCCGAGTTTGAGTGGTACGGACACAAGTGGACTGCTACTGGAAGACATTCCAAGGGCAAGTTCATGGATGGCTTCTGGGCATACGGTGCAGATGGCTGTATCGTACTCAAGAGCGATGCTGGTCACGTGTATTACGTCACTGACCTCCCAGAGTATGTTACTGGTTGGTGGCAGTACTTCATTGAGGGACCAGAAGGACTTATTGGTAAGGTGTGACGGAGAGGGAGGTTAGCCTCCTTCTCCCCTTTTTTTGTCACAAAACGTGGAGGACACAATGATTAACAAAGTAAAAGACGCTCTCAAGCGACACGTACTCGTCACTACAGAAAAACTCATCGCCAAGGCATATGTCCGTCAATGCCAGAGACTCGCTAATGGTGATGACATGAAACTGGCCGATTACCTACGGCCTTCCACTGAGCCAATCTGTTTATGGCACAGTGTTGAGAAACTCAATGACAAAGGTCACGTTGAGTTAGGTGATTTCGTTGTTATAGTGAACGAGCATCAAGAACATTGGGTTCTCACGTTTGATGACTATGTACACGCCAATGAAATGGCTGAGTTGTACACACAGATGACAAAACAACCTGTGCAAATTCATCCAACGAGTGCTGTATCTGTATTTACACAAGAAGCTCCAGTAATGGGCGCCAGCTGCTGTAAAACAGATGGCGTTGTCATTGAGACACCAAGCAGCGTATATCGCGCATTGTACAAAGCACAACACATGCGCAATAAGTTGCGCCAAGCAAGAAAAGTTGAGTTAGAGAAAAGGGAAGAGGCAAAGTAAGAGGAGGGAGAAATCTCTCCTCAAAGGAGAACATTATGAAAGTTACTGGTAGTTTTTTCATCGACGTTGAGTTTGCTGCACTGTTGAAAAAACCAACTGAGCAAGATTGGAAGAATCCTGCTGGCGTAATGAACAACATCACATTTGATGTAGACAACATCACGTTTGAGTTTGACGTTGAGCCAATGTACAACGTCACTCGCAATCACCACTTTGGAGACGTGCTTGGATATGGTTTGTTTATTTGTGAGATGGCAGCAAAGTTTACTGCCAATGTACACGCAAGAGTAACAAAACCTGAGTCAATCTCGTTTACCAAGAAAGCCATGCCTGAACTCACTGAGCTTCTCAATGAAGTTCTTCTTAGTCAGGAATGGCAGATCCAAAAGATCACAAACATCACAATTGAGGGCAAAGAAATTGAAAATTAGTATCAACACACGCACGTTAACTGAGCAACAGATCAGGACCTTGGTTCGCCAAGGTATTCTCGACAAGTCACACCTTCCACAGGAAGAACTTAATCCAACTGCCATTGAGGCAATGCAGTTCTTCCATCGTCACTTTAGTAACGATGAACTTGCAGCAATGGCTGGTAAATCAACAGCAGCGTGGGTGTGGAATATTGCCAACGGCAACACATTTAAGATGTACAAACTGCTCATTGAGCGGCTCAACATAACACCTAGTGAGTTGCTGATCATTCAATCAGCATCCAAAGTACTCACCAACACCCAGCTGAGAAAGCCTGAGTAGGGAGGGTCTAAATTTTAGTACCCTCCCAAAAATTGTAACTGGGAGGGTCTAAATATTACTACCCTCATTACATTGAACAATAACTTATTTAACAATAAGATTGAGGTACGAAAGTGGAAGTAACACATCTAGTTATCCTTCGTAATATGGCGCTGATGCCTAAAGAAGAACTCCTTAAACTCAACATGACTGCATGGGAATCAAAAGACAAGCAGTATCGAGAAATCAAAGACCCAGACGAAATCGTTAGCGCATTTGTACAAGATGCAAAATGGGCATTGAGAAACCACCACTACCTCAATGAGTGGAAAGGCTATTTAAATGTCCCATCAAATTGCACTAATCCTGAATGTCCTTTTTATACAGGAGGACGCATGGGCTTTGTCTTTAATTGGACAGGCATTAAAGAGATCATGCATTACACATGGGACAACAATGGCGATGGATACGAAACTGGATGTGGAGACCACAGCTGGTTAACTTATGACATGAAGGTGAACATAAAATGACACGAGAAAAAGCTTTAGAGGCACTGCGGGTTTATTGTGAATGGAAGTACGACACAACTATGGAGTTATGGTCGGCGCATTCACGAAAAGAATATATGGATATTGCAATGACAGGATTGCAAAAGCTAAATGATGAGACACTGCTGATAATAGGCGAGGATGCAGTAAAGCGCATGCAAAATCCAGTTGGCATGCTAGTACAACAGTTGAGGGAGATGCAAAATGCTTGAAGTAGGTCAGAGAGTTCGCAATGTACGCCGACCTGATGTGGTCGGCGTTATTGTTTCATTAGACGCACCAAACAATAAATGGGCTACACGCCCACAGGACTTCCGTGTGATGGTCAAATACCCACGATTGACCAGATTGTCTAACGGTAAATGGAAAGGAGGCATTTTAGACGAATTACCAGTAGATCTTGCACGAACTGGCACTGAAATACATGAAGCTTTTCAGTTTAAAGGACAAAGAGGTAAAGAAGGTAACGTTGTTGCAAGAATTGGCGCATGGGATAAAAAAAGGAATAACAAATGATTATTATTGTATCCATTTGCATTGCACTATCATCAATCATTTTTTTGATTGCATGGTTTTTTAACGCAATTGAGGTAGCTCAAAGAAAGATTGACAATGAATCTGAGTAACAATTATATAGCCCCGCAGATTGCTGCATCATTAGTCTATGCACATGCAAGGCAAGGGTACACACATGCGTTTACTCGCTTAGGAATGCGCAGTGGTGTAACAAGCTTTGACAAAGATAAGACATATGCGCTAACTCAAACACTAAGAGTTGAGTTAGAAACATATGAGCCATATCAGGCATATCAGTTCACCGTTGATTGCGACCTTATCGATAAAACAGAAGGGCAAGTGCGCATTAATGGTGCACACTTCCATGAAGTGTATGTATTTGAAAGCGACGCAAATGCCATAGAAGCATGGATCACACAATTCAGAATGTGGCTTAGGTCACAGTTAGAAAAGGATACAGACAATGACTAAACACTACAAGATCTTAATTCTTAGATTCGCTTACCTACACATCCATCCGGGTGGAGGAATTGAGCGACTTATTAAGTTAGTTCCACAGTTTCAACGCTATCTTGATAAAGAAGCCCGCATGTTTCTTGCTGAGATCCTTGACTTTGCAGACGCACATGTGCCTCATGATTGTCGGAATGTAATGGGTTTTGACGACTGGCTTGGTGACGAGCCAACACGTGAAGAGCATCTTGAGTTTGACAAATGGATGGCAACATTACAAGAAATGCCAAAAGGCTGGAGTGAGGTAGATACAAGTAATGGCTAACTATCCATATAGTTACCTTTGTCAATGTTATGATTTCGAGGGTCGAGAATTCGGCCCTCCTATTGTTTGGAGAACTGCATCATGGGCTAAAACATGGTCTCGATATAGAGTTATCATCCAGCAAGAGACCACACCTGTAATGCATGTACGAATAACACGTAGAAAAATTGGCACATACATTGATGAGCCGTTCATGCTTGTCTGGTTTGATAACAAAACTGGACAACCAACACAAACAAAAAAGAAAGAGAATCTAATCAAATGAAAATGCCGTTTGAAGTTATTAGTGGCGAGATACTTATTGAGTCACTATTCAATGCCAACTTAATTACACAAGGTCAATATGACAGATTAAATAAAGTGTTTGATGATTTACGTAATGAGAATAACTATGTCCTGCTATGGCTTGGCGAGGTACTTCAACATCTCGATGAAACACAAGTTGCTGATGTACGTAATCACATCATCAAAGAAGCTAATATCCAAGATATCAAAGACTGTTACATCGCTATCTAATGTTTGATGTGAGGGGTGCGTCTCACTAACAACGCACAGAAAGAAACACAATCATGTTTACAACACCTACGTTTGATTATTTCGTCAACCGCCTGACCGATGACATCCGACGCATCGGAGAAGGAAATGGCAACACATACGATTTTTACGAGACGACAAGTCATGACAAAGATTTTAATATCAACGGACATCGTGTTGTCCTCAGCTTCACATTGCGTATTGATGTGGCAACACGAGACTTGGCATTTCTTGATCGAATCGTAGCCAAGGTTGATGTAGCACTGACAATGTACGAAGATGAGAATGTTCGCAGTGAGCCATCTAGTAGGAAGCTGCGCACATTCAACATCAAGACCAAATCAGAGACGTTGGATGACCAGATTCAAGAGGCCCTCAAAGCGTTCAATGTAATCATCAAGGATGTTGAACTACCTGCTGTTCCGTTTGACTTTTGGAAATACGTGGCAACATCTATGCCACAGTTTGATAAGTCAGTAGCATCTACGGCTCGTGACAATAGCGACCTAGTCGAACTCGCCTAGTGACAATGTGAGGGGTGCGTCTCACTTAATAACGCACACTACACAATACAAAGGCAACACAATGAAGTACACAATCGAAACGTTTCGCGCATTAGTTGACAGGATGATGGTCAACAGCGTTGGATTAACATCTGGTGATCTACCGGATGTAAGTTTGTGGGATTACTTTGATACTGACACAGACTATACAAAACAACAGATTGCTGAAGCAGCAAGAGACGCAATCGCAGACATTCTTATGGAAGGTGATTGTCCGCTTGATGTCATTGATGACACGATGACACACATAGGAATGACACTTTACCAAGGAGTTAATGGAGAAAAACAATGAAGACACGAATTGCATTGGTATCAGTACCAATGTTCAATGCACCCGGCATGTTACGCTGGGCACGTCACTACTACCGCATGAAGAATGCATCCAAGAAAGACAAGAAGTACTTCCTTGGCATACTCAAAGCTTGGGTGCACAGTGAGAAACGAGCCAAGTATTGCCTTGAATGCGACGACTCAATGATTGAGTGGGATGATGATGTAGTCACCATCACAATAGACGAGGAGAAGAAATGAGTTTTGAATTTACACCGATCAAGTACACATTCTGGAGCACGTTCGGGGATAACACCCCGAACGACTTTATCGCCTGCTACATTGAACCAAGATATGGCAATGCAGATGGCGTAAAGATACGACGCAGACTTGCCCGTGAGATTGGATGTACTGGACTACGACGTGGTGTTGAGTACTACGTCAATGATGTGCATTACAGTATGTACAGTGAGCGTCACTGCATGATTGGTTTTGCTGAGGTGCTTGCACCTGTAACTGTTGAGTCTAAGAAACAGGCACAAGATGTCTGTGCACAAATGGAGTTAAAACAATAATGAAAGCTGTTGAGGGTGCAGGGTTAATCATAGCAAGTCCAGTGTTAATGGGATGTGGGTGCTGCTTAGCACCCATCATTGCATTCATCGCAATATCAATCTTTTCTACTGTTGCTATAGGCACAAGTGGATTGATGAGTATTCTTATACAAAACAAACAGACCGTGCTAGTAATACTATCAATAGGATTGATTGTTACTGGTGGAGTCATTCTATTTAAATACTTTGGAGAGAAACCTAATGAGTGAATGGTTTAGCCTAGAAGACCGCAACTATCAGAACGACCACCGTGTACGCGGTGGTCGTGATCGTTGGTGGATTGCAATTGATGAACGCAAGATGCTAGTAAGGCATAAGTACGACAGTAAAAACAATAAACAAGTTTGGTACAAGTTTAAATACGAAGCTTGCGATACATGTGATGGCAAAGGCCACCACGTCAATCCTTCTGTTGACTGCGACGGTCTAACAGCTGAGGATATGTATTATGGCGGTTACGAAGAAGATTATTTTGAAGGCGTGTACGACGTGGCTTGCTACAAATGCCATGGTGAACGAGTCATGCCAGTAAAGTTCGGAAAAGCAATATACAAAAAAGCAGAAGAGGATCGTTATGAGTGACAACATATTTTTGCAAGCGTGGAATGAGATTATTGAAGACCGTGAGGTAGCACAAGATTGCTACCTTTCTATTTATCAATGCGAATCATATTACGGTGGGCCAGAGGAAGGAGGATGGTGGGGTTATCTACACATACTAAAAGAGTATTGCAAATGCTCGTCTCGTGAGGCAGCAGAAATGCTAATGGCAAAACTACAGGAGCGTTGTGAGCAATTAAATAACGAAGCAAAAATAGCTGATGGAGAAGAATGTCTGCGTCACATGGAACGCGCTGATCGGCGTGGTGAAGACGTTAGTGATGACGGATATGACGGACCATCAACATACTACATGACGATCGAATCAATTCCGGGTGAGAATCAAGTCACAACAAAGAGTCATTATGAATAAAAGATACAAAGAAGAGTACTACCATGCAGCAGCTGAGATGATCATGCAAACTGCAGCAACCATCTGGGAATTACAGTGGCACAACAGTGAGTGGAAAGATTGTCCTGTCAATGCACACCGAACATACAGCATCGACGTACTCGACGAGGTAGACCCACACTATACGTGGACATTTCGTATTGAGTGTGGCTTTGCACTAGATTGCAGAGGCAAGAAGTGCAAAGGCGAATGCGATGACCTTAGCACTGTCGGTATAAATATTGGCTGGGATGGCATTAGTGAAGATGAAGCACATTACATATGTGAGATCATTGAAAAAGACGATAACAAATACGGCAAGTATTGGTTTTGGAATAATGCCAATTAAAAAGCTGACACCAAAACAAATTGAGTCAATAAGACAACAAGCACAGAGCGGTACGAGCGTTGCCGCTTTGTGTGCCAAATACAACATATCAAGTACACACGTTTATCGAATCAAACTAAATCAACAACGTAATAGAAGAAAGAAAACAGAACAAATGAGTACATATAACGGATGGACTAATCACGCAACATGGTTGTTTTACTTACATCATCAGGAGGACATAGAGAACTGGTATCACGACCACAGCGAGCATGAGCGTCAAAACCACGCAGAACAACATATACGCGAATACTTTGAAGAAATGTATGGTGAACTTATCGACGGAATTTCAAATATCTATATCACTGACGTAATTAATAGCGAATTAGGTGACGTTAATTGGCATGAAATACTTAAAACTGTGACGGAGGAATAATATGACAGCAAAAGAATATCTAAATAAGTTTGGGCTGGATGCAAATCCAGCCCTTTTTACTAACGCAACTAACGGCAAACACATGAAACCTAAGTACAATTCGTACTGTTTCTATGACGGAATATCACAACTCGATCGGCGTTCTCCTATTATTGCTGTAATGTCCAACTGCCAGTACAACCCAGAAGATTACAACATCAAGACTGGTGATATGTTGCAGAGCTACATCATCATGCGCAATGTTCATCCTCAACATGCTATTGACTTTATGATTGACGATTGCATCTGTGGTAAATGCGTACATCGTAAAGGTTGGAAGGTGCACATCGTCAATGGCAAGCGCAAGCTTGTGCGTACTTGTTACGTCAACATTGGCAAAGGTGTTACTGCAATCTGGGAGTCATTCCAGAAAGGCAAGATACCAATCGTGTCTAGTACTGTTGCTGCAACTATACAGGTTGTTGCTGGTAAACAAACACGCATAGGTCCATACGGTGATCCTGTAGCCGTACCATTCCCTGTGTGGGGTGATTTACTGCGTTACAGTCTCGGTCATCGTGGTTACACACATCAATGGCGTGACAAACTTGCTGCACCATTCAAGGGTATTTTACAAGCGTCATGCGATAACTACACTGACCAGTACGAGGCAGAGCAAGCTGGCTGGGGTACGTTCACTGTTTTGCCTGAGCATGACTATGTCAATCGTCGGCATGTAGCTTACAGTAAAGGCATGAAGCAATGTCCTAGCGATCCATTCATCAATGAGATGCGAGCGTATCGCAATATGCTGCCAATGCACACAACGTGTGTTGGTTGCCCTGCGTCTCTTCAATGTGATGGCGACAGCCATGTTGTCATCCGCGCCCACGGCCCTGCAGCCAAGTGGGTTTAATTAAACAAACAAATAAACACGAGGTAACACAATATGTTTTATTCAGTATGCGAGTACGAAGAATGGTCAACTGACCACTACGATTATGCACGTGACCAGCACTACACAGAAGACGGGGAGATTCTCTCCCCGTGCATTGGTGTAGAGTTAATGTCACGTGTGGGCAAGATGATATTCACAGATGTCAGCGTTGTCTACGAAGATAGAAGTGTAATCGAGTTCATTGACAAAGCTGTCAAGCAATTAAACATTGACAGACCAACAAGTGATGAGATTGAGAATTTCTGTGCGCTTGTTGCATCTACATATCACGAATCAGATATCGAAGAGTTCAATAACGCAATGTTTGAGTACATTTATGATTGCACATACAGCGAGTGGACAGACATGTACAGTGGGCAAGACTTGTACGATGATTGCTCATTACTGCAACCAGATGGATGGGGGGAAGACTGATGACAGAAGAGGAATGGACAGAACGCGACAATGCGTTTGACAAAGAGCTGCGTGAACTCCGGGAGAAATACCCGGAGTTTTACATTGAAGTGTGGGGGCCATGGGATTTTGTAGTCGGTGAAGCACGGGACCACATGCCTTCATACAACGAGATTATTCGTCAGGTAATCAAACACAAAGACAAATGGCCTGTTGTAGTTAATGAACTACACGAAGGCTTTGATGCTAACTTTGGTACAAACTGGGACAGGATTTGGAACACATTACAGGAGTTAAAAAATGCAAGCAAGTGACACACATATTAAGTGGGTAGTAGGTGATATTAATCGAGAGTTTTGGTACGACCAAATTACAGAAGGCATACGGCACTGTGAATGGGTAGTTAAATGGCATGCCAGCTGGATTGGTTATGACGATGCAAAGACATTGTTTCATATAGATATTCATGATGAAGAAGAGGAGGTGCATACAATATCTTCACTTGACGTGCTGACATGGTTACAAAAAGCATGGTTGCTTGGAGATAGGACTTTTGAGGAAGAACAACAAGTGGATCAAGATGTTATTGACACAATGCTACAAGAGATATGTTTTGGTGAATTAGTTTACGGATAAGGAATAACACAATGCCTAATTGGTGTATGAATGAATTGACAATCACTGGCCCAGCAGACAAAGTGTCTGCTTGGGCTGAGTTACACACAACTAAATATGAAACAAGCACATCAGTACTGGATTTTAACAAATCTGTGCCAGAGCCATTAGATGAGAATGGTTGTGGCGACGTTAACTGGCAATACAATAACTGGGGTACTAAATGGGGAGCTTGCGACACATGTTACCTAGATTTTAAAGAAGGTCACGTCGTTATAGCGTTTGACACAGCGTGGGGTCCACCAGATGCGTGGATACACACCATGTCTGACATGTTTCCTGATCTTGAGTTCCATTGTCGTTATTGCGAACCCGGTATGTTGTTTGCTGGAGATATATACGCAGGACACAAAGGATATAACCACGAACAACGGTTAGGTGATGATCTAACAGATGATGACTACGAACACATGGGTACAGAAACATGCGACGAATGCGAAAACTGGCAACCAAAATGCACTTGTGAGTAGATTACTTACGGTATAATTAATGGGGAATCTACCACACTTTGTGGAGCCTGAAACGCATTTTAGGCTCCACAAGTTTTTTACAAAGGAGAAATATGTTAGGCGATATCAATACCGTCATTACTGAAATGGCGTTAACAAGTGAATTTAAAGCAGGTTGGGATAAGTTAGAAATTACAATTGGTCCAACGCAAATAGTGACATTAACGTGGCCAGCATGGAAATTAAAAATATGTTCTTTTAGAGTGCCTTCAAGCGTGTTATCAAATAAATCAAATCTTAGCTCAGCGGTATTAAATATAGAGACACTAGATACGTTATATGAAAAAGGTGATTCGTTTGTATGGAAAACAGGAAAAAATTGCGATGATCAAAACTGGGATCAAGAACGTAAAGCAAAAGTCGTAGACGTAGTTGATGCGTTTTTAGAAGGAGTGTGGACTCCTCCTTGGAAATGTGGTCATTGCGTAGCTCGCGCCGCTGGCAAATACGTACCTAAATTCTAATGGCATCGTCTCGCAAAAGGTACGATTGTCCTGTTGCATATCACATAGGCACTAGTGCATCTAGTGTCTATGTTAGTAACAAATACACTGCTTTACTCATTTACGATTTTTGGTTAAATGAAGCAATTGACCAGAAAAAAACAGATTCATTGACTTTGTTTTCTATACTTCCTCCAACTGCATGGCCAACATGGAGTAGGCAGCACATCATTTCATTATTAAATGGATGCTGGCATAAGAGAGTTATAGCAAAACATGTAATTTCAAATGGAGATGTTGTCAAAGCAACAGATTACCGAAAGAACAATTACAAGCCAGACAACTACGAAAGGTTGGTAATTACTGCACATACAAAATTAACTGAGCAAGAATTAATAGCTCTAAATAACACAATGATGTACCCACAGGTTTTAAATCATATACTGCGATCTCCTTCTCCACTAGCAGCTAAAGTGGCGTTAGAGATTGAGCATATGGCAACATTTCCTGATGGAACATCAGCAACAAGATATATCAAGCCTGTTTGGAATTTCTTAAAGGCTAGATATGGAAAAAAATGGAGCTAGTGGTTGCGTAAAACTTATCGCAACAATAGTGTTACTGTTAGTAATCATACTAATAAGAACACGACTGTAAGCGAGAAAGCATTACAGTCACAAGTAGTTTCGTGTCTAACTGTATTAGGATACACAGTATTTGAAACAGGTAAAGCGCGAGGCAAAACAAAATGTTCAACCTGTGGTGCATACTCATACGCCACAGGTTGGCAGGGAAATACATTAGGAGTTCCAGATTTGTATGTACACAATTCACAATGGAAAACACCAATAGGTATAGGCATTGAATTAAAAACAAAAACTGGGACAGTAAGAAAGGAGCAAGCTCATTACGCAAATTTAAATGTGACAGTTATATGCAGAACATTAATTGAAGTCATAAACGCAATTGCTGACATTGAGTTAGTAATCGGAAATGACATAACAAGAGACAGAATTAAAAGATTTAAGGAAAATGAATGGATATTCCAGTAGATAAATTTAATGCACTTTTCCCTGTAGAGCCAGAGAATTTTGACGTGCAATTAGATTACCCAAGTACTCATAAGTTGTGGGCAATAAGATCCACTACAAGTGATTCGTATACGTATTTAACTAACAATATAGGCATATGGAAATTTGCAATTATTGCTACATCCAAAGAACTTCTTCTTCAAGAAGTAGGTTCAAACATACCAGAGCACATGTCGCCTGAGGAAGTGTCAGTGCGCGAGTTACTGCATCACTTTAGGGCATGGAAAATAGATGGCGTTTATAAATTTGTCTCAGCATCATCAGATTACTTGTGTACTGAGATGTATGCGGATAGGCCAGATGCACTTTATCCATATGGTGAGCAACTATTATTGTGCGCATTAAGTATTCCCGACTTTGCAAGCAACAACCTAGTGTGTGTAGTAAATAACATTGAAAATGTTGATTGCGTTGTCATTTCTGACAATTGCCTTGAGCTAATTGGTCAATTGTCAAAAATTCAAGAGTATGTAGATAATCCTTGGAAGTATGTATGGGCATGGTTACCATTGTCGTTTATGCTAAAAAAATACGATTACGCAGTGTCAAACAATATCGTTTACGATCTCAGAGTTCCGTATGCATTAAGCAAACGAGCACTTACAGTTATTAGCGACGAAACAAAAGAAAAAATTAACAACGGAGAATTAGATGTCATTCAATCCTAAATATCACTTCCTTAACTTAAAGGGCAAGCAATACTTGCCAGTAGCTCCACGTATTGCGTGGTTCCGAGAAGAACATCCAGACTGGACAATCATGACGTACGCAGTGCCCGAACTTTCGGGCGCTGACTACTGTACTTTTGCAGCAGAAATACATGACACATCAGGCAGACTGATTGCTAAAGCGCATAAGACAGAACACGAAAAACACTTTGCCGATTATCGAGAAAAAGCAGAAACAGGCGCTATTGGACGAGCACTTGCACTATGTGGATACGGCACACTTTTTGCTCAGGAGTTAGAAGAACCTGTTACTCCATCTGGTGACATTCGTATTGTTGATGCACCACAACAAGCTAAAGCGTCTACGCTAACAGCTGGCAAGCAATTTGCCCTAGAGTGTAAACGCATATGGGGAGCAGACATATCCCCACAAGATATGAAGCGCGTCTTCACACGATTGACTGGGCATACAGATACGACAGAGGCAAACCTGAAGTTAGTTATAGAAGTATTAATGGGATTCAATACACCGGAAGAAGCAGAGTCGGTGTTTTTGGCAGAGGAGGAATAAGTTGGACAAGACTAAGTTCGATATTATTGGTGACGCATATTACGACATTGAAACAGGTGAGTACGCTGGCCCCGTAGACGGTTGGCTTGGCGATCATCTTGAAACAGAAGATGACGTTCTTTTAGCAATGCAACGTTTGCTAAAATACGAAACTGAACTTAAAGCTGAAGAATTAGCTATGCAATCTGTAATTGACAGATGTAAACAGTTAGTCAAAGAGAAAGAGCGCAAGGTTCAATGGCTTAAAAGTCGATACGGTGATCAGATAGCAGACTTTGCAGAAAAACAACTAACTGGCAAAGCTAAAACATGGAAATGCCCATGGGGTCAAGTTGCTTTCCGCACCGTTCCGCCATCATTTACTATAATGGATGAGCAAAAAGCAGCTATGCTTATACCGTTGTCTTGCGATGCAGTAGTACAGCAGTACAAAGTATACAAAAGCAAAATCCCCAAAGAAGTTCAACTTACTTTAGTGGAGGAGCACCCAGACGTGTTTTGTGTTTCTCAACCAACTGAAAATGTCACTATCAAAGCATTAACAGCAAATGAGACAACAAATGAGTGATGAACTTGTACGCTTTAGCAGCTTGCCTGACAATATTGTTGTAAGCACAACAGGCATTACATTTACCGGAGACCTTGACTACGATGAGTGGTCAAGGTTGATGGTCACTATGCAACGTCTGTATACATCATTTCAGTTTGGGCTTGGCGATGTATTGAATTACGGTGAAATGAAACATGGTGAAAAATATGCGCAAGCATTAGATTCTACAAACTCAGCGTATCAAAGCTTAGCTAATTACTCATGGGTTGCAAACGCTGTTCCTATTGAAAACAGGGTTGAGGGTCTATCATGGACGCACCACAGGGTGGTAGCATCATTACCTGTCGATCAACAACGGCGTGTGCTGAATGAAGCATTGGCAAAACAAATGACAGTAGCTGATTTGACTAGGCTAATTAAAGGCGAGCCAGATACAGTTCCAGAGAAATTACCAATGGTAACAGTGCCATCAGGTATGACAGTAGAGGAAGCAATTGAAAGATTACAATGTCCTGTTGAAAATCCCACTGTAATTTTTCAGAGATGCCCTGACTGTAAACACGGATTTGAGTAATAATAGGGTCCCGTGCAAACGGGGCCTTTTTTGTTGAGGAGGACAAAATGATTACGGTGTTTAACGGCAAGTCTTTTGGCTTGTCTGGAGATAAATCGTCTGGATTTGTACAAATAGATAGACTACTTGTTGATCACATAACTGAATTTACGCCATCAGGATTTGTAGTCTTTATGGTTATTGTTATGCATGTTGACAATGAAGGATACTGTTGGCCTAGTATTAAACGGCTCACGGAATGCACCGGATTATCAGAGGCAACGGTCAGAACTGCGTTGCATTATCTTGTTGGTATGAAGATAAACGGGAAACGCTTACTTGAAATTAACGGTCGAACTTCTCCCAACGGGAGAACAACAAGTAATGGTTACAAGTTGTTTCCTGATTCCGTTGAGCATGACCCTAATGTGAAGGTCACGTCGATAAAGCAAGAAAGGAAAGATGCAGCAAAGGAAGACGACCCTGCGTTTATCTTATACAAGCAGTTTAAAATTGCTAGATACAGACTTCCGACACTTGAGTTGCTAAATATTACTGATAAAGAATGGAAGGATGTACGACTCACTATTTGGCAAATGCATAAGGCAGGAGTGACAAGTGACGATGTATACGTTCGCACAAAAGAGTTACTAGGTAAGTGGAAGCCAGAAATGGTAACCGTGCGGTCACTATGGAAGCACTGGGATACATATGCATCCCCATCATATGCAAATACAACAACATCAATAAACGTAGAGGATTGGTTTAATGACAGTAACGGATAAATTATTGGCGATTCTTTCTCAATTGCCTAGCGGCATTACATGGAACGCGACTAGCGAAACTGTTTACAGAGTTGCGGTCAACGGATTACAGGACGAGGACATTAAGCTAGGCGCACAACGCATACTTACACACTGTAAGTTTAGGCCTACTCCATCTGAAGTGTTGCTCAATGTGGCTATAGAAAAGTATGGGGACGCACAACCTCATATGGTCACGCACGACATAGTGGAAGGTATACGTTGCGGTACACCACCAGAAAAACTACACCCAACAGTTTCTCTCGTGTTGCGTAAAACTGGTGGATATAAAGCGTGGCGAGTTGAAGCTCCTGTTAAGGGACAACAACTGCAAGAAATTATCAACGAAATTCACATTTACAGATTAATGGATTATATAAATGACAACAAATCAGCAAGCTAAGAGTCTCGGATTTAGTATTGGAATTCCATCGGACGTTATGAGTGAGCAATCACTCATAGCGTCTGTTCTCATCGGAGGCAATCGCTTATTTAGGAACGTTGCACATATTGACAAAGGGATGTTTTACAGAGTTGCACATACACTAATATGGGAAACATATACTGCCATTGATGAATCAGGTCAAGATATAGACATTGTGACCGTAAACGAGGAACTAACAAAGCGTAATGCCCTTGAAGCGTGTGGTGGTCTAGCATACATCATGCAGTGTGCTGATTTATTGCCTACTACGGCCAACTACGAGAGTTATGCCAAGTTAGTTGTTGATTATCATAGGCGCAGAGAGATCATTTTTTCATCTGAGTTAGCAAGCAAAAAAGCATCTGATTGCGACACAGATATTGACAAAATCATAAGTGACTTAAATAAATCTATTTCATTTACCAGTATCAGAAATACTACTGACGACTTGTCTGAATTAATTTCTGCTGCATCAATTGCCGCTATTAATCGCACGGAAGATGAAATTGACTTTAGTGTATCTAGCGGTTTTACTGACATTGACCAGATGACTGGTGGATGGAGAGACGGAGAACTGATTATTGTTGGTGGGAGGCCATCTATGGGTAAGTCAAGCCTTGGCTTGCAGTATGCGTGGAATGCAGCCTTACACATGCGCACACTACAAGAAAAGACGGGAGTGTTAATTGTAAGTGCAGAAATGTCTAAGGCGATGGTGACCGCTAGGATGTTGAGTATTTATAGCAAGGTTGACAGCCAGAAGATACAGAATAGAAAGCTGTCATCTTATGAAAAAGATATGTTGTCTGAAGCAACACGCACGTCAAAGACATTAAATATACGAGTTATGGCAGATCAGTCTGTTACCCTGCAATCTATACGTGATGCGATTAAGAACATGCAGAAGACATGCAAGGTCGGGTTGGTTGTTGTTGACTATTTACAGATGATTGCAATGCCATCTAATGTGAAGTCAGAAAATAGAACCCGCGATATCGGTGTTATTAGTCGTGGATTGAAAGATATTACCCGTGAGTTTGGCTGTCCATTAATTGCATTGTCGTCTCTGTCTCGTGCTGTAGAACAACGACAGGATAAGCGCCCAATGATGTCCGACTTAAGAGAATCTGGTGATATTGAGTCTGATGCAGATGTTATTCAGTTTATTTACAGGGCTGGATACTATGAGCGCAAAGACGCTGGAGATGAAACCGATGAAACTGATAAGGCTGAAATCATTACAGCTAAAAACAGAAACGGGCGTACCGGGGTTTCATTACTAGAGTTTGAATCCCGATACGCCAGATTTAATGAGTTTAGCCTAGGAGCCTTTGACCTTTAGGTAGACTTTCTTTTGATCACTGCTGACAATACAATCAAAATTAAAGCTGTTAGCAAGATCTCTAATTGATGCATACGATTTACCATCTCGCACAATGCACTGAACGGCCAGTGGCTTCCCATCATACACTGGCCCATCTTCCCAACCGAGTAAAGCATCATTCCCAACAACAAGCCTAACAAAATCACGCACAGGCGCGTAGGTTTTACTGTTATGCAACAAAGCAACAATGTGGTTGTCACCATAAACGATTTTCCAATCGTCTCCCTCTTGTATTAATCCCCATGGATGAATAAAAACAACGTTGTCTTTATTGCGTCCAGAGTAAAGGTTGTTTCGCTTAGCAACCATGTATCCATTTCGGCTGCCGTCGTTATTGCTGTTACCTTCTACGGACATTAATGTTCCGGCTTCAGAGTAACCTGTGACAATACCGATATGATAAGCATCATTACCAGATACCAAAAGAACAATGTCACCCGGCCTGCCTTTTGCCGAAATACATTTATTCTTCCGTGCATTAGCGAGCCAAACATCACAGTCAGCGCTAATACATAAAGGCCAATCTTTTCCACTTTGAGCCTCCCATTCCATTGCAACTGCACTTACAAACGATGCACACCAAAAGCTGCCTAATGGCGCATGAGCGTTTGTGTTCCAGCGATCAATCAATGGGCCACGGTTACTGCCAACTGGTTGTTCAGTGACCCCAATGTACTTACTGGCTATCTCAACAAATAAATTATTCAACTGGGACATTTCCATTTACCTCATCTTCATATTGTTTTTTCGCTCTTGCTTTTTCAGCATTTGCACCAAGAGGCAGCTCCCTATCCTTTAGTGGTATTTTTGTGCCGTGCTTTTTAGCTGATGGCGGTACAAATCCAAGTAAGGTTTTCCTAGACCACGTTTCTTCCTCAAATCCCTCAATAACATTTGTTAATCCACGCTTGTCAGCCAACGCATCTTTAATAGTTGCGTATTTCCACCAAGATCTCTCAAGATAAGACAAGCGTTTGACAGTTGCACTTGCAAGACCCATAGGTATTTTGAAATCCATCATGCGTTGATATTTCTCAGGATCAACGTAATAGCCAAAACCTAACATGCGTATCGCGTATCCCTTCCAGAACATAGCCATTGCTTCTTCATTAGTAATTACTGGAGCCTTATTAATCTCTTGGTCCCACATTGCTAAACCTGCTAATTCTTCATCTGGAACAGATTTAGACGCTGCATATTTTGCCATGTCCTCGTACCAAGATTGCACAAATGTATAGTTTGAAAAATTACTTAAAAAATTACTCTGTACAGGAGCAACTCCCTGCAATGTTTGAAATATCATAGGTGGTTTCAACTTGTTTGCAGCAGCAATAGCCATACCTTCATTTCTTGAAAATGCTGGCCTGTTTCCATACGATGATCCAGATAGCGCAGCATATGTTGCTTGAGCTAAGTTGTTCCATCTGTTCATAACATATGTATCTAATACAGATTTTCCGAGCGCTCTAAGCTTTGCCTCCGGTGTACTTTCAGACTGTTCTAGCAACGACGCTAAAGGTCTTAACATGCCACCAAGTTTTGTAAATGGGGACATACCTATCGTTTCTGTAGGCGAAATATGCATATACCCAAAATTCTTTATGCCATAAACAGATAACTCTTTCCAACTATAAGCTTCATTTGGATGTTCTTTGTCCCACATAAGCTTAGTGTTATATGCTAAGGCAACAGACAACGCAGCAAACGTCAAAAATTGCGCTCGGATTCGTGCTTTTTTTGCCCAGTCAGATAACGGAGTTCTAGTCGTAGCATAATAATCAGAAAAATCAGTGTCGTATAAATTTCCTCTTAGAAATTTTGGCCCATTACGCATGAGTCGTATGTATGCGCCATTTACCCGATTTTTTAATCCATGAAAAATATCTAGATCCATTGAATGCAAAAACGCTCTGTTGTACCCCGGAGCAACTTCTAGTGCGTTCCAAATAGAGTTTAAACCACTCCACAATGGAGCTTGCATTCTTGAAGTCGAAAATTTAGCATTACCTAAATCAAGATTAATGTCTAGCATTAACGCTCGTTTATCGCGACGTTTTTCGTGTGCTAGTCTGTAATTTTGTTGTTGTTTTTCAAAAACATTAAAGCGTTTTCGACCTTCTGCTAATTCCATTGCATCAACAGCTTGCTTCAATGAAAATAAATCGCGCCACAATATTCTTGTCTGATCCCATCGACCAGAAATGCCAACAAAATGTTTGGCAGCACCACTAATAAACTCGTCCTCAATATCAAAAGGAGTGTCCATTAAATCCTTGTATTTACTTGGATCTTTCATTCTGTTTAATGTGTGTTTTGCCTTCCATTCGTAATATTGACTGCGCCACCCTAATTCTGCAAGCTCAGCCATTGTGTAATTACTTTTGTTCATCCTGTTTAACTGCTTTAGCATGCTTTCCATTGCAAATTCATAATACGCATTGCCAAGCAAAGTCCATTTTGGATTTACTCTAGAGCCTCTTAAAATCATGTCTGCTGCATAACCTGCAAAAAATGGCAGGTTATCTCTTGATAGCATGATCATAGATGGGAGTGACATACCGAGTGCGTGTAATGCTCCTAATGGATCATTAATTGCACGACGCGCACCTTGTATACCAATTGTTGATAAGTCATAACCAAGAATATATTGACCAAATTGTCCAAAGGCCTTAACGCCTCCTACAACGTGCTCAAATGGTGTTTTTGAAAACACTGTCAACCCGTCTGCCATATCCATAGATACAGCTTCATTACTGTTGACAATAGGCATATTTCGCTTCTTCATTGTTTCGTCAACAATAGGCCACAGTTCCTGACCAATTCCAAGCGTTATGCGTTTACCCTGCAATGTTTTGTTTATTGCACCTTTTAAGTTTGGATCTTTATAGATAACTAATTCATCAGGCGCATTTGCCTCGGCATGCCCTACTATTTCATCCGTGATTTTTGCTTGCCAGAATGCATGCAGTGTTGGGTAATCAGTTTCAGCACCCTTGGCTAACTCTATGTCAGAAGTGTAATCAAGCGTTGATTCTGGTTCTGGAGTTTCCATAAACGTAGGTGACTTGGAATACCAAGTATCTCCAGATATGTCTCCCATAATAGTTCTATCGCCAACTGGAAACAGCTGTTCTCTAGCACCGCCGCTTAATTTTTTAAATAAGTCACTCTTCTTAACTGATTCACGAGCTACGAGTAATTTTGCAATATGGTATTCCTCGTTCAATACCCTAAGTTTACTTATGCCTTCAGCGGTCTGGTCGCTCATTGTTGCTGGCATAGCAGCTTTAATCAATGCGTGTAAGTTTTGTGACCGTGGATTACCAGCTTCATTCCACCAGCTATTTAACTCAGTAAAACTCCATCCGGATTCCTTGTTGAATTTAACAGACCAAGCACTGATGCCATTATTCTTTACTGCATCTTGAGAATCAGTTTTAAATGCATCAATATTAGGAAGCAATATGACGGATTTATACGTCTCGTCAGTGACGAGTCTACTTACTTCATTTTGACCAAGGATTGATTGTAGAACTTCTGCGGCTTTACGGTCACCACCAAATAAATCAGTAGCCGTGTATTTTCGCGCAAGAGATTTTGTAGTCCAAGGCTGAGCGGTGCTTGGCATTGGGTCATTAGGTTTTGATGTTGCGTTGTACCCATACATTTTGTCAATGCTCTGCGCTGGAGTCCAAGTGTCTTTTATTTCACCATTAACAACTTTCTTTGTTTTAACTACGTATTCAGAAACACCAGTTTTTAAATTTACGCGAACAACAGATCCTTGCTCCTGTTGCGGAGCAGCAAGTGCAATGTCCCTATCTGGTATTTCAAAAATGACATCATCACCTACGATGTCAATGATCTTTGAGTCGTTCCAGTTACGCTGTGTAGCAGTGCGCAATCGAGCATCGGTTGCAAATATATGACTGACCGCGTTAAACATGTTTAATGCGTTAACATGATCAATCTGCTGCGTTGTATTGTTGTCAGTGTGACCAATACGCAACAAATCTTTCATAAACTTAGTTTGACTTTGTTGATCTCTAAAGACCTTAGTCATTATGTGATAAAGCACTGCTTCATTAGCAATGTCCAAGTTTCTCATTGAACGTATTTCAGATGAATGAGATTCTGGGCCTCCGCGCAAATTAGTTCCAACATAATTACGCACATTATCTACGGTCTGATTCGTGTCAAATATCTTATTGATAGCCGACTTTACATCGTAAACAATGCCATCTTTTTCAAATGTTGTAGGCATTGTTGATGGATAAATCATTGGCTGTAAGTTTGTTTTTGCAAACTCAAATGCCCTAAATAACTGAACAAGACCCCCAGTCCCAGTCGTTGCCCATAACTTCATTAAGTAATCTGTACCAAACTTCTCTATGGTATTTGATACATCATTAATCTCGGAATCAGTCATCTCTGGCGTAAATATTCTGTTGATAACACTAGAGACATCTATAGACGTATCTCCCATTTTTAAAATGGTGTCTGGAATTGTTATTGAAGTTTCACCAGATTCTCTTGCTGTAACAATGGCTTGTTTGACAGTATTTAAGAAATCCTGTATTGCTTCAAGGCTGGTAAATTTATTAACCATCCACTGACTTAAAAGTCTGTCTGAGTTAGTTCCAGTGTCACTTAAACCAAGTTTATATCTAACAGGAATAGATGAGTACCAACTGCTAAGCTGACCACTTGGAGTCATCATGTTGCTACGTTGATTGTAAAGAAATGATCCTAATAAATCCAATGTGTCTGGGCCAAGCTCTGGCAGTAACTCAGTAATCCTATTTCTGAATTGAGTCTTGTTGTACTTGTATCTAACCCATGGATCAACAGCGGCTATTGACTGAGCAGATAAGTTTGTTTTATCTGCATTGGCAATTCTTTCGCCAATATTTAAACGCTGGTCTTGAAGTAAGTTAAATATATTGGCTCCATAAATGTTAGTAAATGAACCATCCTCAATGCCAGCGTATTCCTTGGCAAGTGATTGGATCAAACCTTGTTGATGGTCATAATTCAACTGTCCAGACATTTCAATAATAGATTTGTCAACACGCGCTAACATTGAATGCACAACGTTGTTAAACTTTGGCGTATCAACCTTGCCCGTTGAAACTATGTATGGTTTTGCTAATTTGTCCTCAGTTGCAAATGCATCATGTCCAACGAGAATGCGCATTTTGGCTTTAGATATTTTTCCATCCGCCATCAATTTGTGGCGGTCTCCATCTTTTTCATACATATTGAGATCGCCAGTAGTCTCAACAATGTACATGTAATCTTTTTTGCCAGCTCGTTGTTGGCCTTTTCTAAATGTGCCTTTACCTTCAAACTGTAGCTTATACCAAGACATCTTATTGTTGTCGTTACTTACGTCAATCCAAATGACATCTTTTCCACGATTATTCTTCATGGTAAAAGCGTATTTTGCTCCCGCTTGTCTTGCTTCTTCTTGTGTTGCGTAATCGCTAGACATAACCATGCCGACCACGCGCCCAGTTGCTCTTTGACCAGATGCTAATTCCGTTGCAATAGACGCATTGTTTAAAAATCGCCCTACTTGCAATGAACTATCTAATACAACTCCACCTTTACTCATTAAGGATTTGATTGTGTCGTAATGCCCACCAAACATCCTTTTCATAAATGCATTGTTACCATCGACTAATCCCATCATGTCGAATGGCGTAACACTGAGTAATGCTCCAGATGCTTCACGTTGATGATGCACAGTAAAGTTGAGCCAGCTGTAATGCTGTAATGGATAAAATGTTCTATCGTTTCCTGAATCAACGGTAGATTTATAAGTAACCGCAGCAGGGTCAATAAAGTATGCATTCATTGGGCTGCCGTCTTGCATGACTACATTACCAGCACTCGCAGCACCCAATCTTTCAGCAATAGGTCGTAACACGTTGCCGAGATTGTGCAGTACAGCAGTAACATTGTCTGCACGGCTTTTTTCAACACCCTTGGCATACACAACACCATCATGAGTTAAAAAGTTCATGAATGACGTAGCTGTCATTTCATGCAAAACCGTACCCCATCCATCCCAACCTGTAATATTACGTAATCTAAAATCGTATTTAGTCCCACCAGCATTTATATGCGCATCGTAAGCTTTGACAGCTGAGTCAATCAACGCATACGCATCCGCCATTGCTGGTTGAATTTTGTCATCACGCCCATCAGTTCCTTTTTCTGGTAACACAGATTTGAGATAATCAATTTGCATATAGTCCGGCAATGACAAGAACAACACGTGGGATACTTCATGTGCAATTGTGTATGCAGTTCGATCAAATCCCTTTTTGGATGCTATATACAATAACCTTGCGACTGCATCATTTGATCTACCCAATTGATGTGTCATTCCATAAATGTATTCACCAGTTTTAGGGTTGTCTCTATGGCTCAAATTAGCAGTATCAATTAAATGTTGTTGCATTGTTGCAAACAATTGATTGTCTTGATTGTAAAAATTTTGCTGTAGTTGAGCTAAACGCAAACTACGCAATCGTAAAAGTTGCTCCGGTGTAAGCAATACAGTCTCTGACTTATCAAGGTTTACAATTTTGCCGCTAGTTATATTGGCAATTGATGCATTTGCAGCTGCAAACTGCTCAATGATTGACGAGTCAATACGAGCTAAAGCCATAAGTGCTAAGTATTCCGAACGAGCAGCAGCTGGATTTAAATCAATGTCTGCTTCCATGTCTCTTTCAGCTTGGCTTAATGAATAAATGTCATAGAGTTTAGCAAGCTGACGAGACACCTCAATAGCATTTGCCTTATTTGTTACAACTGTTGTAACAGCAGAAACATCGCGAGCTTTTTTATTGCTTCCGTACTCAGATAAAACAGTGGCGTATGCATCACGTATTTTTTTGACTCTGGCTAAATCCGTAGCATTTAATGACAGCGTGTTTTTATTTACAATTGCATTGTAATACTTAAGCATGTCCTCCAGTTGCTCTACAGTCATCTTAGACATATCTTGAGGAGTAGAGAATATGGAGAATTTTGACAAATTACCCGCAATAGATTTGTCGTACTCTACAGCATCGCCCTTAATTTGATCACGCACATCGTAGACTGGAGCCTTAGGAGGTGTGGGGTCAGCATCAACGCGCACCTTGCCTTGTACGTCCATTGCTGTCAACATTGTTGTAATCATGTATGGAGCAAAATATTGACTTCTGGATTCCATGCCAATCACAAACGTGTTTCCAAGGTTTGACTTTGCCATAAAAGAAGATGATCGGAGTCCAATTGCCGATAATACTTCCTGTAACATCTTCATTGAAATTCTGGCTGTTTGACTGCCATCCTCACGACTACTGTTAAACAGATCATTCATAGCGTCTATGAATTTTCTTTGTTTGGCTGGATCGTTTTTTGTAGCAGCAATACCTTGTTCGTAAACACTGTTAAAGAAAATTTGTCCATTAATTAAATCTTCAGCAGGTTTGTTTGTAGTATGTACGCGTCCGCTGCCCGGCATTACAGCAACTTCAAATGTGCTGTCCTGCGCTGGTAAAAACACTTTTCTAAACTTTGTCTGTAAACTTCTTGTTTCAGTAAGCTGTTTTAATAATTGAGATTCTTCAAATTTGCCAGCAATCGCATCCAATATAGTTACATCAACTGGGTTGTCATTAGCTGCTTCACCCCACATCATGGATAAAAACAGCTTCTCTAAACCAGCTCTATTATTTGCCCTCAGTAATTTAACCTTTGTTGCTTGCGGTGAGTTTGGATCAGCAATGGAAATATCGCTACCTAACGCACCTCTGTCGTATTCCACAACAGTAACGTTGGCATTTCCTTGCGCATCCGCAAGCGACTTCATATCGCCACCAGCCGTAACAATTGCTTGCTCAAGTTCAGCTGCACGTTCGGATAATTCGCGAGCTGCACCGGGTTGTGCTAATTCCTCTGGAGTAAATGTGCTAATTAATGCGTGTACTGCATCTGAAATCAACATACTTTCGCCAGCACTAAACTCAAACCCCATAAACTTGACGACTGCACCAGTTACATCTTTAGATAACTGCATGTAATCTTCAAGACCCATGTTTGCATCCTGAGCTAATGATGCTAAGCGTACAACTTCCTGTAAATTTCGATTTTGTTGTTCTAACTGAAAAATTGTGTCTTGTGCAATTTTAAGATTTTTAGTTGCGCCGACAACGTGAGCCTCCAGTACTCTGCTTGTAAATGCTTTCAAAAACATATTCTGAAAATTCAACCAAGCTTTTACGTTATCTACGTTTGTGTCATCAATTGGTATATCCGTAGCCAATATTCTTCGCAGCGTAGCAATTGCGCGATTTCTGACAACGGCATGCTGATCGGCTGCGCCAAGCATATTTGAATTTTTGACATATTGCCTCACGACGTTAATGTCATTTTTAAATTGATTCCAAGAACTTGGATCACCCATAAACATCAGCATTGGGTATTCAATGTCGCCACTTGACAAATCTGCAATGACGGATAGCAGAGAATCATGAACGCCACTATCACCAGTCCTTAGGGCCTCACTCATCAATCCCTGAATAGTGTGCCATGCTCCCTTAAATAATATAGTGTCAATTTTTTCTTTATCTGTCAGTTTTGAATAAGAGTCAATTATGGCTTTTTCAATTGATAATTCCTTTGCAAGCGTAAGTCCTGTTGCTACGTCATGGCCTGTGCCATTATCAATTGTTCCAACGCCAAATTGTTGTGATGCGTCAATTAACGCAACGTCAGTTCCAACTTTCTTCATTGTTTCTGCAACGTCAGCCAATGTAGCTTGCGCTGCTGCAAGACTTAAAGCCGTCTGCTCTTGGCTTGTGACAGATCCGGCAACTACTAATTCCGTGCCAGTTAATTGCTCGTTAGCAGCGTCCATGTCAACGTAACGCTGAGCAATAACGGCGTCACCAAGGTTAATGGATGTTTGTTGATCTGATGGTAGTGACTGATTTTGCGCCAACTTACGAACAGTATCTACGTATACAGCAGTTGCTTGATTCACAAGCATTTGCGTTAATGAATCCGCTTTAGTGTCGTTAAATACACGTGCTCTTCTAAAATCGGATGCAATCGCTGTTCTTTCAGCATTCTGATTTGCAAAATATTCTGGATTGTGAACTACTTCCCAAAAATATCCAAGGCCATTGTCATATAGTTCCTGCTTAAAATCATCCAATGTACCCAATGTTTTTTCAACGTTATAAGCGGACCGCACTTTTTCAAGCGCAGCTGTATATCCAGCTTCAGTTGCTAATATTGGATTAGAACCAACTAAGTTATCTGGTCCTCTTTCTGGTAAAACTGCAGCAAGCGCTTGAATTTCTGCTGGCAAACCAGCAAACTTAGAAATCATCCACATGCGTGGCGACCCTAAAACCTTAGAATAAATCAATGGATGAACACTTCTAAGTAACCCTGCAAGCTCAACGATCTTTGCTTGTGCCGCCTCTTTGTTTGCTGATAAAGATGGATACAACTTGAAAATACGCGCCAATTCTCTGTTCATGCGTTCAGGTGAAACATCTCCACCATTAAGCAATGCCCTGTTTAAACCTAGCGCTGCATTAACTATTAATGCTTGTGCTTCTGTTGTCCTAGTCGTTCTTGGCGCACCTGTTCTGGAAAACACAGTTACGTCTATTGGCTCTGTACCAGTTGGCTCAGGTGCTGCACCAAGTCTTGTTTCTGCTGCAGCAATTGCTGCTTCTATATCAGGGTTGAAATTTGACAGACGCAATAAATGATATGCCTGTCGTAACTTCCCGGCATTTGTTGGCGAGTTAACATCAATAGTAGACATTAAGTCGTTAAATGCGCTTGCTGCAGAAATATAACCCATGTGAGCTAATTCGGGATTAGCGTCAATCCATGCGGACAATGATGTGACTAACGACTTATATAAATCAAGGTAATCATCATGTTCCTGCGTTGCAATTTTTAAAAGGGCTGCAGGTAACTCTTCGTGTGTTGCATCGACAATGTCGTGGAATAAATACACGTCGGCGCCAGATGAAATAGTAAGCATGGCCTCTGCCATTGCTCTTTCTAGGTCTGTGTTGCCAGCGGATACTGGTCTGATCATTGACCTATCTACTCCACCAATATTGTGATCGTTGAAAATGCGTTCAAGAACATCGTGTCTTACAGCATTAGTATTGATTGCGTCTCCAGAAAGAATGTAATGGTTTGCACCTTCAATATCCGTAATGTCTCTTGCTACAGCAACATTACCGTCGGAATCAATTACTAAATATGTTTTGCCATTAGATTCAATAATGCTGCCTTGGCGCACATCGGATTTAACACCTGTTGCATCCTGCCATTCTGGAGCATGTTTAATGTATTCGCCTAGAATGCCTTTAATAGCATCTAACTTATTAGCAGTGCTTTCACTACTTTTAGCAATTGCAATTAAATCTCGCAGTGTTCTGTTGTCATTGATGTGAACTATACCTTGAGACGACATTCCACCTTGACCTGAAGCAACAGGTACGGCTGCACTTGAGCTTTCAGGATTTAACGATTTTAAATAGTTTAAAACGCCATTTATCGTGACTGGGAAACAGATCGGAAGAGCACACGTCTGAACTCCAGTCAC
>OGWA01000010.1_pt1 | contig 27977 bp, 44 predicted proteins | sample 1575901 | NCBI WGS metagenome assembly OGWA01 (sample SAMN07581541, study PRJEB24739) | freshwater metagenome
GTTTCCCAGTCACGATAACCGCCCAATAAAAACCGTGTGGTTTGGCTCAGCGGGTGGCGTAGTGGTTACGCTTCCCGCCGTGGTGCCGAGCCATAAACGATCACCGATGTTATACGCTGAGGTATCCAAATTAGAAACCTCGCCCGAGGTCACAACGTAACCCGTTGCATCGTTGGCAATGGTTTGCCACACCGCGCCCATCGTTTTCGAACTACCGCTTTCAGTTGTGGCCGTGGCTAACACAATCTCGGGAAATGTACCCGAAGCGCTCGACGTTTTTAAATACACAATCGAGCCAGCGGGAACGGATGCCCCCGTTTTATTGATTACGGCGACCATTTCTTTGTGCGCTGCCTCAACTACACCGATATTTTGCAGGTCGTAAACGCTTTTAAGCATATCGCCAATCGTACCCGGTAGCGTTGGTTTGTTCTTAATGTAATCGAGCGCGGCCGTGTTGGCTTGCGTCCAATCCGATTGAATTTGCGCGGCTGGAATCGTTGGTTTGTTCAGTATCTGAGCCACACCACTCGAGGCGTTCCAATCCGAATTCACTTGGGCGGCTGGTATGGTCGGTAAGTTATCGAGGTCGTTATAATCATTCGAGTAAGCCACCGCGCCCAGTTGCCCGTTTTAAAACTCATTCATCGCCGCGTTAAATAGCAGCGTGTCGTTTTGAACAGGTGAGGTAATATCGACATCGCTCAGGTCGCGTAATTCGGTGGGAATAGCTGGGAACGTTTGAAGCGCTCCCGAGCCGTCAACGTACTGGCTTGAGTTACCCGCACCACTCACGGCCAACGTGCCCGCTCCCGTAATTGGCGAACCACCAACCGAGAAAGCCGAGGGCATCGTTAACGCCACGCTGGTAACCGTTCCACCACCGCCACCACCGCCGCCCGTGGCATTTATGGTAATGGTACCCGAGCCATCGTCGGTAATGGTTACGTTGGTGCCTTGTTGTAAGTTGAGTAATGATTGCGAGCCATTGGCCACGCCATTCGTTTCGAGCACCAATCCAACACCCGAACCCGTGCCACCCGAACCCGAACCACCAACCGACCAATCGGCGGGAATATCACAAGCCGACCAATCCCACGGCACCGAGAGCGTGAGAGCCAAGTTTACGCCCGTGAGCGTTTGCGAATATTCTTGAATAAAAACCTCAATCGATGGCGAGCCCTCGAGCTCCACGGTTGGCCCGAATAGCGTTAGCCCGTTTTGAATTTCCGCGATCAAATCCTCAGCGAGTTTAATACAATCGCTTATAACCTCGCGCTCGTATTCGGCGGGGGTTTCCTTATCGCGTGGCAAATCGGCGAACGTAATTATAAACGAGTATAGGCGCGAGCCTTGACGTGGCTCAACCTCAACCGGGTAAACGTGCATCCAAGGGAATTGCAAATCCTTTTCGATGTCGATATTCGACGGGTGCCCGTGAGTGAATCCCTTAATCAAAAAATGCCCATCAGCAAAAGCGCGAAGCCTCTCGATTAGGACGTTATAACTTATCTGTGTAATCATTTCAGTCTATACGATTGTTTCATTATTCGAGCCTGTTCGGCGTTGTAATCTCTAATATAACTCAGGTGAGTGAATATCGATCGCGCCGATTTGTCGAGCACTTGTTCGTGTTTGGTTATGTCGTTACCGCTCACGCTTTCGAGGATGTGGAACCAACCCCACCGCCCGAGCCCTGAGGGGGTATAATCGTGCTCATCTCCCGTTTCAGGATCGAGTCCAAATAAACCAACGAATTGTTGGCTAATTCCGCGCCGATACTCGAAAAAAAAAGCAGGGCACCGTTTACGCGGTCGAGGGTGAGTTGCATAATCTCGGGCATATAACGCGCCGTCTTATCGAGGTCGTATTTTTCAATATTGTAGTATTCCCCCACTTGCTCGGTTACCGGGCGAAACATAACCGCCATTAACCTCGGGAGCTCGGTATAATCACACGGCTTACCCTCGCGCCAAATCGTTTGGGCGAGCTGGTCAAGGTCAACGTGCTCACGAAACGTCATTGAGTTAATATCGGGCAGGAACCCGAGGCGCTTTCCGTTGACGGTTATAATGCGCTCGAATTGAGCGGCCGCCCCGTCGATCACTTCCTCAAAAAGTTGGATAATCGTTTGCGCCGAATCGGCCTTGAGGCTCTCGCAGTATTCCCGCGACTTATCAATAATTACCATTACCCGCTCGACATCGTCAACGGCGTTGTGGTAAGCCATAAATTGGCTGAGCGTTATTTGCGAGCATTCACCCGGTATCCTCAATTTCATAAATTCGAACTTATGGTAATGATTGGTTGGTTATCCGCTCCCGTTAATTCTTGGCGCTCGATGTAACCGCGCTTCTTTCCTTTGGTTTTCATATAAAAGATCGTTGCGGCGGTATCGCCCGAATCAATGAGCCCGTGCAACTTGCTCTCGGCAAAATCCAAAACGGCATCGTCAATGCTTTCAACCGCGGTTTTATACTCGGCATCGTTTTTCAGCCAATAGTAATGAACGTCGCGACTTAACCCAACGGCGGCGGCGGCTTTGGTTACAATACCGAGGTTGGCTTCAAGCGCTTCGAGAAACGCCCTTTTTTTGGTGTTGAATTGTGCGTAACCGTCTTCCATACTATTTATTTTTTTTGACCTGTTTAATCGCGTCTATTGTGCCCCAAAGGCCGAACGTTATCAGCGCGACGGCTATAACGTAGTAAAGTGCATCAGTTAAATCCATTCTATTCGTTTTTTTCGTGTTAATAACTCATTTTTCCCGAAAACATTGGTGTTTCATCGGTGGGCAAATCGCACATATTAACAATTATTTCGCCCATTGGGTTTGGCAAACCGCGAACCGCTGGGGCGCGTCGGGGTATTCCTCAAGCGTTTTCGCATCGCCCATACACCGGGCAATGAATTCGGGCTTTGTTTCGTTTTCTCGTTTGGTTGGTAGGGGCATAGCGTGTTTATTTACTGAACTGAACTCCTTTCGTTTGGGTCTTTTCGTTAATCTTAGTGATTTGCTCGGCGTTATCGTCGTAATGGGTGCCAATGCGATACTGAGCCATAACGTGCCACTTATCGCGGTTGTTCGTGAAAATAACCCGCTCTCTTTTAATCCCCAAATCGTCGGCCACGCGGTAAACGTCCTCGCTTTGCGATCGCATTCTCGCCGTAATGATGTAAACGGTTGCCCCGCCCTCGATAACCAGTTGCGCGAGCTTGCGGCCTCGGGGGGTACTTAATACCCCATCGAAGTCGAATGAGATGCGCGAAGCGAGTAACTTGAGTTTCATAACTATAAAACGGAAGGTTTCAATTTATTGCCCCAAATCGTCGGTGTCGGCCACGCTCACAGAATCTTTGAGGAATTCAAATATAACCTTTGCCTTGCAACTCGAGCACCCGTAACGTTGCCCCGTCATTTTAGTGAACCACGCGGCGGCCTCTTTAACCATTTCAGCCGTATAAACGCCCTGAGTGGGTAGCCCCGAAATGAACGCTTGCAATTGCTCGGTTTCGGTATCGTTGAGTTTATACCTGCCCCACTTGTTAATTGGACATCGAGCAAGGGCGTATTTCGTTTTTACGGGCATCTTGCAACCGCACAACCTGAGTTTCTTTCGGTAGTGGGTTATTTGGTTAGCCTCTTCGGCTTCGGCCAAATCCTCAGCCGAGAGTTTACCCCCGAAAAGGAAGGTTCCGCAACTATACGTTTCGGGTTTGTAATGTTTGCAGTCTTTACACGCCGCCATTCTTTCGGCCGCGATCGCTGGGGGTACTTTGAACATTTTTTTTGATTTTGGTAATTGCGTTTTCGACTAACTTATATAACTGCTTTACGGGTATTCCCGTGGCTTTGCTGGCATCTTTGTAACTGAAATCGTCGAGCATATATAGCCTCAAAATGGTCGCATCGAGTTGAGGCATAAGGTTAATATACGCGTCGAGGTATTCATTATCGAGGCGGCTACCTAACCACGGGGCGAGAGGTTCGTCGAGGTGTTTATCCGATAGCGTTTCCCAGTTACGAGCGAACTTTCCGTATTTCACCCCAAAACGTCCCGAGGGGTCGATGTGCATTAAGTAGAGCGCCCGGTTGACGTAGTAAAATAGTTTTTCCTCAGCCGCGAGCGCCTCGGCCTTTTCGCGCTGATTCTCGAGAATCTTTAAAATCGTTTCGGCGAGCAAATCATCCCCCCTCACCGCGTCACGGGTTAGACCGCGAGCGAATCGCCGCCACGTTGGGTAATGCTTTTCGAGCTCGATGTCTAAAACTTTTTTCCCCATTTCAGCTATGTAGCAAAAAACTAACATATTTTAGCCGCCACTAATTTAAACCCAATTACAATGGAATCCGATTCAGTTATTAACCAACCAACCGAGGCGGTGTTAACGCCCGTTAATGAGTTTTTGAGCATTATCCAAAAGCGATACAACTCGAGCCCGAATTCGTTAGCCGCTGGCGGTTACCGTGAGGTTCTTAAAATGGCCGAGCAATTCACCAGCGCCGAGGCCGCTTTCGCTAACGCCGCTTATACGGCTGGATATGAGCAAGCTATTAACGACATTCGAAACGCTAAAAATATTGAGCCCCAAAATGACAACGGATAAACTCGACCAAATCATTAACGACCATTTCGGGACAAAAGCGCTTTTTAGCGCCCGAATGAAAGTAAGTAGGTTCACGGCTTACCGATGGGTAAAGGAACCCGAGCGAATGACACTTAAAGACCTCGAGCGACTGAGCGCGATAACGAAAACCCCCATTTGTGAACTCTTATGACTGCAAACGAAACTCTAAAAACTGCAACGGCTCTCATTCCTCACCGATACCAAAAGAGGGTTATAACGCTATTATCGCCCCATTTTAACCCCGAAATGTTAGCCGAGGCGGTAACATACCTCGAAAGCCTCGAGGATGCCCCAATGGGCGCGGATGAAATAACCGAGCTTGTTTTTAAACTGGTGAGTGAAATAACCGGAGTCGATAACATCGCGGGCACCATAAGCCGAAAATTCAACGAGGTGCTAAGCCGCCAAATGGTTATGATTGCACTTTATAAGGAAATCCCCGGTGCGACGTTCGAAATGGTTGGCAAATCATTCGAGCATAAGTTCGACCATGCTTCGGTAGTTCACGCTAAAAAATCGATGGAAATTCGTTATTCGTGTGACCCCAAAACCCGTGAGAAACTAAACGAGCTGGCGAAATACCTCAGCGAAAAAAACCTAAACGGGCTCGCTCACTTTTTGCCCCAAATCGAAATACTCGCTTGAGGTTCGAACATCTTTCAACCGACCAGCTACGGGGTGAGCGTTGGCGGTTGTTACTTGAGCCCGAGAGCAAACGAAATCGAAAGCGAATTAATGCCCTGAGCGCCGAACTATTTAAACGAACAAACGACCCGATTTATTTACTTTACTGGATTAATGGCCATTCAATTTTTACCAAAGCAAAACGCCGCCCTTGACGCGCTGGGGCTCGACTCACCCGCCGAGGTTGTGTTATTTGGTGGCGCGGCGGGCGGGGCAAAATCATTCACGGGGTGCGCGTGGCAAATAATGCGACGGCTTAAATACCCCGGTACCCGTGGACTCATTGGGCGCTCGAAACTCGACACGTTGAAAAAAACCACGTTGAAAACCTTTTTCGAGGTTGCGAGCCTTTTCGGTTTGGTAGCTAATAAGCATTACCAATTCAACGCGCAATCGAATGTTATAACGTTCTCTAATGGTTCGGAAATAATCCTTAAAGACCTTTTCGCTTACCCATCCGACCCCTCTTTCGATTCGCTCGGGTCGCTGGAAATTACCGACGCATTTATTGACGAATGCTCGCAGGTTTCTAAAAAAGCCGTGGACATCGTTAGAAGCCGAATCCGATACCGACTCACTCAATACAACCTTAACCCCAAAACCTTGCTCACCTGCAACCCATCAAAGGGCTGGTTATATAACGAATTTTTCGCGCCATTTCGGGCGGGGCAATTGCCCGAGCATTTAGTGTTCATTCAATCGCGTGTGGCTGATAATCCACACTTACCCCCTACTTACGCCGAAACGCTCGCCCGGTTGCCTGAGGTTGATCGTAAACGCTTGCTCGAGGGGGATTGGGATTATGACGAAACACTCGACGCGCTATTTACAACCGACGATTTACTGAGGTGTTTTCGCCCAGCGAGCGAATCGGGCGAGTTATACATTACCGCTGACATCGCCCGCCTCGGTAAAGACCGAACCGTTATCGCGTTATGGCGTGGCTTATCACTCATTCAAATAACCGAACTGAGAAAAAAGAAAATTGACGAAACCGCGAGCGTTATTCGTGAGCTCGCCGATTATCACAAAGTAAAACTCTCGAATGTTATTGCCGATGCCGACGGGTTAGGCGCTGGGCTCGTTGACGTTTTGAAATGCCGAGAGTTTCGCAATGGATCGCGAGCCACTAAGCCCGAGCGGTTCGTTAACCTCAAGGCCGAATGTTTTTTTAAACTCGCCGAGTTAATCGAGTTGAACCGAATAACGTTCCCCATTCAACACCGCGACACAATTATAAAAGAGCTCGACCTCATTCGCCGTAAAAACCCCGAGGGGGATGGAAAACTCGCGGTAACGGGTAAAGAGGAAATTGCCCGAACTCACGGAATGAGCCCCGATTACGCCGATGCCGTGGCGATGCGAATGTATTTCGAGCTATTCCCCAATTACGGGCGCTATTCTTACGCCTAACCGCTCCCATTTTTCCACAATGGAAGCCGCGTGTTTATTGGGTTGGTTGTAGTTATTAACAAGATTACCCGAAAAAAAGTTAATTCCGATTTGGTTTGTAGCAAATTTGCGACATAGATTTGCCACACAATTAACGCATTAAGCATATGAACGCAAAGAACATTCAACGAACTAACAAGGCAACAAAGCAAATCGATTTTTGCACCAGCGAAGAAGCGATTAACGATTTAAAAAACCATTGGGGCGATGCCGCTAAATACCTTTTAAAAGGTCGTTATATGTGGACACCCGAATTCGATTATCAATTAATTAACCGCTAAAATTTAAACCCTAAATTATATGTACCTCCTTATTATTTCAAACTACCCGAACCGCACCTCGCAGGTTATCGAATTCCGAAACATTCGCGAAGCCCTCAACTCATTTATTGAACGTTGCGACTCGCTCGGCCTCGAATATCGCGAAGACAATAACGGCAATTTCATTGCTGGCGGTATCGGTAACGATTACTCACTCGAATTAACCTCAAATTTTTAACCCCAAAATCTAATTAAAATGGCTCATTTAGAAATCCCCGTTAAGGTGCTCACAACCGTAGACACCTTGAAAATTGAACTCCCTTATTATTGCTCGGATTCCCATACGATGTGGGCGATTCTCGCCGAGGACAAAGTAATAAGCGTAAACGACTGGCAACGAATTAAGCAAGCGAATATTTGGCTACTTAGCGACATCCCACCAGCGGCCACGGGTTCACACGTTAAGGCCGTGACAAAAGAGGAATTTACCGAAATGTATAACCGCGTTATAGCGCGACTAAACGAAGCGCTATGAATGACATCAGAACCGAACTCCGAATTTTATTAATAATAAACATCATTACCCTCCTATGGTTACTTACCCGTTAAACCCCGAAACGCTGGATTCCCTGCAAAAGTTTCAAACGCGGCTCAACTCGCAACCCAGCGAGTTAGCCGTGGAATCAACTCCCGATAGAAAAGCCCAAACCGTCGTAATAAGTCACATCGAAATGACTCTCGACGAATTGTTTTTCGGCCAATGGAAAACCGAAAATTTCAAATGGAACGCGATCGCTAACGAGGTGCAGGGTTCAATTGAACTCGTATGTATTCACCCGGTAACTGGTTTCGAAATACGCCGAACGGGAGCCGCCTCCATTGTTATAATGGTGGATAGGGTGCCCGATGGGGTAACGGGTACCGACCGCAACCAATGGGCGCTTAACCCATCCAACAAAAAAGCTAACGCCCTCGACATGGCATTTCCCAAGTTGAAATCTGAATGCCTCAAAAACGCCGCGCAATCGCTGGGCAAGATATTCGGCCGCGATTTGAATCGTAAAAATGTCGATCAATACCAGCCCTATAAATTGCAGGTGGGCGAATTGCCTCAGGCAGTAATAAATAAACTCGAGATTGGTATAATGAACCGCGACCCTCAAGCCCTTGAGGCGGTACAATCGCTCGAGTCGGTTATGAGCCCAACCCAAAAAACCCAATTAACTCAACTAATCCAAAAGCAAAATGAGCAATAACCCCTATTTAAATGACTATCTTCTCACGGTGGCACAAAATACCGCCGCGTGGGATAAGTTACGCCTCGGCCGCTTCACAGGTTCGGGAATCAGCGCACTAATGACTAACCCCAAAACGAAAGCCGCTATCGAAGCGGGTGAGCTGAGCGAAACCGCGAAAAAATACATCTATGAGAAAGCGATGGAAACGGTAACCGGGCAAAGCGCCAACGAGGCAACGAGCCGCGCCATCGACTGGGGGAATGAATGGGAGGAACACGCGTTGCGTCAACTGCAAATCGCCCTCAACTCACCCGATGAATCAACTGAACTCAAGCCATCGTTTAAATTGTTCAACGATTATTTCGGATGCAGTCCTGATGCCTTTATGATTCACCCCGAATTCGGTGCGGTTGGATGTGAGATTAAATGCCCGTGGAATTCGGTTAATCATTACCTACACTCGCAGGTTGAAAGCGGTGAGGATTTGAAGCGTGTTAACTCCGATTATTACTGGCAAATAATGGGTAATATGCTCACGTTTAACTTACCCGCTTGGGTTTTCGCTTCTTACGATCCACGCCAGCCTGAACATCGCCGACTACACCACACGGTCGTAATGGCTAACCCCGAAGATATGGCGGCGCTTTGTGAGGCAATGGAGCGAGCTCACTCCTATAAAGCTACCATTTTACACAACTGGCTTAAATATTAACCCCCAAAATCCCATACAATGAATAAAGAATTAATCGAATTGATTACCGACACCATTTCAAAACGAAACGAGGTTGAAACGGCAACCATTTATAACGCTTGTGAGGCTCGCGGATTTGTACGCGGTACTTACACCAGTTATATATCAATGATGAAAAAAGCGGGTTACTTACGCCGCGTTAAACATCAGGTTTATGCGATCGGCCGCCCAGCAAGCGCTCAAACAATCGCGCTCAACTTGCAACGTTTACAATTGCACAAAAAGGGCGTAAGCCCCAAAATGCCCCCAAATGCACCGAAACCAACCGAGCGAGTGAACCCATTTCCAAAGGTTACCAGTAACGAGGAATTTGCTAAACAAGTGCTCTCGGAGGTAAGCAATGCGAAAGCTGATTTGTTTCGAGCGGTTGACGTGTTGAAAAGTTACGGCTTCAAAGTAACGATTGAGTTTTAACGCTGGTTATTATTGCAACGGATACTCATAATGAAATTTAAAAAATCCCCCTTTCGTTCAATGCCAGTCAGCCGTTAGGCAATGGGTATCCCGTTGGACGTTGGGGGGTATTTTTAAAATGAAAAAATCTTTCCTGATTTATGTCGATTCTCTCGACATCCTCGACGAACTTAAACCGTCGGAAATTGCAAACCTTTTTTTAGCCATTAAAGCCCATCACAACGGCGAACCTTTCGAACTTGACTCCATTACCCGGGTTGCCTTAAAACCTTTCTTAATTCAATGGGAGCGCGATTTAGAGCGATATGAGCAAACGTGTAACCGAAACAAGGCCAACGGGTTAAAAGGTGGCCGCCCACCTAAAAACCCAAATAACCCAATGGGTTCAAACGAAACCCAAAAAACCCACTCGGTTATTTTAAAACCCAAAAAAGCCGATAGTGATAGTGATAGTGATAGTGAGAGAGAAAATGATATAAAGAAAAAAACTATACAAAAAAAGTTTGAACCGCCAACACTTGCCGAGGTTCAAACGTGGTTCGTTGAGCAAGGTTCAACCGCTGAGCAAGGGGCCAAAGCGTGGCATTACTACAACGATGGACAATGGATCGACGCAAAAGGCCAACCCGTTAAAAACTGGCGGCAAAAGATGCGCGGCGGGCGCTGGCTCGAGGTGCAAGCTCAGCAAAGGAATAACGAGGGACATCAATACCAAAATTTAACACACCAACCCACTTACACTCAACTCGATGAATTTAACGACATTTTTACCGCCGAATGACACCGAACTCGAAAAAATTATATTAGGAGCGATTCTACTCGATTTTAACGCACTTAAACGCGTCGAGGGTATACTAACACCCGAAAAATTTTTCGACCCTCGTAATGGGCTCGTAATGCAATCAATTTTAAAACTGAAAAATGAGAATCAGCCAATCGACATTTTAACCGTAATCCAAACGCTGAGGAAATCTAAAGAGCTAACCAGCGCGGGCGGGCCTCAATACATCAGCGAATTAACCAACCGGGTTAGTTCAACGGCCAACCTCGAAGCGTGGGCGCTATCATTAACCGAAATGTACCTTAAACGCGAGCTCGCCAAAAGCGCCGCCCGTATTGCCGAACTCTCACTCTCACCCGAAACCGACCCTTTCGAACTTTATAACCAATTTTCAGCCGAGTTAACCGAATTGATTCGCTCCAACCTAAAAGGCCAAAGCTCTCACGTTTCAACTATCACACCCGAAACGACCGAGAGCATAGAGGGCAGGGAAAAAACGGGCGTTGCTGGGTTGCCCACGGGAATAAGGGCAATCGACGGGGTGCTCGGTGGGCATCAAAAAAGCGATTTAGTTTACATCGCCGCTCGCCCCGGTATGGGTAAAACATCATTCGCCATTTCAGTCCTCTTAAATATGGCGCAAAATGGGAAACCAGTTGCATTTTTTTCGCTCGAGATGTCCCGCGTTCAAATCGTTTTTCGAATGGCTTCCATTCTTTCGGGATTAAATGCCGAACAACTGGCTAAACACCGACTCGATCGCGAATCGAAAGTGAAATATTACCAAACGGTAGATAGATTAAACGCCCTCCCTATTTACATCGACGATAACGCCGCGCTGAGCATTTACGATTTGAAAACTCGCGTTCGAACCCTCAGGGAAAAACATAAAATTGAGGCGGTTTTTATCGATTACGTTCAGTTAATAGCCGCCGCCAAATCGAAAACGGCCAACCGCGAGCAGGAGGTGAGCGCCATTTCGCGAGGTTTAAAACTAATCGCAAAGGAAAACGATTTGCCAGTTATCGCGCTGGCTCAACTTTCGCGATCACTTGAAACGCGAAGCGATAAACGCCCGATGTTATCCGATTTGAGGGATTCGGGTTCACTCGAGCAAGATGCCGACGTGGTTTCTTTCCTTTACCGCCAAGATTATTACGACAAAAACTCGGGTATTAACAACGCTGAGTTTATAATCGCTAAACATCGCAACGGCCGCACCGGGTTCGTGAACATAAATTTCACCCCTGAAACGATGCATTACACCGATACCCCCCAAATCCAACCCCAAAATTATTTCGAGTTATGAATTTACCAGCACTACCAAAAGACAAAGCGAACCACGTTATTTATGGGATTCTCATTTATGCCCTGAGCTCGCTCATTTTAGCGCCCATCTTTGCCCTGATTACCGTCTACATTGCCGCAATCGTAAAGGAATTTTACGACAAATCGAGGGGAAAAAAGCGGTTCAGTTACGGCGATGTAATGGCAACGCTGGCGGGTGGAATCATTGGCACCCTAATAACTTTGAACGTATGAAACACGGCTCGCTTTTCTCAGGCATCGGCGGTTTTGATTTAGCCGCTGAGTGGATGGGATGGGAAAACGTTTTCCATTGCGAATGGAACCCATTCGGGCAACGAGTTTTAAAGCATTATTGGCCCAATGCTGAAAGTTTCAACGACATTACAAAAACCGATTTTACCAAATATGCAAACGAAATTGATATTCTCACCGGAGGCTTCCCCTGCCAACCTTACTCAAGCGCAGGAAAACGGCTCGGGAAAAATGATGAGCGCCATTTATGGCCCGAAATGCTTAGAGCAATTAGAGAGATTGCCCCGCGTTACGTCGTGGGCGAAAACGTTCGCGGGCTTACTAATTGGAATGGAGGGCTGGTATTCGACGAGGTGTGTACTGAGCTGGAAAATCTTGGGTATCAAGTCGCGCCCTATCTTATACCTGCGAGCGGTACCAATGCCCCGCACCGACGCGAACGAATTTGGTTTATTGCCTACACCGACAACTCAAGAACCAGCGACCAATTGCGAGTTAACACAAAATGGTCGGAGGGTAACATCGAGCGGGGATTCTCACAGCTTGAATATAGGTCGAATGGCATCGATGGGGATGCTACCGACTCCAACGGCAACGGGAGCGGATCGAAACACGAATTTTGCTCAAGGGGGGACGTGCCTCAAGAACGGGTTAATAAATTCGGGAATGCTTCCGACACCAACCGCAATGGATTCAACCAATGCCAAAGCCAATATGAAATCGAGCCAAATAAAACCGGGTTCGATGCACTCGATGAATCTTCCGCTAATGCTAAAAATGGGAATGCTACCGACACCGAACGCGTTCGACTGGAACACCCCGAGAAAACCCGAAACATTCATTCAAACCCAAAAGGATTACGCGGCGAAAGGCATAAACCTACACAACCCGCTGAGGCAAATGGCGGAAATGGGGATGCTACCAACGCCGAGAGTTTCGGCGGCTTACGATTCAGCTACGGATCGCGGGAAATCGAATTTAGGAGAGGTGACTGGAGCGGGTTCCCAACTCAATCCCCGATTTGTGGGGGAAATGATGGGCTTCCCTCCGAACTGGACGGAATTACCTTTCCTAAATGGCGAGCCGAATCAATAAAAGCCTATGGAAACGCGGTCGTTCCTCAGGTCGTTTATCAAATATTTAAAGCAATCGAAGCACATGAAAATTTATAAAAACTCAGACGGTTCATTCGACATCGTCAACACTAACCGCGTATTGTTCCACGCGAAAAATGGCACTTGTAAAGTAATCGGCCGCGTATCGGAGCGCTGGCGTACCGCGAGCAAACAAGTGTATTCCCTCCCGGTGAGTGTGTATCGGTTTAAAACACTAATCGAAAAGGCCGTAATATGAACCAGCAAGTAATTGAGGGCGATAACCTCGCCACGCTTAAAACATACCCCGATAATTATTTTGATGCCGTCGTTACCGACCCGCCTTATGGGCTCTCATTCATGGGGAAAAAATGGGATTACGACGTCCCACGGGTTGAACTTTGGGCCGAGGTTTTCAGGGTTTTAAAACCTGGCGGCCACTTACTCGCATTTGCGGGGACTCGGACTCAGCATCGAATGGCGGTCAATATCGAGGACGCGGGCTTTGAGATTCGGGATTTAATCGCGTGGGTTTACGGCTCAGGATTTCCGAAAAGTTTGGATATTTCCAAAGCGATCGACAAAGCGGCGGGGGCTGATAGAATAGAAACAGGTTCGCGAAGAGCCGACGTTGGAATTCAGGGCGGTAATTTTTCTAATAAAACAAAACAAGGAATTATAAAACTTTATAATGTTCCAGCCACCGACGCCGCGAAGGAATGGGACGGCTGGGGAACGGCTTTAAAACCAGCTCTCGAGCCGATAACCGTCGCCCGAAAACCAATCGAGGGAACAGTCGCCGCCAACGTTTTAAAGTACGGAACGGGCGGGCTGAATATCGACGGGGCGAGGGTTGAGGGAATTTTAGAAGGAGACCCGAATCGATTTAAAAAAACCGACGGAGGCTCTTTTAATTCTTTTACTAAAAACCAACCAATAGTGCGTAATGAGGGCCGCTGGCCCGCTAACCTAATCCACGACGGGAGCGAAGAGGTTTTAAAATTATTTCCTGAGGCGGGTTCAACAGACCCGAACCCAAGAAATAATAAAGTAAAAATTGGCGAAAATGGTATTTATGGAACCTTTGAAGCCGTTACAACTAAAGGTTATAACGATATTGGGGGAAGCGCCGCGCGTTTTTTTTACTGCCCGAAAGCATCCAAAAGCGAAAGGGATAACGGTTTAAAAGGATTCGAACCGAAAACGGCGGGGGTCGGCGCCTTGAGAGATGGGGGCCGAGAATCGGAAGCCCGCGGCAATTTTCACCCAACGGTGAAGCCAGTCGATTTAATGAGGTATCTCGTGAAATTAGTAACCCCGAAAGGTGGAACCGTCCTCGATCCATTCAACGGCTCAGGAACGACGGGCGTCGCGTGTAAACTTGAGGGCTTTAATTACGTGGGGCTCGAATTCGACCCCGAATACTGCAAGATTGCACGCGCAAGAATTGAAAATTACCGCTGGGAACCCGCTTCCGAACCTGAGCCAGTCGCTCCGAACCAATTAAATTTGTTCGAATGAAACGTTGCAAAGTATGTAAACAACCATTCACGCCAACTTATTCGAGCTTGCAGGCAACGTGTGTAAAACCGCAATGCTTAATTGAATGGGGGCGCATTGCTGAGAGAAAAAAGGCAAAGCGTGAGATTCGCCAAATGCGCGAGAACATTAAGAGCGTGAGCCAGTATCGGCGTGAGCTTCAAAAAGTGTTCAACGAATTCATTCGGCTTCGCGATCGAAACCAGCCGTGTATTTCGTGCGGTAAAACACTCCCCGCTAAATACGACGCTGGGCATTTTTATTCGGTTGGCTCTTACCCCAACTTAAGATTCAACGAGGATAACGTCCACGGCCAATGCGTCGAGTGTAACCAACACCGCCACGGGAATTTATTAGAATATGCGCCCCGGTTAACTGAGCGAATCGGATTCGAGAGGGCTTCGAAATTAATGGTATTGAGAAACGAACCGCTGAGGCTTTCACTTGAGGAAATTAAACAACTAATTGAAGAATATAAATGGAAAGTGAAGACCCTAAAATTATCATTTTAAAGCGCGAATTGTGGATATTAACCACGCGCCGCTCGCTTAGGCCGAGCGTTGAGGAAAACGCCCGTATGTGGCAAATAATGGCCGAACTTTACGAGCTAACTAACGACGAAATTTATAATTTAAAATCCAAATAAAATGAGTAATTACGAGCAAAAAGAGGGGCAAGGTTCCCTATTTAAAAACGAGAAAAAAACCAGCGACAAACAACCCGATTACCGTGGTTCGCTGAAATGGCACAACCAAACGTTGAACGTGGCGGGCTGGGTAAAGGATTCGAAAAACGGAAAAAAATTCCTCAGCCTAAAAATCGAAGCGATCGACACCACTAACGGCGGCGCAATGCCCGAAAAACCCAAAGCAAATGAAAGTAACGACGGACTCCCTTTCTGAGTTAATCGATCAACTCGATACAATCATTAACCAGTATCCAACCCATAACGTTAATATGAGCGACGGATTGCGGAATTATCTTAATGGGATTAAACAAGCGCGACACCTCGCCGAAAACCTTTTAAATCGCGAATTATGAAACCGAGAATCTACGACTTTACAACCATTGTAAAAATCCTCAAGTTGAGAAAAGAGCGCCACGAGTTATTGTGGTCAAAAAACCCGAATGATATTCGTAAGCATAAACGAATTAGTGGCGAATTGTTTCAACTAACAGGCAACGAAATTTACCTCAGGTTTTAAACCTCGAAATGGGGGCGGTCTTTAAAGTTTTTCCAGTTGCCACCCCATTTTATTAAGCCATTAAAATTGGCTTTTATAATAGCGGCAAATTTCTCGAATAATTCGGGGCTCCAATCGAGGGCCCCGTTTTCGTGTTTAAATGCGATGTCGAAAGCCTGAGCAGGTTTCTGATTGTGTTTACCGTTCGCTTGAATATTCGTGACGATTTTACCCGGTTCGGTTCGCCCTTTCGCGTACAAAGCCAGTTGTTCCTCGTTACTGCGAAATGTGCAGGTTAGAAATGGCTGGGGGTCGGTTGGATATTGTGCGCGATACTCTTTCACCGCGAGAGTGTAGGCGCGTTGTAATCGGTAATCACAATCCTTAATATTACGGCTTGGCATTGTGTAAAATTTTGTCTTTCATATGAGAGCCTCGAGAGCTTCCGACGTAATAAGCAAAAATCGAGGTGCCAATTGATAGCACCGAGCCAAAAGTCATATCGGCGAGGCGCTGGTTTTCGATGGGGATAACGACAAAAATGAGTGAGAGCACCACGCCCACGGTTAACGCCAGCCCAATAATCACAACCGCACCAAAAAGCCAATCCCTTTTGCCCGTTGCACTCAGGAAAGCGGCCTCCCTTACACGCGCTGAATCGCGATCGCTCACCTCGGCCTTGTAAAACTCGAGCTCGGTTTGCATATCGAGGCGCGTCATTTCCAGTTCGAAATTCAACCGCAACTTTTCAAATTCTAAAGCGAGCGCATTGTGTTCGTCGCTCTTATGCTTTTGGCCGTTTAGGTATGCACCCACGGTTTCGAGCGCTTGAATTCCCGTAATATCTCCCGCAATTTCGAGGATATCGCCAGCAACTGGCTTCACCTTATCCCGAATAAATACGCCAAATTTTGAGCCTTTAATGCGCTCGCCGATGGGTTTTTTATTCGGGTTTTTTTTGCTCATTTTTTGGGCATAAAAAACGAAAGTATCCCGGTAAAGATTCTTTTGTAATTACTCATTACATAGATGAATATTTTTTCACCCATAAGAGTAGCCATTGGCACCGCCCACGTCGATTCGGATTCGTGGCCATTCATTTGGCAGTAAATCGCAGTCTGATAACCACAAAAAACCGAGAGGCCGATAACGGCAACCCATTGCATTACTGAGAGAGCTCGTTTCATGTATATTTCATAAGATATTTTGCCGAGGATGCCGATAATTATTCCCATTACCCAGCTCGCCGAATCGCTCACAATTTCGGAAATGTATTCGAAAAAACTCATTTCGGTTTTTTAGTTTTAGATAGTAATTGTTTTTCGTAGCGTTTCAACGCTTCGAGGTATAAACGGCGTTTCTCAGCGGTTTTACTTTCGGCTTTCATTAAGGAATTTGATTTATTGATCGATAACGGTAACCTGTTCTCGAGCTCGCAGTATTTCCCGAACTGAAAATATAAGTTGCCGAACTTTTTTGAATCGTAATCGGTGGGCGTTGCGGCCATTGGTTACTCGAATACTCAGGGAGTGAGCTCGAATTCGCACAAAGCCAATCAACCATTAACGAGGTGTAATGTTCGGCGTTGGCTTGCCAGCGGTTTAACTGGTCTTTAAAAATCGTATCGCCTACCGGGGTTGAATCTTCGGAGGTACGTTGAACCATTGTCCCGTTATCGACTTTATATGTGAGTGTTGGCGCGGCCTCTACCATTGTCCACCACAACACAACCCGCCGCGCGAAATCCTCAACTAATGTTTGGTACGCGCCAGCGAGCGTGTTGTTTAAAATATCATCTTTAATTTTTTCATAAAGAGCCGTCCCTAAATATGGCGCGAGGTGTTTATCCTGAGCCAAATAAATTGATGGGTAAAGCAAGTTAGGGTCGACCGCCCCATTTATGTTAGTGTATTTTTTGATATACACATCAGAAATTAAAAGTATTTCAGCCATATTATTTACCTCCTATAATTTTTGCCTTCTCTACCATAAACGGGGTTATCGGGTAAAAACCCGTTATAATCCATATCGATTGGCAGTAATGCCACCAATTCCTCGTTTTTCACTTTATAACCCATCTTTGCCGCTTTTGCCACGGCGATACGCTGGGCATCTTTTGCGAGTGGATTAATACCTTTCGCGTTTAGGAACGTTTCCTTTCGCCATGCATGGTTGCAGTTGCCGCCGCCCTTATATAGCCAAATGGAATAATAGTCGGAGCCATACGGCCCCCATCCTCTATTTACGGCCTTATCCTCCATTGCCTCGATGTCCTCTTTTCGGTAAAGTTTATCGGCCGCCATCATTTTACGGCAAAACTCGCGCTCGGGATTTTTAGAACCGAAATATCGGTATCGAGTCATGAAAGTAACTCCCGCGTAATTGGTTTCGTCTTGATCGCTCGGCATCATTGGTTTTGCGCTTCCAGTCGATGCCAGTTCGTGAGCCTCGATTTTAATTAATTCCTCGTTTTCTAAATCGTCGGTTTCATAATCGACCTCGTAGCTATCAATTAAAATATAACCCTCGGGCGCGTCCTCGCCGAGCGCTATTAATTCATCGGCAACCTGCGAGCTCAATTCCTCGCGCTTAATCCTCTCAACAATGCGAGCCGCCCAATCGCGCCCAGCATCGCCGCCCCAAAGTTGCCACGCTATGCGCCCAGCCGTTGGGAATCCATCCTCGCCCTGATTCCATCCCATCGCTTTTTTATCGACTGCGTGCCTTGAAAAATACGAATTCATTCGCTGAATTGTGTCAATCGATAGGTTTCGCAAATTCGAAATATCGCGAGCCCTCGCAACTCCAACCTCGGTACCCCCTCTATTGTATTCGTCCCGCCATTTCAACCCTAATTCAGCCTCCGATTTCATTTCATTCGTGGGCTTGTAACTATCCTCGGCGAGCTCAATACTGCAACAAGTTTTTTTTTTTTGAACGGCGCTTAAAAACGTTTGTAATGCACCCATCGCAACCTCGCTCGGGTTAACACTACCGGGTTTTATACCGCTGAATATTTCATCGATTTGAACGGTTGTAAGCGTTGGGAATGATGCTCTCATTACGCCCTTCGCGCTTTCGATTGGTAGAACTCCCGTTGCCGCTTGAATCAATATCTCAACCATTGAGGCGATTTGAGCGCCGTTGAGAGCCGTTCCCGCCACATCGGCCGCGTCACTTGCTGGGGCGGCTTCGGTAACTGATACATCGCCCGTCGGTGCGATTGCCACCGCGTCCGAAATTGGCGTATTGGGCACAACGGTAATTTTAAGACCGGGCATTTCAAAAGCCAAAACCTCCTCGAATGCTTTCGATAGTTTGCGTTGAGCGGGCTCAATAACCTGATTGGTGAAAATTTCCAAACCAACCGCCATTTCGTCTTTATTAGAACCGAATCCAGTTGCCACGTCACGAATACCGAACAAAAGAGGCGTTGTTACGCGGTGGGCAACCATTATAAGCGAGGTCGATTCGGTGCTCAAAAACTGGTATTGCTTATCGGCATCACTGAGAGGAAACGTAGTTATTTCAGGGCGTGGCGTATCGCGCTCGTTGAAAGTCATTATAAACTTTCCCGCGTTTTTCGCGCCCGTTAACTCACGCTCCCAATCCCTTTTCATTTGGGTTTGTTGCTCGGGGTCGGGCGCACCTTGAAACATCGAAACGATAAACGAGGGCATCAAGCCGTTTACGATATTATTGATGTGATACACCGAAATCTCTTTCGCTAATTCAATGGAATTAATTGCACTATAATAGTCGGGGCGTGGGTAGAATTGAGCCCCGGTGTAATTGAAACAATAATAAACCTGGCGAGGTTCCTCGGCTTTTTTCGCCACGTTGTAAAGTGGAATAAACTCGGGCTTGTTTCTTTTTTTCTTAATAGCCGCCCAGTCGTTAGAATGCCACACGCCGCAAATTTCTTCCTCTTCGCCGTGAATTCCCAAACGACATTCCTCGAATGGTAGGTGTCGCAATTTCGCGACATTCTCGCGGTCGAAAGTATAAATCACTTCAATATAAAAACCGCCATATTTCTTATAATCATGAGCACAACCATAAAAAACGTCGTATGTATTCAACTCGTTTAGGCGCTTATTATACAAACCAGCCTCAAGCGATTTGCCCGCTATCATATCACCAATGGAAATACAAAGCGAACCGTGTACGGCTCCCGTTTGCGCGAGCTCTCGGAGGTATTGCGGGAATAAATTATTTACCCCGAAATTCACCCACCCGCCGCGATCCATTTTCTCGGCTGAACTAACTACCGTGTAATCGGCGAGCTTCACGCCTACCGCGTTATTTATAATTTTATCCATTGTAAATAATATCGTCGTTTATAGTTATTGAGGGAACGTCGTAATACGTTGCATTATCCGTCATATCGAGCCAACCAATGCGACACAAACCGACAACGCTCGCATCATTTGGGTTCAAATTTACCGCCGAATTTTGGCCGTAAATCTTATACCTATAACGCCCCGAAAGCGTGAGCGGTACGGTTGTAATCGTTAGCGTTGTGATGCGCTGGTTTTCGTTGACTATAGTTGCCACTTGTGCGAGGTCGGTTCCCGTTGTGGAATTTTCCTCGTGGGTTAAAATTAGCAAATAATTAGTGAATGCAGTCGCGAAATATTGGCGGCTCTCATTCAATGAAAGTCGCAGTATTTGCCCCGCTTGGTTGGTAGTTAAATAATTCATTTTACAAAAAAGGGGCGAGGTTTAACGCCCGCCCCGTTTTAAATTTAACCCAAAACTATAATCAAGAATTCACAACGGTAATCCCCGTAAAGTTATCGAAAGGAACGGAGGTATAAGCCTCGAGGAAATCAGGTTGTCCCGGTTCCTGAGCGTTCAACGTGAATTGGTATCCGTTCAAATCGCCTTTCGCTTTACCACTTTGGTAAGAACCAGCGGTAAGAAAAGCGCCATCGGTGCGACCAACACAAACGATTTGATCGTCGTACAATTGAACGAACACAATGAGTTTCGCTTTCGACATATTTTCCAGCTCTTTTTTCTTAGCGTTGGATAATTTACCGAGCGTTACCTCAACTGATTGGTCGTAATACAACGTTCCATTTTCGAGGTTGGCAGTAGGCACTACCGTAACCGCTCCCGTGTTGCGGTTGGGTTGGTATTGGAAAACGTCAACGCTTCCAGCGGTACCCGGTAGGCCGTCAATCAATCCCGTTGCTGGGTCAATTGTGACACCACTCGCGAAAAATTCCCAGTTGGCAATATATACGTTTTTAACCCCGCCGACTCCTTCGTTACAATCGAGCATGAAGCCTTTTTCGAGCAAACAAGCCATAGTATTTTATTTATTTAATTAGTTTAAAGAGGGGGGTTTTTACGCCCCCCAAATGATTAGAACCACGTTCCGTAAGCGGCAATTTCGTTTCCGATACCGAACTGGCAACCCGCGTAGAACTTCGCGCTAAAGCGAACGTTGTCCTCAGCGAATTGACCCATATCGACAACCTGAATGTTATTCCAGTCGCCGAGAATGTTCGTACCGAACCAAAGGTTTGATTTTTGAGCCATCAAAATAGTATCGTCAGGCATACCGGGGCAAATCGCCAATTGGTAACCGAGATATGATTTAGGCATTTCAGGGCCGCCGTATGTATACCAACCATTACCCGCCGCCGCGTTGGCTTGCATAAATGCCTCCCAAACGTTTTGAGCGATGTAAATAACTGGCTTTTCGGTTGAACGCTTTACCGCGGTTGGACAAGCGGCAACGGTTTCGGCAATCTTAGCAATTACGTTTGAGCTATCAATTGCCACGGGTGTAGAAACAAAGTTAACACCCGAACCACCCGCACCCATAAGGGTTAGCAATCCGTCGTATTGGCCAGTTGTACCATTCACACCAGTCCACAAAATTTCCTCGTTTTTCGCGGCGATACCTTCGAGCATATTAGCAATCAAAGTATCGGCCAACGCTGGCTCGAGCTCGCCGTTTTCAACGTACTGAGCGCCCCAGTCAGCGAGGAAAGTGTTTTTACACAAGTTGCGCTGAACTTGGAATTTCTCGAGGGTCAATGTACGTTCGGTAATAGTCACGGTACCCAGCGGCGTAAAGTCGCAAGTTGGCGCTTCGAACGTGATATTGTCAACGAGTTTTTTAACGACCGCTTTGTAATCGATGTTTTCTTTTACCGTAACGTGTTGCAAAGATTCGTTTGCAAGGAATGCGGCCTTAATGTACTCACCCGCGTATTTACCCGCGTAGGTTGTAGTTAAACTTGTAGTTGTTGGCATAACTAATTTTTTTTATTTAATGTTTTCGATGTTTTTTATGATTCGCTCGCGAAGGGTCATTTGTGCAAATGGCTTTTCTTTTACCGCTGCACCCAATACCACGCGCTTAGTTTCTTTTACTGATGCCGCCGCTGGTTGCTTTTTCAATGAACTCAACTCAGTTTTGGTATTTTTCAAAACCGCCGAAAGCTCTTCGATTTTGTCCTCGGCTTTGGTGAGCTCAGCGTTCAGCGTTGAGTTTTGACCCTCAAGTGATGCAACGCGTTCGGTTAGTTTTTCAATCGCGTTAACGAGGTCTTGTGAAGACATTTCCTCTTCCATTTCAGGAATACCCATCTCGGCAACTTGGCCCAGTTCATTAACGTCGATGAATTCGCCCGTTTCGAGCTCATAACGACCTTGAGCCGCTGGCACTTTATTACCCTCTTCGTCTTTGGTGTAAACGTCAACACCTACGGCAAAAGAATCGGCGCTCGTATAAATCGGCGTTCCGTCTTTTAGTTTGCCCTCGGTTTCAAGTTGCACCTCAGTTTCGAGGTTAATACCGTATGCCTTTGGATCGACGGCGAACTTTTGGAATATCGCCGCAATTGATTCTTTTAAATTTGACATTCGTATAAATTTTAAAGAAAAAACGGGGGCTTTGCCGTTTTCCCTAACTTCGCGAAAACCATAAAAAAAATGAATACACAAAAAGCCCTTGAAATTCTCGGCCTCCCCGAAACGTTTGCGCGATTCGAGGGGCAAGTGAAAACACTTACTAAACGCTCATATCGCGTTTACGAGGTAAACGATTTTACCTCAGGAAAACAAGTGATTTATTACACAATTGAAAAACAACCCGAGCAAACCTCGCTCTTTGGAATGTACCCATTTAATTATTTGGCAATGGCTATTTATCAAATGGGTTTCAACGTGGTGAGTGACGATGAAAACGGGGTTACTTTACACAAGCCCAGCCAATGGGTTACCCATCCAGCCGGGAGCGGCCTCGCAGGTCAAAAGGTTTATTACGTTGACACTAAAATTAAGGCCACCGAGAGCGGTATCGATTTCGCTTATGAGCCGTTTGAAACCGTGGTTAATGGCGTGGCTGAGGATATGAAAGACCCGTTAATAAGAATCGCATACCACGCCCGCACAATAACCAAAGGTAGCGACGGAAAGCCGCGCATTTCGTGGACTTCACGCTATCCCATCACCCCAAAACGACGTTTGCGCCGTGCTGAGTTTTTGAAACTCGCAGGAATGAGCCTCGAGCAATACATCAACGAAACGCGCCAAACGTGGAACATCGAGAAAGTTAGCAACCAAACTCACATTACCAGCGTGGCAATGGACATCGAAACCAATCCATTTAACTCCGATGTCAAGTCGGTTGTTTATATCAATGGCGAAGATGCCTCAACATTCAATTACCAAACGCTCATTAACTCATTTGATAAAACTTATTCGGGTTTCTTATGGTTGTGGCGCTTGAATAATGGCCCTCGAATCGGTGGCACAACTGATAACGTTTACGGCTCAACGTTGAACATCCCAATCGATGGCGAGAATTCAACACTCAAGATTGAAAGCGGTTCAAAAAACGAATATAACATAGCCACGAAAACGCTTACATTTAACCCCGATTTGGAGGCCTCAGCATCGATAATCGCTTATATGGAATTTTTACCCGCTGGCGGTAAAAACGAAAATTGCGGCAAGATGCTGAACCTCGAAACTGGTGTTGAGTCCTTGTTCTGAGTTTGTGTGTGTATATATGTTTATTGTGCAAAAAAGCCCTCACGTTAGAGGGCTCTTTTGTTTTTACCACTTTCACACTATGAATTGAATTAACCAGCTAAACCCGAAAGCAATGCGCCGATTTCGTTTAATATCTCGGCTTCGAAATCCACGGCCTGCATTTTTACTGCGAGCTCGTTAAAATGCCCCTCAATTGAAAAGCCCTTAACGTTGCCCTCTTTTACATCCTGCCAAATTTCATCGTCGGTAACGTTCACGCCCACAATCCACGAACCCACGGGAGCCGATAGCCCGAAATGGTAGGCCTTATCTTTCTCACCCTCGATAATCCAGCTCTCGACAACTGGGCAACCCATTACCGAAAATTCGTGTTCGAACGTGGTATTGTGTTGCAGGTTTTTTTTTAGGTATAAATGAGCGCACTTCGCGATCGTTTCGGGCTCGAAATAAATGTAATAATCCTCGCCCGTGTTTTTATCGATTCGCAAAATGTACTTATTAGGAATCAGCGCGGGCCCGTATAACATTCGGCGCTCTTTATTCACGCTGGCGAGTTTCACCTCGTTGAGTGCAATAAAATTTTCCTCGATTGCGGGAAATTCAACGAGAGAAATCGCGCCAACGCCGAGCTTTCCCCCCTCATCAATTACACACTTTACTATTTTCTTTTTTTCCATATCTATTTTATAAACGGCTCAAGTCCTCAACTTTCGAACGCGCCTCCATGCTTGAGGCAATATCGGAAGCCAAAACGTAAGCGGGTTGTATTTGCCCCGGTTGGTTCGCCAGTCCCAAATTAGCCAGCGGGTTAAATTGTGGAACGCCACTCGATGCCACACCTTGCGCGGCTAAATCGCCACCGCCGCCACCCGTTGAGGCGTTAGAACCCCCGCTCGGTGCTGGGCTTGTAAACGTTGTAGCTTTAATCTTTGCAATGTTAGCCAAACCAGCGGCAACGGCTGAGGCCGCCGCGATAACGGCGCGAACAACCGAGGATGGATCGCCCGAAACATATTGAGACGATGCCGCCGATACTGCATTCTGATAAGTTGTAACGGTTGCCTGAGCGATTTGGAGCGCTTTATTACGCTGGAATGCTTTCTTTTGGCTCGCCTCACTCTTACCCGCAAACGCCTCGTTTAAAGATAAGAGGGTTGAAATTCCATCCTGAGCCGATTTCGTAACGAGGTCGCTCGTTGCTTGAAATGCCGCGAGTCTATCGCTCGAGCTTTTATCGTAAGCCGCTTTTTCGTCGGTGCGATATTGGTTATTGATTCGCGCCAGCTCTTTATTTAACTGGTCTTGTAATGCCTTTTCGCGCTCAGCATTACCATTTGCAATGGCGAATTTTTCATCGTATTCAGCCACCAAATCCTCGACGGCTTTATCTCGTTTGGCCGCGTTGATTCCCTCACGTTCAGCCGTGCGGCGGTTCTCGATTTCGCGGTCGAGTCTAAATAATGCATCCTCGCGGTTAATTCTATCCTGATTCGCTTTAACGGCGGCGGCCCTTTGTGCCTCGGCGAGTTTCGCATCGTTGGCCTCCTGAGCCGCGATTTCCTCGGCGGTGTAGCGATCGCGTATCGCTTGACGATCGCGGAATTGTTGTTCCTCGAGTTGAGTTAATAGAGTGGCGTTTGTGCCTGCTTTCTCTCGAAGCGTTTGGTATTTTAGTTCAACCTGCCTTAATTCCCTATCCTCAGCGCTCAACGTGTTTTGGAATCGAGTTTCCTCGGCTTGTTTTATGGCATCGGTAACCTCAGCCTCGCGAGCCTTTCGAGCCTCGGCCGCTTGCTTTGCCCGTTCGCGGGCTTGCTCGGCTTTTCGTTCGGCATCCTCTCTCGCCTTTTCCTCAGCGCGGGCGGCATCCTCGCGGGCTTTAGATACGGCGGCGGCTTCCTCTTCGGCGGCCTTAATTGCGGTTTCCTTATTTTGATCGATTAGCTTTTTTCGTGCCGCGATTTGCTCGCTGGTTAGCTTTACGCCCTTACGCTCGAGCGCGTTAATGTCGGCGATTAGCTTGTTATTGTCGGCGATTTCCTTTTGACGAAACTCAGCATTAACGGCCGCCACATCGCCCCCCGTTTTTTGAGCATTAGCAACCGCCAAACGTCGCGCATTATCGAGTGTCTTTTGTTTGTCCTCGAGATTACCTATCGCACCATCCACGGCATCAGCGGCCGCCACGGCGGTAAGTCCTATCGCATCGGTAAACCCAGTTATTGCATCCTTTACCGCACCGATTACGTTACCAATTATCTCGAAAGCCATTCCCACACCGGGCACCACGTTCGCGAGTTTGTCAAAATTGGTAATCAGTAACGCGAGCACCGAACCAATTAAAAAAATTGGGTTGGTTAATAACGCTTTCCCGAGGCCAACAATCGATTTACCGAACTCACCCGCGCCATCAGTTGCACCCGAAAAATTCAGACCTTTGATGTTCGCCGATAATCCTTTTATCGAATCAGCCGCACCGCTGAAATCGAGCGAGCCTAAACGGCTTTGAAGATTACGCAAGTTGTTACCAGCGCTCTCGAATGCTGGGCCCGCGTTGGCTCCGATGTTTTCGTTGAAATCCTTTTGGGCATCCTTTGCCGCTTCGAGTCTTCTAACGAGCGCCTGATATTCGGCCGAGGTCTTATCGAGTCGCGTGGTTTGGAGCTCGTTTGTTAACTCCTTAATTTGTTGGCGAAAATTCTTAACCGGCTCGGTAGGAATCGCATTGCCAACCCCCGAAGATTGGGCGCGTAATTCCTCGAATGATTGGCTAACCACTTTCGCCGAACCGCCGAGCTCTTTGTATTGTATCGCGAGGTTCGCCCACTCGGCCGATTTAGGGTCGAGTTGCCCGAGCTGAGTTTTTAGTTCAGCCAGTTGTTTAATCCAACTTTTCGAGGCATCGCCCGCCGTGTTAATCTCATTACCTAACTTATTGATTTTGGTAATCGCCCCCGAATCGTCGGCGGTAACGGTAATTAATATGTTCGAATTCTCAGCCATTAAACCATTTAAAAATTAGGTAAGCAATAAACCCCCACCACAAACCAAACGAGCCCCATTTCGCCGCTAAATAGAGCCATTTGCGGCTACCATATAAACGGCGTGAGGGTTCGTTTGCGCGAATGCCATAACGCAATAAAGAAAGCGCGGGGCTGATAGTGTTTAATTTCATCGGATTTGGGTATAATAGAGGGTTAAATTACAATTTACATCCTGAGGGAAACCCGAACCGCCCGATGTAATTTTAAATCGATGTTGCGAGGTATCGGTTGCCGTGTCGATTGTAAAGGTAAGCGTAACCGTTCCCCCCGAATTGTCCGAACTAATTACAACGGGAGTGCTCGCGCTGGTTACCCCGCCCAACTTATCCAAATAAACCGAGCCCGTTTCTTCTTCATCCGCCACAGTCTCTAAAAGAAAATTAATCCTCTCCTCTAACTGCTTTTTATTATATTCTAAAAGTTCATCAAGTGCAGCAGAATTTTCATATACAGAAGCAACAACCTCTCCATTGTCATAAACAGCATACAATTGGCCTTTCTCTATCTCACTCGAAATTTCAACTTCTGGTTCTGCCGCTTCACTCGAATTTTCTACAACTGATTCTGCAACAACTTCCTCGATTTCCTCAGCTGCATCAATACCAGTTTCAATTGTAATTTCTTGAGTTGTTTTTCTTCTTCCCATTAAAAAATCCCTCTACTCTATATTTAACTTATATATTAACTTGTAAAATATTCTTCCCCCAACTACTAATAATAAAAAAGGAAAACTAACTACAAGCCAATAGTTACTCGAATATCTAATTATATACAAAATCCAATAGAGAGAAATTCCTATATATACAATAATAAATAAAAATCCCCTCAAAAGTAATGAATGAAATAAACGAATCCTCTCATCCAATAAAACACTACACCGCTCACAAGTCTTAGCAAATACATCAGTCTTAAATGGTACACGACAAATTTTACATATTTCCCAATAAGCAGGAACATAAGATTCACTCCTCCTTGGCTTGTAAATTTCATCATCCAATTTACTCATTTAAAATTTTGATACCCTTTAACTCTAACTCTTTCCTATCTATAATTGGAAAACCTGTGATCTGAATTAAACCACTCGAAAAATGTATCTCCACTTCTTGATCAATTAAAACTTCTTCCCTCGAAATCTTATCTGTTAAAAAATGAAATTGCTGATTACTCGAACCAGCCAAACCACTCGAAATTCTTAAGTCCTCGAAATATTTACCATCAATTAAAAGATCAATATATTTTAAACAACTCTCTAACTGGGGAATTGTTTTTATTTCTTCTATTGTATATCCGGTAAAAACAATCACTCCATCCTTTAAATCCAATAGAGA
>OGWA01000011.1_pt1 | contig 27426 bp, 36 predicted proteins | sample 1575901 | NCBI WGS metagenome assembly OGWA01 (sample SAMN07581541, study PRJEB24739) | freshwater metagenome
TTTCCCAGTCACGATAGCGGCAGACGAGTAATGGAAGAAATTAAGGTCAACCAAGTTCTTCATCAATTTGTCAAAGTTGCCACGGCTAGTAAATGCGATTTTCTCAGGGCTTTCCATGATTGCGTCGCTCATGTTTGAGTAACAACCGTAGAAAATGTCGTAAGCATTTGAGTTCGTGATTGACGTAATGTCAGTAGGGTTCAAATCAACACATCCGTTAGCTACGGTAAGGATTGTTTTGAATCCATTGAACCATTGAAGGTTTCCAGTACCCGTAGCGGTGTTACCTTGCCAAATCAATTTGTCCAATTGAAGTGCGTTCAATTGCAAAAGGTAGCTTGTAATCGCTTGCTCAAAAGGAAGTTGTTTGTCCTCAGCCATTGCGCCCGGTTGCAATGCTAATTGCGTCCAGAATCCGTCGAGGTCTTTGTTACAGAATCCTTTTTTGTAGCCAATTGCTACAGTTGTGATTTTGCGATCAGAGAAAACCGTATCGCCTTGAGCGGTCATGTCGCAATCTGCTGCTTGATAAATGATTTCGTCATTCAACAATTTGATGTCTTGCGAACCTTTCACACCTTCTTGGGTGCGAATGTAGTTAAGTGTAACCGCCTCGCTTACTGAGCGTGTTACAAGTTCAGCTTGTTGGTCGTCAACGTACGCTGTTAAGTCTGTTACGTCGTAATCAAACTTTGATTTAATGATGGATTTTAAAGAAGCCATTTTTGTTTTTGTTTTTGGGGTTTATAATTTACTTTTTACGTGCCTCTTGTGCTGCTTTGAACAAGATGCTTTGTTGAGCTGTGAACTTACTTTCCTCACGTGTTACGCGCTGCGTTTCGGTCTTGTTGTCCGACGGCTTAGAAGCCACAGCATTAAAACGCTCAGTAAGTGTTGCGAGCTCGGTTTTTAGTTCTGCGTTCTCAGCGCTCATTTGCTCAACTACTTCTTGCATTGCCTTGGCGGCTGCAAAGATGTTGGCATTTGTCGCTTTAAGGTCAGCAATTGCCGCGCTCATTTCCTCATCTGAGTTTTGAGTTTGTGCGCTTGCCGTTCCTTCTAAGAACATTTGAACTACTCCATTAGCGTCAACCAAGAAGCGACGGCCGTTAGCGTCTTGATATTCGCCTGCTGAAAGGGTGTAAACGTCGGTTGTATCGCCGTACGTGTAAGAATAAGTAAGTTTTGTACCTACTTCAATAGTGTCTTGGTCTACATTCATTGACCACATAGAAATTTGTGAAATTTCTGCAAAGTGCTCAACGGCTTTTTTGCTGAATACTTCGGTCTTTTCTTCATCTGAGCTTTGTGCGCCTTCTTCGATTACCTCAACGATTAAGCCCTCTGCATCTAATACGATGCTTTTACCTGCATAATCGCCTGTTAATTTGTGAGTGCCCTCAGGTGCTGGAACTTCGTTTTCACCGTCAACAACAAAAACAGCAACACCAGGCGCAAGGTCGCCTTCCCATTTTAATACTGTGCCATCTTCTAGAGTAGCCTCGCCGAAAATCTGTAACGATTTTGTAATAGTCGCAAACAAGGCTTTAATTTTTTCAAATTTTTCCTTCATGATTTTAAGATTTTACTATTGTGCCAAGTCGTTGCGCAATTGCTTCTAAATCCGAAATAAAGGCGTCGAGCTCCTTGTCAAACGAGTTGAAGCCTTGCGATGTTTTGCCAGTGTCATACAACGCAAAAACACCCTCAATTGAAAAGCCTGTAAACTCGCCACTCTTGGCCGCTTCGTATACGTCTTTATCTAAGACCTTGTAGCTAACAATGGCCGTTCCGTCGGTTTCATCGGCAAAGCGCTCAGGTGCTGTAAAGCCGTTAGCCTCGTCAATGACATAAAGCATTGTCATGTAAATGTCTTTTACAACGTCCTTTTTGTTGTGCTCGATGTTTACATTGTTGAAATTGCCCCTTTTGGCATAGTCGAAAACGATGTCTTTAATCGCTTGCTTGCCGAACTGCACGTAGTATTCTTCTTTGGTATTCGTATCAAAGCGGTAAATCGGCGTATCTGCTGCAATCATTACACCCGTTATAACCTGCTCGGCATCGTTAAATTCATAACGCTTTTTGTTGCTGAACACCTCGAAAGATTTTTCATGCGCTGGCGATTTCACCAAGCTGTTAAAAGATACGGTTGTTTCTGGATCGTTTAGGTCAATGCCTATATCGTATAGTGGTAAGTCCTTTTTCATATCTATTGTGTTTTTACGTTACCCAAATTTGCTTTTTGCTTCTTGCACAGCTACCTTATTGGCAACCTCATTAAAATCGTTGACTTCAAGCACAACAACGGGTGTAACGGTTTGCGTTTGGGTTTGGGTTTGCTGTGTTTGAGTTTGCGTTTGCTGTGTGTTTGTGCCTATTGCAAAAGTAGACGCGCCTGCACCTACACCGCCCGAAACATTAGGAGCTTGCGGCATTTGTCCGCCTTGATATTGCTGAGCTCCAACGGCGGCCGCTTGCGCTAAACCGATAGCCGAAGCCGCACTAATAGCAAAGATACCGGCAGGTGAAGGCGGCGGCCCAAATTCGGCGATACCCTTAACAATCGCGCTGGCTGTGTCAATAGCAATTTGAGCAATGCGCAGCGCCTTGTCGCGCTTGAACTGAGCACGCTTAATTTTATCCTCTTCCTGAAATGCTTTGAGTTGATTTTGATATTTAAGCTGTGCGTACTTGTCATTAATACCTTGCTTTTGCTGCTCGGTCAACCCTTGCTGTGCAAGCTCTCTTTGTTGCTGTTGGTCAAGCACGGCGGTTTGTTGCTCGGCGCGTTGCTTCACGTCGTTAAGGCGATTTTCCTCTGCAACTTTTACAAGGTCATTGATAGCGTTTAGGCCGTTTAAAATTTTTTGAGCGGCATCAATCATAGATTGCACGCTTGCCAATTTTTCGTCAAGGCTTTTTTTGTCTTGCTCTTTTATCTTATCGGCTTTTTTCTTGTTGATGTCAACCACCTTATCGGCATAGTCTTTTTCAAGTTTCTCCATGCCTTTTAGATATTCTTCATCGGTTATTTGCTTTAGCTTGTTAGCTTCACTCAATGCCTCTACTTGCTTGCGCTGTGCATCTTCAAAGTTTTTAAGCTCTAGTTGGTATTCATCCAAAATGATTGCTTGCGCTTCATTGTATAGCTCCAGTTTTTTCTTTTCTAAATCCTCGGCTTCCTTTAGTTTCTTAGCGTTGTTTTCTACCGTCTTAGCGTATTCCTCATTTTGATATTTTAGACGAATGTCGTTTTCTTCATTCATCTGCTGAACAAGTAAGTCTTGCACCTGTGGCGAATCCTCTTTGTAGTATTTGCGCGCAGCTTTCAACCGCTCGGCAAACTTCTCTTGTACGCCTGCTATATCGCGCTCCTCATTGGTCATATTGTATTGCTCAACCTCTTTCAGGTATCCTTTGATTTGTGCGAGTTCATCGTCGCGTAATTTCTTGCGCTCTTTAGCGCGGTCATTCGCTTTGGTTGCCGCTTCTTGTTCGGCAACTTCCATATCCTGCTTGTTCTTTTTATTCTCGTTGTATTGCTCTTTTTCGGCCGTTCGGCTTTCGCTAATTGACTTTTTCAAATCCTTTGCTCGCTTACTATCTGCATCGCCAAGTTTTTTTAGCATTGCTAGTTCCTCTTCATACGCGGCCTTTTTCTTTTTGAGTTCCTCTAATATTGCGCGTCCAGTCTTTAGCATTTCAGCGCGTTTCTTTTGCTCCAAATCAGCGGTGTCTTTTCCTGCTGCCTTGGCCATGTTTATTTCGTGATCGTATTTATCGCTAATAGATTTCTGCTGTCGCTTTAATTGCTTGATGTTTTCATCTGCTTCCTTTTGCGCGTGCTTGGTTCGTCTTGTCGCGTTGGCTTTGGTTTTGCGCTCGGTTTCGTCGTCAATCACACCAAAGTATTCTAGTGCCTTGGTAATTCCGTAAAGCACTCCAATAATTGGGAACATTACCGAAATAGCAATTTTCACGCCTGCGCCCAACTTATTAAATTTATCGTAAGCTGCTTGCACGAACTTAGTAACCTTGTCAAAGTTTGCAATGAGCAAACCTAGGCCAATAACAAGCGCACCGATACCTGTTGCAAGCATGGCAACCCTCAATGCTTTCATTGCGCCCGTAGATGTACCAACGGCTGCCGCATATATCTTTTCCCAAGCCGTGCGTAATTGTAAGCCTAGCACGCTTTCCTTGTTGAGTGATACGGCAATTGTGTTGATGCTGTTTGCGACACCTTGCACCGCTTGTAGCTTCACCATTGTTTGCATTAGTTTCTCATTCTCAACACCCGTTAAGGCAATGGCGCTTTGTACACCCTCAAAGACGGCTGCGCCCGTTTGGATACCCATTACCGCCGTATCTAAGCCTACAAAATCCGAACTTAAAGCCGTTGTTTGCGCGCGAACATCCCCCATCCTATCCGTAAGTTCTGCCGCCGCCCTTAGTGCCGATTGTCCAACCGGGCTTTGCTCCCCTGCTTGCATTACAATACTTTGGTATTCGCGCACCACTTTTGACAATTGGCGCATTGAAAGGCCGCCTGCCGCTACTTTAGCATTGAGCTCTTCAAGGTTTTTCGCAAAATCATCCGTTGCCGTGTTATCAGCAAGGTTGCTTTGTGTCTTATTGACATCGTTATTTAGGTTATTCAATGCCTTATCAAAGCTATTGAGGTCATTTATTGAGTTCCCGGTGTTAACCCTTACCGAGAAAACCGCTTCTTTTTCTGCCATTAGTCGATATATTTAAGTAGTTCAGTTTTGGTTGAGTTGTCATTGGTTGGGTTGTAGTCGCTTATTTTCTGCAAGCGATACACAACGCCGTTTATTTGGAGCAAATACCTAAAATCAAGCGCATAAATATCGGCTTCATTCCAACGTATTGAGCATTTAACTAGACGGCCGTAACGGCTTACAAGCTCTTTTATAAATTGCTCATGATATTGGTATAGGTTGTTTTGCGTATAGGTAGCGCCAAGCCAATAAAGCACGTCTGGCACTCCGAAATTCAAGTCAAATGTAGGTGCGTCGATGTCGTCTAAGTGCCCAACGTATGGATATTCGCTAAATGAGTTGGTAAACCCTACCTCATCTACAACACGAAATGATACACCGCGCATGTTCCCCACCTGAACAACAAACGGCTTGCCCTTTTTTGCGCTGGCATTGGCTCCGGATTGAACGCTCAAACAACGCGGTACTATTATTCCCGTGAATGTGCTATCGTCTTCGGGAATATCAGCCATGACCTTTTGTGAAAATGGCAATTGATACACCGTATTTTGCGAGGCATACTGTGATTGGTTGTACACGGTAAACGATCCGAATTGTTCGTCAAACTTATTCTTGTAGTCGACATTGAAATAATCGTCGTCATCAGCCCATTTGAAAATATATTGCTTCGACGCGTAATTTACCGACGGCACGATTTCGATTTGCTCATTGAAGTCTAACTTATTGGTAAAATTGAGCGCTTCGTTTACGGGCTTGTAGTATTCAATGAGCGGCTCAATGTTCAGCTGCGTTGGCTCATATTGGTCTGGAGATACAAGCAAGTTGAACATTTTACAAATGCCGTTAAAGAAGTCGCTACCGGTCATATCTGGCAGCAATGCCGAAAGGCTTACAATTTCATTTGGTGCAATTTGCGTTACTTGCTTGTTGATATTTGCAGCCGCTAAGTTTGGCTTGATACCTGCAAAATAGTTGAGCGTTTGCCCAGAGTAGCTTGCAATGTCGATGCCCGTCATGTTAATGACAAGGCGAAAAGATATGCGCACCTCATCATTGATATTTAAGTTGATAGGCTTTGAGTAGCTGTAACTAATCGAGTAGCTTTGACTTAACGCTGTTGAAGTGATGCTGCCCGTATAAACGTCCTCGATTGAATAAACGGCATTATTTTTATAGATTACCGCCTTGAGTTTATAAGTCGCATTGATAGCCGTAATGGTTGCCCCTGAAAGATTGAAATTCAAGTCAAAATCATGAGTGCCCGAATAATCAAAGTTGTAAAGCCCTTTTGATGCTGCTTTGAATAGCAATGGCGATGCGCTTACCATTTGTGCGCCCGGGTCGCTGAGTACGTTTACCGATAAAGCCGCGGCAAATGTAGCCTCACCAAAGCCAATAATAAATTCAGGTGTACCATTAATGACTTGCTGCTGTATGTTCGCAGGGCTTGAACCCTCGATAAAGTAAGTCGACGCGCTTATTTGCTCGTTGGTAGCGCTCAATGCCGCTGCTTGCGCGGTGGTAATAGACGGTAATTCACCACCTGCATAGGCTAAAGCCAGCTTTTTAAATCGTTGGCTTTCTAAAAAATTGCTACTCCATGTAAGCCCGACGGCCTCAAATAGCTTTTGAAGTATGCCGTACATGAATACTTGTAACGGGAATTGCTCCAGACCCCAAGTTGTCGCGTTTGGCCTTTGAAATCCGTAATCAATCAGCCCGTAATAATAGCCGATACCTAGCCAATCGCTGCCGCTTTTAATTGAAGTTGTCGCGCCGTTTATGTAGTTGTTTCCTAGCCATGTTTCAGTAACCCGTTCAAGTCTTAAAAGGTGATCATATTCAGAAAAATCAAGCTCGCAAATTTTGACTTCCTGCATCTTGGCGACGTAGTCGATTATTTCGCTAGTTAAAGAGACCTCGAAAACCCAAAACCCCTTGAGCATTTTGCAAGTCAATAACTGAGCAATGCCGTTAAATTGCAATAACCCATTTTGATATACTTGCGCCGTTGCCTTTACCGTTGGGTCAAAATCAACTAGTGAGCTGCTTTGCCCGTTTGGGTCTTGAATATAACTAAGCTCAAAGATGCTATTGAATATCAATTGATTTTTTGATGTGCCGGGCAACACAATTGTTTTTGAAGAGTTACCGGTGCGCTTTGACAAATCGGTCAACTCAACAACGCTATATGAAAATGGGAACGTTGGCCGCTCGGCTAAATCAACCTCAAAGCCATTGATTAAAAGTTGCGTGTCCATTAGTTAAGCTGGCTTTGGTAGGTGTATGTTCTTTCAATTTGCACTTGCTCCTGCATCAAGCCGTTACGCTTGCGCGTTTTTAGCGTGTAGTTTGAGTTCATTACTTTTACCGGCTCAAATCCTAGCGAGGTTTCAAGGTAAACTTGTGGGCTTTCGTAAAGCGATTGAACTAGCCAATTTTGAACCTCGGGTTTTATCCAATCGCTATTGAGTAACATCATGGCGCTTGATTGCTTAGAGGCGTTTACCTTTTGCCCTTGATAAATTGGGTACACGTGCGCGTTTTCAGCCCACACACCTTTGTTTCTTTCGTAATCTTGGGTAGTTATTTCGGCGGTTTCTACGCTATCCATGTCAAAGGTAAAGGAATCCCACACCCCGAATTTATTAAGCCAGTGCAAACGGCGCACCGGGTAACGCTTACATTCAAAGTCAATCCAAAACTCGAACTCCTCACTAAATCCCGTGTAAACTCCCAAGCCTAAGCCCTGCGCTTGCACGGTGTAACGCGCTGAGTTTTCAAAGTTCGCCGTTGTTATGGTGGTATTGGCTACAATTGTAGCAGGTGAGCAATCAACAACAACAAGCTCATTGGTTATTTGGTTCACAGTATCGGTAGCCACAACACCACCTGCCGCATTGTAAAGAGTAAAAACAAAGTCAATGTTTTTGGCAAGCGATAACACACCTAAAAACACCCTTTGGTCGATGCCTACAAAAGCCTTTGAAGTGCGCGGCCAATAAGTCAAGAAATCCACTGTATTCGGAAACGCTGTAAACGGGTTACTTCTTGATGCATCGTGATTGCGATAGTCCCAAGCAATGAAATTCAAATGATTTAAGGCTGTGTTTGTGGCCACAAAAGTAGAAGATGTCGCACTGGCATACAAGGCAGGCGGTGTGCCGTATTTCTCAAATACGGTTATACTTACTTTGGCAAATGCCTCGGTATAGTTTGTAAGGAGCGCGCCTGTTGTGATGAGGTTTGAAGCTAGGTAACTGCGCAAAATTCCGCTGGCATCAAATTTACCGCTATCAATAGTTTCTAAATACGCGGCATGAGTTGAGTGCACAACACCGTTAATTGTAAGGCGAACCACAAAGTAAAAGTTTGGCTGCGCGTATTCTGTGCTGCTAAAATTCCATTCGTAAGGATTGCAACCCGGTTGTATTCTTTGTGGGCCGCTTGTTATTGTTACTGCCATGTATTGGTATTTTTTGTAAATGTTACATTGAATTGCAAGCCCGTGAGCTGCAATAGATCATCTGCTATTCGTTGCAATAGTTCTTCATTGAAAACAGACGGCGTAATGTTACGCGCCTGAATACCGTGTCTTTTGATTGAGTAAGCCGTCGCAAATGCTTGAGACATTGAGCCGCCTTTCCATTTTTGGATAGCTGTTGCCATTTTGGTTCCTACTCCGTCGTATTTAAACGAAAACGGGCTTCCAGTCATTAAGGCGCGGCGATAGGTGTAACCCTCTTTTTTTGGCAAGGCATTTACACCCTCGTCGATGAACTTGTAGTATTGGTCGGCCTGCACTTCAAAAGATAGCGCACCGGTTGGGAAATAAGCAACTGATTGAGCAAGTGCGCCAGAGTTGCTTGCTTTGGCTAGCACGGCTTCGCGCAGCTGTTGGGTTACCTCGTTAGCAATCCCGAGTATTAGGGTTTCGTACTCCGTTTGTGGAGCGGCATTGCCTGTTATCCCTAAATCGTTAAGATTGACCATTTGATATTGTGCTACGTTGTTGCCTTAGCTTTAGGAAGTTCACCCAAAATAAATACTTAGGGTAAGGCATTGCCGCCACATCATCAACTTTTAGATTGAGTTCCCTTGCAACTTCGACAAGATTTTGTGTAAAATAGAACCACGAATCTTCATTTGTCTTTGCCTCTTCTTGAGTATCTTCTGGCTGTTCTTCGCTGCTATCCTCATCCTCGCTATCTGAATCCCCGAAATAGCGAGCTTCCAGTTTTCGCAGTTCGACAAAAAAAAATTGACAAAATGCCAAAACTCTTCACCGCTAAAGTGCTCTTTAAAAAGCGCCTCGCGCCTTTCGGTAGGGTTTAATACTTGCTGCCTTTCATCCTCTTGAAAATAGCGCATGCCGTCCTCAATGTAAAGCACAGCTAAAAGCCGTTCGGGATGCTCAAATATTTGTTCGGGGGTGATTAGTTTTGCGTCAATTATTTGCCCAGTTCCCCATGCGCCTGTGCTCTTTGAAAATCGAAACTTTTGCCCGTTAACCTCGACAAGCTCTAAGGGTTCTCGGTATCGGTATGAAGCAAAGAGATTGATATAGTGGTCGGATATTTGCAACAAGTCGTCAATGTCAATGGCGCGCGCTTGGTTCATTGTGATGTCAAGCATGATGCTCACAACTTGCGCTTTGAACTCCAAGTTATTTTTGAGCTCTGAATACTTTTGCTCTGTGAATCCTTCAAGTAGCTTTAGCCACTTGGCGACTTGTCCGATTTTGACCTGTGCAAGCGTGTGAATTGGTTTGTGTGGTGTCATGCGAATACGTATTTACTGCGGTTCTTTTGCTGGCTAAGATACCAATATCTCGCGGCATCAATAGCATGGTTGTTGTGATCAATGGGTGTATTTAAGCTGTTGCCCTCTCTATCGGTTGCCCAAGTGTAAGCGCGCAGCTCTTTGATTATGTTGGTACTTTCGGCGGTAACTAAAAAGGCTTCTTGCTGTATCTTTTGAATCCCATAAAGGATTGAATCTTTACCTTTTTCAGCTGGCCTTAAACCACGCAATCCCATTCTTTGGAGCTCGGCTATTGTTTTAGGGTCGGCGCTATCTGCAAAGCCTACGTCATTAGGTCGCACCAAGTCTTTAGCAAGGCGGTAAATGTCGCTATTTAAAAGCCCTGTTTGATAAATGCCTTCGTGCCAAATCTTTTTTCCGTTGTGCTCGTAAATCAATACCATGGTTGTAGGGTCATTCGTGTAGCCGAAATCCTTGCCGTAGCCTAGTAGCTTCGCTTCTTTTGGTAATTGTGGGATGACTTCCCAATTATCAAAGACAACGCCCTGAAGCATGCCGATTTGCCCCTCGCCGTAAACCTTCCACCAATTTGCCCAGTATTGAGAATCTACGGCTTTCGCCTTTTTTATCATTAAATCCTCAAGGGTCTCAGCTGGCAACGCTTCATTATCTCGGTATGTGAGTAGTAGAAATTCAGCGTTTGGCTCTTTGAGCACCTCGGTATGCGCCCAAAACTCATTGTTTGGGTTGAAGTCGATATAGGTTTCTTTTGAACGAATCATTAAAGCATCTGCAATAATAAAGGGTATGTGATTAGCCTCATTCAAAAATAAGATGTCGCGCTTGCCTGCTGCCTTTGCTTTACCCTCTGTGTCGAAGGCTTTAAATTGTATTCGCGATCCGTTGCCAAATTTATATTCCATTGGGTTAGCTATCCATTGGGAATCAATCCAGCGCCCTGTATCAAACATGACTTGTTTAAAGATGTCAACCGCACCATCCCTTACCGCTGGTATCGTCTCAGCAACAACGGTTATTTTTAAGCGAGGTGTGCGCAAAGCCTTGTCGATAAGAATAGGCATAACCGCATAAGTTTTACCCGCTGATGTGCCGCCCTGAATAACCTTTTTTCGGGCTTTCATGGCTAGGATTTTATTGATAGCGGACGTTCGTCTAAACATAAGACCATTTATATCCGTACATACTTGGTTTTTTGCCTGAACAACATTTGTGAATATTAGACTTATTAAATCCCAATTCTTCCTGTATATGGCCAAATCCATCCCAAACCTTTAGTATAAGACCATCGAGTGTTAGCTGAACAACTTTAATTGATTGAGATTTCCTTGTATTGTCTTTTGGTGTAATCCACTGAAGATTTTCTACATTATTATTTTGCTTATCCCCATTAATGTGGTCTACCTGCAAAAGATTATTTAAATTGTCCAAAAAATGTTCAGCAACTAATCTATGTATAAGCTCAGTTCTTGATTTATTATTCAAGCTCAATCTAACAAACAAATATCCATCTGCGTGTTTTAATTTAGATAATTGTTTTTCACTACCAATGTGGCTAATAACATTTCCCTTGTTAGATATTGAATACCTTGAATCATATCTTTTTATTTTAATATATTTTTCCATACCACAAAGATAATAAAAATTATCTATTAGCTGTTGTTCTCTTGAACGTCCGGGAATAGTGGTACTTCGACGTTTGTATTTATGTTTTCAGTGCGCTCGGCTAGGTGATTAACCCTTGAAACGATGTTGCCGTTGTATTGGCCAATCATTGCGCCCTCGATTTGTTCGCCTCGAATTTGAGTTCTTATATATGTTACAACTTCGTAAAAATCAGAGTAAGCGCCGTCATTTCTTTGCTCCATGTAATTACAAATTGAAATCCCCTTACCATGGCAATAGGTCTCAAAGCCTTCAAGTGTAAGCGGTTTTTCGTGAGGAACTTGAACCAATTTACCTAAAGAAGCGGTGTAAATAAGTTTCGGGTTTTGTTTGCACCATTCTTTGTATTCCAAAAACAACTTCCAAAGGTCTTCTGGTTGTGCAATTTGTCGCGGCCTGCCTAGTTTTTTGCTACCCATTAAAAAGTGAATACCCGAATCATTTGCTAACTCGGGTTTTTTCACAGTCTTTTTGGCTGGTGTTTTGGCCTTGGCTTTTGGCTTACGCTTCGCTGTTGCTTTCGGTTTCGCTATTTGTTTGGTTTGCGCTGGCATCGGTCAAGATTTTAATTAACTCCTCTTTTTTAGCGTTTGCAGCCAATTCAATACCTAGCTCTTTCGCTTTTGCTTTTGCAAGGCTTTTGAGCTTCATGAAGTTCATGCTATCAAATTCACTTTGAGCAACACCGGTAAACTGAACGGTTTTGGCTTTTTTCCTCTTGCCTTTGAGCTCTGCGTTAACACGGTGCATCGCTTGGGTTATACAAGCTCCACAATCAATATTGAGTGTGTTGCCTGTGATTTCCTTGTAATGTATCGCTAGTTCTTGCTTAAGAGGTCTAGATAAGCTGCAACTGCCATATTTGGCGAAGTATTGCAATTTCTCCAAAAGTTCGGGTGAAATAGTTAAAGTGATCATATGTACTTTTTTAATTTGGTTTCAAGATTTGTGCCGCGAATTTTTCTGCGCAAATCGCGACTATTGCGAAGCTCCATGACAAGTATTGCGCCGATAGATGCAAGCACCCTATCTTGGTCTGTAATGGTTCTATTTTTGGGTTTTTTGCGAAACAGCCAGCGAATAACGCGGCCGATTTTAGTAAAGAGATTTTTCATACAGGAAAATTAATTGAGCAAGTAAATAGGCTACAAAAGCGTTTGCCAAAACAATAGGATGTGCGCCAGTGAATAGCCATAGGTAAAGATAGTAAACTACGGCAAGCCAAAAAGACATACAAGGCGTACAACTGAACGGCTTAGAATCAATCCAATTCAGTGTCTCCCAAGCTCTGGCCGCTCCGACGGCTGCAAAAATCCCTAAAATCATGTGCAAATTGTTTAATTGATTTGTGTGTAGTGCGAATATTGATACCTGTTAAGCGCTCAATTTCGCGGTAACTCATTGATTGAAAGACAAGTTTAGCAATTTCTTTGCAAAAAAACTCATTTTCGCTCTTGCTTTCTTCATCAAAATACTCATCTAGTAGCACTCCGTAGCCGTTTTCTTGGTATTGCTCTTGTGCTTTCTCAATGTTTATTTGTGAAATGTCAACCGTGTAGCTGGCATATTGCTTGTTAAAGGCGCTATCTTTCCAGTTGTATTGCTGATAGGCATAGCGAGCAAATACAGCGGGCAATGAAACAGCAACGATGCCCCTATCATGTAGCAAAATGTACACAAAAGCGACTAGATCGCGGTGAATGTCGCGGCCTGATGTAATCTTGTAGGCGATTTCGTATGCTTGTTTATTCCAAAAGTCCACAATCAAAGGTAAATAAAAAAGCCAACCGTATAAGATTGGCTTATTTAGTGTGTTAAAGTGTTGCGGTGAAAAGCAGGTAGCCTATTGCGATACCTGCTAGGACGTGTAGTAATCTTTCGTATGGTTTCATGGCCTTTTTCCTATTGAGTAATACATTGCTTTCTTGATAAAATGCTCAAAGCTGTAAGGTTTCTTTGGGCCACCATGAAAATACAAGCCCCACATAAAGCACTTTGATTTTCTGGTAAATCTTTTTGAATACTTGTACATATCACTTATTTTTCTTCATGTACTCATCAAGCCTACCCATTGTGTTAAGGCTAATCGAACACTCGCCGTTCATGAACATTTGTACGCGCGTACTGTTATTGTAGCGTACTCGCAAAAACAACATTACGGGTGTTACTCCTGGGTGCGTTTCGCAATACTTGATTATTTTACGAATAAACGCTTTTTCAATCTTGGTCTGGCTCTGCATGGATGTAGTCTGTTATTTTGGTTTCGACTATGGATTTAATGATGGCATTGTAAGCGCCATTGCTTGAAGCAACGTCTTCAGCTACCTGCCTAGCTTGCTCTATTGAATTGCATTGAATTAAAATTCTTTCCTTGATAGTTATATTATCCAAATTAACGCGCTCTGTTTTGGCTAAAAAGAAAGGAGCTTCACTGCAATCTAATGGCGTTATAAAATATGATTCCACTTGAAACCTATCAATCTTCATAATCGTAAACTCCGCACGCGTTACGCTTTCCATGTACTTGTAAATCATCGCCTCGCAGTCTGTGTAGGTCAATGCCTCAAATACAAGTTGTTCAACTTTGCGCTCAAAAGCGCCGTCGTGTCGTTGTGCTGTGTATAGCACTTTTGCTAAAAATCTGCTTGTCATAACTCTGTAATTACTCGTTCTATTGCTTTTGTCTTTTCTGCTTTTCTATTGTAGATGTAAAACTCAGCTTCAAGAATTGAATCTATTTGCGTTACTGTTTTCCACTTGTGAAAGATGCTTTTTCTTTCTTGTAGAAACCATCCTGTAGCTGAAAAAACAACGTCTTTAGGCGGCTCATCTTGAGCTCCTTTAACGTAACCCCATCGCAAAGGCTCTTTAACCTCAATTATTCTAAACTTTTTCATAACTCAATCACTGTGTTTTTATCAGCCACAACGGTAGGAATACCAAAAGCGGCCTCGGTTAATTGTTTGAATTTTCGTTCGTCGCTTACCCCATCGCTGAGGTGTGTAAGCACGATTTGTTTGGTTTTGGATAAGTCTAACTTACCGAGGTAATCAATAGCGTTCTGGATGCTAAAATGTGATCGCAAGCGGCGCTTGTTGACTATGTCCGATTTACCTTGTATCATGTCCTCGTCATAGTTGGCTTCAATCATGATGAGGTCGAAATCAAATAGCTTAAAATCCCATTTCACTTTATAAGTATCAGTAATAAACAAAATCCACTTATCTCCAGGCGTTTGAATCATAAAGCAAAACGGCTCTTTTGCATCGTGCTCGACTGAAAACGGGTATATACTCCAAGCATTAACCCAAAAGTTCTTGCTATGCTTCGCTATTACATCCCTCATCTCAAAAGAAACGCCGAGCGCGTCAAATGTGCCCTTGCTTGCGCAAATCGGTATGCCAGCGCCTGCAACTTGCTTTAGGCTTTTACAGTGGTCTTTGTGCTCGTGCGAAATAATACAAGCGTCCACTTTGAGCAAATCAAAGTTTAAAGCCGTCTGAATGTCTTTGAACGGTACGCCGCACTCAATTAAGAGTGCGCGCCCGTTTTCCTCTAGTATGTAGCAATTTCCCTTGCTACCCGTGCCAACAACTGTTACCTTCATGGCTTAAAATTCAGGTTCTTCCGACAAATCAAACTCGATGTTTGGCTGCAATGCGCTTGGCTCTGGCGCAGGCGCTTGCGGTAATTCTTGCGCTGAATCTGCTTTTGCCTTGCGTTTTGGGGCTGAAATTTCAAGCGGTTGGCTCGCGTTGTCGGTAACAATTTCGTGTTTGATGTCGATGGTAGTATCTCTTTCTTCGTACTCATCTTCAAGCAAAAAGGCATCTGTTGAGCTATTAATCGGCGCCTTACAAGCTCGGTTTATTACCGTCTTTTTTGCCATTTCGTCGGTAAAGTTTTTATGCGCTGGCGATTGCCCTCTTGTAGCGCCTTGGTTCCATGCTTGTCTTATTTGATCCATAGTCATTACCGTAGCATTTTTCTCGCCGTTCTCGTAAATAACAACGGCATATGCACCAACGATTTTATCCTTGTTGATGTTTTGTATGTTTTGTACATGCTTGTAAATCTTCATGTAGCCGTTTTCGTCAATGCCATACTCAAATTCATCGCCTTCATAAATGACTTGTGCCGGTACGTCTTTAACTTTTGCCACACGTTTAGCTAGCGCGATTGAACCTTGATAGCTTCGCGACCATTGTAGTTCATTTCCGTAAGGAATAAAATACCCTTGTCGCTTTAAAGGTGATAAGCCTTCAACTGCCATTTTTAGCAACGCCTGGGCAATGCTGTTTTTTGTGCACGATTGCATAACGGGAGCTCCGTTTTTGTCTTTAAGCTCTTCAAGAATAAGCATTGCGCCTTTTAGCGCGTTGGCCGCTGAATAATCAGCAGGCAATTTGAGTTCTCCAGTCGCTTCAAAAGCGCTGATTTTCGCAAGCACTTGGCTTGTGATTTCTTTCTGCACTACGGCAGGTTGTTGGTTGTTTTCCATGTGTATTTGTTTTTGATTGTTAGTTTACAAATATAAATATTTATCGTGAATAAAATTATTTTTTGTTGAAATACTCGTATAAAACACGATAAATAAGCACTAAAAGAATAATAACTCCAGTAATTACAAAAGCTATTACGCCCTCCTTTGGAAAATATAAAAATGCTAATAATGCCGCAATGATTAGAAGTAGTGCAAGGCTTGGTTTTAAGTGTTTCATTCTGCTTCGTTTTTAGGTTTGTCAAGTTCTTTGAGTAAATCGTCTGCTATTTTGATTGCAAAACGCGCAACAGCATCTGTGTGCCACTTGGGGTTACTTACAATTAAAGATTGCATCGCCAACCCTGCAAAGTATTCGCGTTTGGTGAGGCCTTTGTTATCTTCAAATTGGTTGTCTAGTATTGGTTGTTTTCCGTTTTCCATGTTATTTTAGATTAAATTGTTTAACGCTGTTTGATAAGCAATGTGAGCATCATATTCATTTAAAAAGCTACCTAAGTATTTAAGACGGCCATTTATCTGTATTAATGCCGCCCATTTATTACTTGACTTTATCAATGATACACCCTTATACTTACTGCTATATTTGCCTTGAGTTTTCCTACTATTAAATCTATGGCTAACTACTTGTAAATTCTCAAGCCTGTTGTCCGATTTATCATCGTTAATATGATCAACAACCATTTTGTTTCCGTTTGGCACATGATTTAAAAAAGCACTCGCAACCAGCTGATGCACTTTAAAGGTTTTACATTTTTTATTTTTACACAAAACTACCATGCAGTAACCGTGAGAATCAGCGGGTGATTTTAAAATTTTCTCAGTGTTTAATTGAAAGCTCTTGATCTTCCCTAAGTTCGATATTTGATATAAGCCTTCGTATCCAACAATATCTTTCCAAATTTCATTTTGCATATTGTGCGTTTAAAAAATGCGTTTAAAAAAGAATGAGGAAAACGTAAACGCTTCGCCTTGTCAGCCGGTAGCTACTCCGACCTATCCTCACACAAATATACTTCAATTTACTTAATTACTACTAACTCCTTAAACTCATCATTCACAACCAAGCTAATAATTTGGCAATCCGTTGGCTGGAGCATTACGATGCTTTCGCGTTGGTCAATGAATACAGGCGCAAACACATTGAAATGATAGTTGAGCGCATTGATTACATCAAGCCCTGCGTTTATCTTACTCGCGGTGTTTAGATCGTTGTACGGCGTTCCGTTAACTATCGCCTCACACGTTGGCGCCAAGCCTCCATTGATTTGCTCATCAAACATTTTCCATTTAACTAGCGCAAACTTGCTGTTTACCTTGCTTTCAATTAGCATGATTTCAGCGCGTTGGTAGGCTTCAATTTGAAACTCTATTTTTTCCAGTGTAGCGATTTCTTGGGCTAGCTTTTTGCGTTGCTCGGTTAGCTCTACAATGCGCCCCTGTACTTGCTCGGCTTGTTGTACTTTTGCAAGCTCTAGTTTGAGCGCGTCTAGTTGCGCTTGTATTTCTTTACGCTTTTCGGTTAGTTCGGCGTTGCTTGCTTGCTTTGGTTGCATCGGTACAAATGCCTCGATTTGCGCGAGTAGCTCGGTCATTTCGGCGGTGTCAACAAATTGATCTATTGCAATGCTTTTTTGAAACTCAGCTAGGTAGGTTTGTTTGATTGCTAGTTCGGCTTTAAGCGTTTCGAGTTCGTGCGCAGGACATTGCATTTGTAGTGCTTCAATTTGCTTTTTTAGCTCTTTGCCTTTGGTGTTTATGTCTGCGAGCTCTTTTGCTTTGTTGGTGTTAAACTCAGCGCGCATTGCTTCGACTTTAGCCGCGTAGTCCGGAACTTGCTGGCCGCACGTTGGACAATTTTCGTCTTGACATTTTTCGTCAAACACTTGCGCTTGTATTTGCTTGTAATTGTCGCGTAAGGCGTTTATTTCTCTTGCTAACGCTTGCGCCTCGTTTACTTTTCTGCCTTCCTTTCCTTTCCAATCTGCTATTGCAAACTCAATCTTTTGTATTTCAGTTTTGAGTTCATGCTCACGTGCCAACACGCTTTGTTGTTTCTTGTTGTGCTCGGCCATTGCTTCGCCTTTGAGCTTAGTGTATTGCTGTTCTAGCTCAAACTTCTTGGCGTTATGCTTTCGTACCTCATCATTTGCAGCCTCTTGGGCTTTGTTGGCATCCGCTTGCTGTTGCTCGATGTTTTGTAATAAATGCTCGCACGTATCAATATCTTGCTTCACTTGCTCGGTATTTACACCGTGTTCAGTCATGCGCTGGAGCTCCGATACTCGCGGCTCAATTTGCTCGAGTTCTTCGCGTAGCTTTTTTCTTTGCGCACTTATGCGCGTTTTTTCGTCTGTAAGCGATTTTCTTGCATCGAGTAGTACAATGAGTTCTTTTGCGCTTGAAAGTTCGTCAGATGCAAAATTTAGCACGTCATCGGTCGTTGTGCTTCCTGCCATGCTCGACAAAATTTCGCGGCGCTCTTGCCATTTTAGTTTTTCATTGAAGTAAAGCGGCGAGCTGATAACCTTTGCGATGCTATCCTCAATCATGGTTTTGACATAGCCGTCAAACTCTGCTTTTGATTTCGGCACGTCGTTGATAAAATAGTCAGTTGTATGACCTGTGAGTTCCTCGGTTTCAAACCCTCGGCGCTTTGTCCATTTCTCGGTGTAGATGCGTTGTAACGTTACCGTTTCGCCCGATACGTCAAACACACCTGTAACGCTGTGCTCAATGCGGTTGATGACTTTGTTGTTTTTGTCTAGGGTCTTAATGCTAAAATCCTGCTGGTCATGCGAGTTCTTTCCGTAGAGCAGCCAAGTGTAAGCATCAAAGATTGTCGACTTTCCTACTCCGTTGGTGCCAGCAATAGTTGTATCGCTTGGGTCAAATTCAATCGTTAGGCTTTGAATTTTCTTAAAATTGCGCAATGTGAGCGACTTTAAAGTGATAGTTTTCATGTGATTATTTTAAATTGTTGGTGTAAATATACGATAAATTTTTAATGTAAAATAGTTTTTTTTATATCTCAGTCCATTTCAATTTGTACTCAACTGCTTTTTTCACCGTGCTTTGCGCTAAGAAATACAGCTTATCAGGTGTAACTGTAACCTTATCTTCATCTTGATGCTTTTGGCGCAAGTATGCGTCTTTAGCTTCATCTTTAATGTTGTCGTGCTCAATATGCAACCTCGAGTAAAAGTTTTTAGCAATGGCGCGAGCTTGAAACATATCTCCCTTCCATTGGCCATCTCTCAAACTTTCCATGTACAACGCTTTAGCGCCTAGAAAAAACTGATGTGCAGCTTCGGCTTGGGCAACTTCTTTGACATATTCGATTTGAACCTCTTGCGCGCAAATGCGGGCTATCTGCTTATTCTTGACATACTCGCGTATTGGTTGCATGAACTCATCAATAGTGATCTTGCTGAAAGGCTTTTTTTCAACCTCGTTGTAATTGAAGCAGCATCGCAAGTCGTCAATCGTCAAATTGTCCGGTATCGTTAGGCAACAATCGTATATCGCTGTGATTATCGAACTGCTCTGTTTCTCCCAATCCAATCCGTAGCGGAATTCCAGAATTTGTTTTATCAGGGATTCCGCCTTCATTTTCGATTTTGTCAAGTATTCCGGCAAAGTCGAGAACATCGATTCGAGTTGTCGTCTGGCTAAGATAATGCCGCGCGACTTCAAGCGTTCTTGCACTAATGCTCCCCGTTCGTTCAAAACCTCGGAGATGTTTAAAGACGTCGGCGTTGATGTGTTGTTTTTCATATTCGAGTTGTGTTTGTGGTTTTTGGTTTTGGTTAAAATTACTTCCTGTTTTCTTCATCTCAAATAAGCCTTTCCAAAGATTGCCTATTGACTGCTCAATGATATGCCTTGCTGTTTCTGTATCGCCTCTGCAAAGTTTTTGAAGATTGTTAATTGCGGTTTGCTCACTTTTAATTGTCTGGTATTTATCTTTATGTTGCAGCTTCTTGTAATCAATCCACTCTTTCCATAATTTACCAATTGAAAAATAATCGTCAAAACCTGAAAAATCTAATCTTGTGTCGAATACTAATTCTACGTTAGTAGGATTAGTATTAATTTCTTTATTCTTTATTTCTTTATTCTTTACTTCTTTAGTTGGTGTCTTTTTCCCTTCCCTAGTCCTGCCCTTTTCCTGCCCTTTTATCTGCCCTACCTCATCATCGAAACCTTGTAGTTTGTCCCATTTTACTAGGGTTACAACCTGCCATTTACCTGCCCCTTTACCTGCCACACTCCTTACCGTTTCCCCTGCCCTCTCCAATTTACTCATTGCAAGCCGAATTTGCTTTAAAGTTAAGCCAGTTTCATGTGCTAAATTTTGCCAACTGGTTACTAAAGTTCCAGACTTTACAATCGTATCTTTCCACTTTTTATCTTCATAGTTTACAGATACAAGTAAGTGAATAAGCAAGCGTGTTGCGTTATGGTCTTCGTAATACTCCCAATCCTTCAAAGTTCGATGTAACTTTATCCAACCGCTCATAAAATGTTTTTAAACAAAAAACCCCTGTAAATCCGTAGTCTCTCACCTCTACTTCATTACAAGGGTTAAATAATGTCGTTGCGCCGTTAAGTGAGAGAGGCTGAACAAATATACAAATTATTCCAACCAAGTTTGCAACGCTTCCCAAAAATCAATCGGCTTTTCAATCTTGATACCAATTCGGCCGCTGGTAAATGATCTACCTAAAAACTCTTTTTTGATAAACGCAATGTCTTTTTCAATCGTGCTGGCATTATAGCAGATGTCGAGCTTGTCGTCTAAGTGGTCTATAATCTCCTGGTTCTTGTGGTACTCGCAGTCGTTGAGCAAGTCAATGATATATTTGATTCTTTGAAGTTGTGGTATTCTCATACTCTCGATTTTACTAGTTCAACTTTATGCCCATTTTCAAGGCTAACAATTCGTTCTCTTTTGTGGTTATCCGTGTACATTTGCTCAACTAAAAGCATTAAAGAGTTGCCGCCGTACATGGTTGTTTGTTCTTTTTTCTCTGTGCCACCTAGTAGCTTTGCTTTAAGCTCGGATAGCTGCTTGTCTAGGCTTGCTTCATTGTAGAACTCAAGCGTAACATAAGCGCGGCGCGTTGGGTATTTTAGTGAACTTCTCATTTGATTGCTTCTTTTAGTGCTAAAACAATAATGATATCCTTTGTAAGTGTCATTTCTGCTCCTTCATCTAAGCGGTCAACCATGTTTTGGATTGCTTCTTTGAGTTGGCCGTACTTTTTCATGTAGTAAACAGCATACTCGGCTTCTTTTGGTGTATCTGCAAAAACTACTTGAGTAATTCGGCCAGCTGATTCTTGAGTAATGTTTCCGGTTAATTGGTTAGTTGGTTCTGTTGTATTTACATTCCAAATTAAATCCTCGATTTTTTGATTTTGCTTTCGCTGCTCCTCAATTAACATATCCGTAAATTTTTTAGGCTTTTTAGCTCTCATTGTTTCTCTTTTAAAATTAATACTGTGTTTCGGTTGCCTTCGCGCACGCCAATAGCGTGTACAAAGGTCTTTAAGTTTTTCGCGTTTTGAGACTGGCTTACGAAATGGATTTCGTCGAAGTGCTCGATTGATAGCGTTTCAATCATATCGACGCGCTCACCTGCTAGGTAACCATGAAGTTCAAAGTTTTCTATTTTAAACCATTTCGGCCCGTATACAAATTGCGCATCTGCTATCATTTTATAGGTTGCTGTTAGTGGCATTGTGATAGGATTTTAAGTGTTAGTAATGTGATCCAAAATAATACTGCGCCAAAAATAAACAGGCGCTCTCTTTCAATTTTTTTCATGCGTTCCGTCGTAACATTCCTGTGCGTATTTTTCCCAAACACCTTTAAGCTCATAGCTTTCTTGCACCGCGATTTGTGCATCAGGTGTAGCCGTATCAACTTGCGGCGGTTTATTGGTTCTAATTAGCCAGATTAACCCAGCAAAGAATAGGCACATAACTACCGCGCCAAAAATGATTTGTTGCATTTCTTGTTTATGATTCATTATTTCAATTTGTTAGTGATTTCTAAAAGTGATTTGTAATACTGCTCGCCATTTCTTAGCCACATTTCAATTTCATCCTGTAAGCGCTCACGGTATAATGGCGGTAATGACATGAGCTTGTCTAGCTCGTTTTCGCAAATTTCGATTTGCTTGATTAGATAGCTCGCTGAATCTACAAGCGGTTTTAATTTTTTGGTGTGTTCTGTGATAGTCATGTGTTTAATTATTAGCGTTTTGTTTGACAAATATACGATAAATATTTATCGTGGTTACATTTTTATAAAAAAAGTGAAAATTTTTTTACGGACATAAAAAAGGGCCCCACTCTATAAGGGCCCTTCACACATGAAAACAGCTATCACCCTGCTAACAATTCAAAGATATGATTAAATTGGGAATTTCATACTATCAATACTTTTTAAATGACAATTGCCAGTGCGTCTAGTATCAATTATTAAGATGCGGCCGCCAAGCGGTTTAATGGGTGCGCCTCGCTCTACGTGCCAACCTTTCGAGCCATCTCCAAACTCTTCTTTGTACGTTCCCGTGATCATTAAGTGCAATTGCTTTTGAACTTGCTTAAACCCATTGTGAGCTACAAATCCTATTGTATCGCGCACAACATTTGTGCACTTGTTTTCGTGAATATGACCCATAGTGAAAACCTCAAAATCTTCGTACATTTCAAGAGCTCGCGTTAAATTGATTTCGCCGCGTGTAACAATGCCGCCGCCTCCCGAGCCATGATGATAGCGAATCTTTGTACTTAAACGATTGTTGTTTTTTGCTAATTGCTTTATCACTATCCAACCGCCATAGCCGCCTGTTTGAACATTGGAGCTGCATTTGTAGTTAAGTAAGTCAACAAAGCGTTGCAATACGTCTGTTTCGTGTCTTTTTAAAATGCTTGTTTCATGATTTCCATAGCCGACAACTGTAATCAAATGCGCGTAAGGCGCAAAAAATTCTACTGCCGTTTCAATTACTGCATCAAGATATTTAATTGTGTTGTGTTCTGGGCGCACGTCCGATTTATTCCCGCGCGGGTCCCATTTTCCCTGCATGAGGCAAAAGGTATCACCGTTAAACATGATAGGTATGCTTTCTTTGAGGCAATAGTCTAAATCTCTCCGTAATAAATCCCAATCGCATTTTGGATTGTCCCAATGCACATCGCTAAAAACAGCAAGCCTTACACGCGTGCCTGTGATTTTTAACTCATGAATGTTTTTCGCGTGTCTTTTAAGCTGCATTTTTTTAGATTTTAAGCCTCGTTTGTACTGATTTCGCCTTTAGCATCTAGGAAAACCTTTCTAACTGCCGAAGGTTGCGCAACTTTCCATGCCGTGCGCCTTGCTTTGTAGAGGCGATTTTTAGCAATTCTGGCAACATTCATTTCATTGCCTTGATTGCCACCTAAAACATGGTAGCACAATTCATCCTCACCAACATAAAAACCAACATGGCCGCCGCCATTGCGCTTAAATGTGAGAATATCGCCAAGCATGGGTTCTTTTACTTCCGTTCCCCACTTTGACCAAGATAAAGCCCATAGCGGCTTGTTGATTACTTCTAAGCCTGCCGATTTACAAGCATAAGCAACAGCCAAGCCACACCATGGTATTTCATCGGCGTTGTAAATGTTTTGTAAGTTGAGTTCTTTTGCCCAGTCTAAAATAACCGGGTTGTGCTTTGCTCCAACAATTTCTTTTGTGCCAAGCATTTTAACAGCCTGCACCAAAACTTTAGGAGCTTTCTCATTTTTGAGCCATTCGTAACTAATCATTTATAGCGATTTTTTTATTGATTGTATAAGCTATCCACCAAACAAAAGCAATGATCGCAAATACAGCGAGCCACTTCATAGAATCGGCAAATCCGTTTTTGTTTTCGCTTTGTGTTCGCTTGGTTTCTTGCTTGTCTTTTTTGATTTCGTGCTTTACAATTACTTTTTGCGTTTTAAGCGCGTATTTAAGAGAATCCGTATACATTGCCCGAATCATTGATAAACTATCGGCAAATCGCCTAGAATCTAAACGATAGCGCCATTTAGGGATATATTCAATATTTGTTTTGATTATAAGCGAATCGCGGTAGTTGATTACAGGGTACGGCTTGCCGTCTTTATAGAAGGTGTCCACATAAGCAACTTTTAAAGTGTCCACATGGATAGTATGAACGTAGCCTTTTTTGACCGCCTTGTCATGCAGGCGCGTTGCCGAGCATCCAAAAGCTAAGAAAGCGACAAAGAAAATAGCGGCAATGCAAGTAAAAACAAAGCCTAAAAAACTGAATAGTTCGCGTTTATCATTCATCTTCTTTAATTTTTTTGTTCCAAACCGTAAGGCCTAGTGCTGTTGCTGAATAAGTAAGTAAGCCTACAAATACAAACTCATGAACTTTGAAGTCTTTGAAAAGCGGCGCAAAAGCGTACACAATAGCAACCCAAAACGAAGTAAAAGCGCCGAGGCGCTTAATGCTCCATTTGCCGTTAGGCCTAAGCGTTTCGTTTATAAGTTTTCTTATCATTTGGCAGTATAGCAATAAGACGTTCTGGCATTGCGCTTGTTTGTTGCGCACCTTGTCTTATGGTGCTTTCCTTGTAGCAATCGTAAAGAGCGGTTTCAACTTTGTTTAATCGGTTTTCAGTATGCCAAAGCCATACGCAAAGAACACCTGTAACGCCGTATTTTTTTACTATGGTAACAAGTTCACCCATTACTCACCTTTTAAGCGTTTCAACTCCTCAAATGCAGCAAGTAACTCAGCCTCTTTCTGAGCTATAAGTTCTTCTTGTGTTGGTTCGTCAACTTCGATAAAACGAACTTCAACGAGTCCGTTGTCGTCATATATTTCTTCTCTAATTTGTGCCACGATAAATTAACTTAAACTAATAAAAATTGCTGGTGCAGCAGTATTGTAATAAGCATACAAAGAATAAGGGTTTGGTGGTGTTCCTATAGTAAGCCCAGAGGTATAATATCCAACATACGGATTTGCAAATCCAAAATTAAATATTGGAACAAGCGCACTCGTTGTTATACCATTTAATGTTATATTTGACGCACCTACTTGAACGGCAAGCCAGTAAGTTGTTCCAGCAGTAAAGGTAAAGGCAGTTGTTGCGGATTTTATTCCAGTTGTTGAGCAATCAAGATTACTACTCTGATATAAAACTGATCGTGGAAATGCATTTAAATCCGAATAAACTAAAATCCTTGCAATAGCACCAACACCAGCAATTACAACATTTATTTTTAATGAAGCGGATGTAATTGTTTTATTTGGAATAAATGGTACTAAATATAGATTTCCAGCCGTTATGCTAAAATTTGTTAAAGAGCCAGCATTTAAACAAGGCATAATTCCAAAGCTTGTTGAAATTTGATTGCCTAATAAATTATGAGCTCCTTGTAATCCACTTGAACCAATAGTTAAGTTACCACTCCCTAAAACCGAACTACCATTTATGGTCTTAATGTTAGTACCACTAATAAGATTGTCTTGTTTAGCGTCTAAAGCCGTTTGTGTGGCAGTTGAAATTGGTTTATTTAAGTCGCTTGTATTATCAACGTTGCCAAGACCTACATTTGAGGCAGTTATATCTATATTTCCACTACCTAATAAACTCTGGCCTTCAATCGTTTTAATGTTTGTACCACTCACCAACACGGTTTGGTAAAGCGTGTCAAAATACGTTTTTAAGCGCGCCTTAACGTTTGCCCAAGTTAAGCGCTTCCAAAGGCTTTCGGAATCTTGTAAAATCAAAAGAGCGTCGGCATCGCTCGGCGTTGTGTAATCGGTTGAGGTTACGTTGTGTAGCTCCTCAAGCTCATAGCCGTTATCGACCTTTACGAATATCTTGCCATTCACGGCGTGCGAATAAACCACGTAGCCAATTGTAATGCTATGGTCTGGGGCTGTTGGTTTGATATTTGTAAGCGCACCGGGTGTTGTTGGGGATAGGTATAAAATATCGCCATCAACCCAAGTTTCGCCCTGCAATGAGCCCGTTGTGTTTATGCCGCGAACTTCGCCACCGCGATTTATAAAACCCTCTGCGTTGTTAGCAATCGTTTCGGTAACGATGCCGATAGTTGTGGCGCTGTTTAGATCGTTGTTTGCTTGAGCTAATACAACGGCAAGGCGTTGACCTGCCGCGCCGCCCTCGGAAACTAAACGAACACGCACGGCTTGATATGCACTTTCGGCTAAAGCCGCGCCCGATTTGTTGACAACGCGCACCAATTCTTCAAGGCCAACTTGTAAAGTAACGTTGCCGCCTTTTAGACCTACGTCAATTGTGCCGTCGGTATCGTTCCAACGTATTTTGGCAACTCCAATCGTGCCCGTTGGCGTTTGGTCTAGTTCTACTTGACCGGCTTTTATTTGATACTCACCTATATTAACATCGCTTGTAGCGCCAGTGTATGGTACTAAATTAGTAACACTTGGGATTGTGGGCTTGTTTAATATTTCAGCATCCCCGCTTGTGGCGTTCCAATCTGCATTTACATTTACTTCGGCTCCCGCCTGAATATCAGCTAGCTTGTTTTTTTCAGCCGTTGTGTAATCATTTGTAGATAAGCCCTTGCCTGTTACCTTATCAACCTTGGTGTTAAGGGCATTTTGTAAATCTGTTTGGTCTGCAAGTGTGCCCGTGATTGAACCCCACACAATGGAGGCCGAGCCACCACCTAAACTTTTGTAAGTGCTTGTAGCGTCGTCCCAATAATAAGCCGTGTCGCTTGATTTATCAATGTAAATAGTGCGAATAACACCGGTAGCAGGAAAAGCGCCGCTAGTTGCGTACACTTTTACTTGGGAATCTATTTGAAAATTAAAGCTCATTATTGCCAATTTATTGTTATCGTGCCACTTCCTAATGTGGGCAGTTGTTGCGTTTGTTGCTCGACGCCTTCAACGAATACAGTTACCGCCGTATCGGGCAAAATAAGCGTTTGCCCCGCCGCAATTTGATCGTTGTAAGTGTCGTCTGTATTTGTTACGGCAGCAGGTTCGCACGCTGGGACGTAAGCGCCGTCGCCGTTTTCAAAATCATAATTATAGTAAGGAATCGCGCACCAATCTTGCAAGTCAAAGATGCTCATTTGAACAGACATAAACCACCCGGCAATAATATCAGCCTGCCTTTCGACAAATGGCTCAGTTGCCGCCGTTGTGCCAAGCGTTAAGTCCTCAAAGCGTTCTTGCCTTAGTGTTATGTCAATGTCGCGAAGGATTTGTAAACAATCGCTGTGCACCTCTTGTAAACTGCGCGGGCTATCTGTTATGTACTTGTCGCAAATTGTGATAATGCAATTCACGTTTACAGTTTTTTCAGACATCGAACCGGGTTGCAATGTTACAACCATGAGGGGATAACTTACGGGTTCTTCCTGAGCGAAAGCCTGAAAAAACTCGCCAAAGAAGAAGCCGTTTATTTGCTTATGCTGTACGGCTATTATTTCGAGCTCTTTTGCTAGTTGGTTTATTGTCATTTCCATTTAGGTAGCGCTTTAATTTATCAATACTTTCTTTGCTAGGTCTAAACGGCTTTAGTGCCAATTCACTTTGAATCCCTCTTTTTCCTTCTTGACATTCTCTTTTTGTCTTGCTCTTTTATCTTATCGGCTTTTTTCTTGTTGATGAGATCGGAAGAGCGTCGTGTAGGGAAAGAGTGTCTTCGCCTGTGT
>OGWA01000012.1_pt1 | contig 24951 bp, 24 predicted proteins | sample 1575901 | NCBI WGS metagenome assembly OGWA01 (sample SAMN07581541, study PRJEB24739) | freshwater metagenome
CCTACACGGGCGAAGACACTCTTTCCCTACACGACGCTCTTCCGATCTGCAATGGCAAGGCGGTTGTATCAGCCATCTGGGAAGCACAGGTCTACAGTCCAGACGAGATTCTGCATATCTCCCGCATTGCGGAATCAATCGACATAGCGGCAAGCAAGGTATATCCGTTTCCTTTCGACAAGCTGTCAGAGTTTCTGATTGGTCAGCGATCAGGTGAGATCACCCTATGGGCATCTGGCACTGGCTCTGGAAAGTCCACCATCCTCAGGGAATTGATGCATCATCATCTTGAGGAAGGCAGATCGGTTGGTGCTATCATGCTTGAGGAATCTCCTCAGGAGACAATGGATGACATGATCTCACTGATGATTAACAAGCCAGTTCGCGCAATTCGTGCAGCCCAGATGATGAATGAACTGCGTGTCAAGATGGGCAAGCACCCAATCGATATAGAGTTCATCAACGAGTTCAGTGATGACGAGTATGCCGACGCAAAGCGAAAGCTGTGCCAGACCAACCTGTTCATCTATGATCATCTTGGCAACAACGCGATGCAGAATCTGCTGGCACGTATGGAGTACATGGCTGTAAGCCTGAAGGTTGACGTGATCATCCTAGATCACATCACTGCAGCGGCTGCGGGTCTCATGGGTGTCAATGACAAGGATATCGAGGGTGGAAGCAGTGAGCGGTTGATCATCGATACGTTGATGAAGGAACTTCGCTCACTTGCTGTCCGTACTGGAGTTCACGTTGACATCGTATCGCAACTCAAGAAGACGGACAAGGCATACGAGGAAGGTGACAGAATCACGCTGCAGGATCTGCGTGGATCTGGCGCACTGGCATCTGTTCCAAACACCGTCATCGCACTGGAGCGTGACAGACAGAATCAGGATGCAGTAGTTGCCAACACGACAATCGTTCGCGTTCTTAAGAACCGATTGACTGGTCGTGCTGGTGTTGCCACCGCATTGTACTACGACCGTGGTACTGGTAGGCTTAGGGAAGTTGACGTTGCATTCAATGACGAAGGTTTCCCAGTATTCAATCCAGAGGAGCATGGACAATGACATACCTAATGTCAATCGTGGCAGCTGTGATCGTGTGGGATCTCATCTACCAGTACTATATTCATAATCGAATTGAGCAGCTGATTAAGCAGATCAAGGAATTGAATGACATTGTTGAGTCTAATGATGACGAGACAAACCATAATATCAATTGCCTACATGATCGTTATGTTGATCTACACTTTCTGACAAACGCAATGAATGACGATCTAAAGGATATTCGTAACTCGGAACAGCGAAGACAACTGCACGAGGAATACAAGATACTGGCCGACCGTTACAAGAAGCTGGCAAAAGAATATGAGCCTTGATCACTTCTGCATGATGAGGGCTGCGGCATGGGACATGTATGCTAGTGCCGCACTTAGCATGTCGCTCCATCCTGGAACGACAAGACATGAAGCAACTAGAAGAACGGCCAGTGAAGTAGCGGCCATAGCCGACGAACTGTTGGCAGAAAGAGACAGGAGATTTCTATATGTTCTACAAGACGATTCAGATGATTGCTGCCGTAATGATTGCGACAACCGCAAGTGCGCAGACGATAGTCAATAATCCAGACGGAACCATCAGCCTCAAGGGAAATACCCTTGTTCCATACACGGTGGATCCATCCAAGAAGTTCAGGGTATCGCTTGAAAGCGATGCCAGTACCGAGACAGCCAGTGGCATCAAGCGTACTGGAACACCTGTTGCCAAGGGAGAACTTGTAACTGTTCGAGTAACGCAGCTGTTGCTTGACAATCAACCGAACATCTATCAGGTGTGGAATAGTTCGGATGTCATGATTGGCTTTGATCCAGATAAGCTGGAACTGTACGACACCACATCAACACTAGTTGATCCAGCCGTTGTAAATGTCGCAAAGATCTCAGCAAACCTGGAGGGAAACGGAATTGTCCGCTTCCATTCCGAACTAGTGACTCCCAATCCAGCAAGACCATATGTGTTCAATCTTGGTGGTTATCTGTGGAATGGTGGTAGAACCCTTGGAAACGTAAGATTCAAGGTAAAGGGTGACTTCTACCTACCACAAAGCACCACCAATCTATGGCTGTATCCAAACAGTACCATTTCATATGGCACCGTAAAGCCAGCTGGTCCAGTTGGTGAACTGGTCAGCAATGTTAACAAGATCACGTTCTGTCCGAGTCCATCCTATCTGGTTGACCTAAAGCTGGTTGAATCACGGATTGGAGACAACGTGTCGGTACGAATATATGCTTCGCCTCAGAAGCCACAGATTATATATTCGGTAAAGACCTTGTTTGCGTGGGACAAGACAAAGTTGGAGTTCATGGGAATTGACAAGACAAACGCCAAGCCGTCCCAGTCATCGATTCTTCCGTTTGGTGGAGTGAACGAGTCCTCCATTCCAAAGGACGGAACGGCACTGCATGTCTTCTGGTCGGTCCTTGGCGACAAGGCCCCGCTAGCGACTGACGTATTGATCGTAACCCTTAACTTCAAGATCGTTGCTCCTTTCACCGAAACCACCGTCGAGATCATTGGCAATACAGATCCACGACTTGGTGGCATCATCGTTGATGATACCTCGATTAGTTCTATTCGGGGAGCAAATGTTCTTGGATCGAAGACTGGAATAACTATCAAAGGAAACTGATGAAACTGGTACTAGATATTGAATCCGATGCATTGATGGAGTTAACACTTGATGGCAAGGGCACTCCAGTCAAGGAGTGCTCAACGGTGCATTGCGTTGTTACCAAGGATATCGATACTGGTGAGGTTGTGGTGTGGACTGGTGACAAGCTTGGCAACGCACTTGTCTCCTACCTTGGCAAGGCAGAGATGCTGATAGGTCATAACCTGTATGGGTTTGACCTGGAGTGCCTGAGGCGCATGCTGGGTGTCCACATAAAGCAGACGATACACGACTCTCTTGTCGTGTCCAAACTAATGTACCCAGACCTAAAGAACCACCCACTTGGTGGCAATTCACTTGAGTGCTGGGGAAAGTTCCTTAGAAACGAGAAGATCAACTATCAGGGTTCATGGACAGAACTAACCCAAGAGATGATCGACTACTGCATTCAGGATGTGCATGTCGCACACGATATCTACCTGCATCAATGCGAGTGGATCAAGCAGAACAACTATCAGAAGATAGTTCAACTCGAGCACATGGCATCCGCAATCATCTCCACACAGCAGACCAACGGATTCAACTTTGATCTGCAGGCCGCAACAAAATTGCAGCATGATCTGCTGATGTTCAAGGCGCAGGTTGAGGATGAGATGCGCACCATCTTTCCAGACAAGGTTCATGTCAGGTTCTCAGATAAGACAGGCAAGCGTCTTAAGGACAAGGTTGAGGTATTCAACCCTGGTTCAAGGAAGCAGATAGCCGAACGACTATACGAGAAGTACGGATGGGTTGCTCCAGAAACAGACAACGGCAATCCAAATGTTGATGCCACTGTTCTCAGTGAACTGGATTATCCAGAGGCAAAGAAGCTGGTAGAGTACTTTGATGTCATCAAGCTGATGGGTCAGGTTGATGACTGGATATGCCGCGCTTCAAACAGCAGGGATGGAAAGGTGCATGGCTTCGTGAATGTTCAGGGAGCAGCCACTGGTCGCTGCACGCATAGCCAGCCAAACCTTGCCCAAGTATCTGGCGACCATCGTGCACGTGAGCTGTGGATTCCACACGACGGTGATGTTCTTCTTGGCTCAGACCTGAGTGGTCTGGAGTTGAGAATGCTTGCGCACTACATGCACGACTACGATGGTGGTGCATATGCGGATGTCATCCTGAATGGAGATATCCACACTCACAACCAGACTAAGGCTGGTCTTCCAACCAGAAACAATGCCAAGACATTTATCTATGGCTTCCTGTATGGAGCTGGAGATGCCAAGGTAGGAAAGATCGTCGGTGGTTCATCCAAGCATGGTGCTGCACTCAAGGAGCGATTCCTGAAGGAGTTGCCAGCACTTGCAAAGGTGAAGCAGTCCGTCGAATTCCAGGTTGCCAAGAACAATACCGTAAAGCTTGTTGATGGCAGGCTTGCTCCTGTACGAAGCAAGCATGCGGCACTAAATACACTGCTGCAGGGAAGTGGTGCCGTTGTATCCAAGTACTGGATGATCCTTGCAAATCGAAACTTGACCAAGATATATGGCAACAAGGTCAAGCAGGTTGCATATGTTCATGACGAACTGCAGTTCTCCTGTCCAGCAAGCATTGCCGATGCTGCAGGTAAGATCATAACCGATTCGGCAATAGAGGCTGGAGCTAGACTTGGAATCAAGATGCCAATCAATGCCGAGTACAAGATCGGATCAAACTGGTCTGAAACCCACTAGGTATGCGTGCTACATTGGATTCTACGATCTATCCCCGCTTCAGGGAAGATTGTATGGATCCCTTCTTAAGATCACTGGATTAAGTCATGTAACTCATGTCGGTCCAATCATAAGCACGAAGACACAGGGAGACATAACATTGACGGTCTGCGCAGCGGTGCGCAGCAAGGTAGGTATCAAAAGCATTGCCAAGGTTCATTCACCAGAAACGCTAGAGAAGGCTGGTGGAAGGCTGTTGGCTAAGATTCCAATCGGAGATGTTGAGATGGATCTTGACGATGCCGTCCGTCAGGCACGGCAATACACCGATATGACTGGGTGGGATCTTATATTCTATCATTTCATCGGCAGGTTTCTTGGACTCACACGGCCAAGAACATGTACTACTTTCGTGTGCCATCTATTCAACTTGCCAGAGATCTGGCATCCAAGCACAATGTGGAGACACTATGATAACACTGCTATTGGCTGGACAGGCCAGGGTAGGTAAGACAACCGCTGCTAACTACATAGCCAATCAGGCTAAGAAGCAGGAATACAAGCCAATCATCCTTCCCTTTGCACAGGCAATAAAGGATGCGGCTGCAGAGGCTGGCATAACAAAGGACAAGTCTCCTGTCGAGTACAGGGCATTCTGCCAGTCAATCGGTGAGGCAAAGCGCAAGGAGAATCCAGATCACTGGATCAATCTATTCAAGGAGAAGTGGCTTGAGTTATATGAGAAGGATGTCAAGGCTGCACAATCCCTCGATAAGATATGGAAGGAAACTATCGTTATCGTGGATGATTGTCGTTATCTTAATGAACTTAACCTTGGCAAGCAGCTTGGTGCAAAGACAATCATGATCTCACGTGGGTCTCGTGTTCTACCAGAGCACGATGCTGACTGGAGAAAGCATGAGTCAGAGGACATGGCAAATCAATTCGAGGCTGGAAACAAGGACTACCAGGATATCTTCAACTACATCGTGAAGAACGAGGGAACAAAGGAGGATTTCAACCACAAGCTGAAGGATAGGATTCCACTGTGGTTTGACGCAACTCCGTTCTCCTATCTCGAGTGCGACTGCGCTGGATGCGCCAAGATGAAGAAGGATGAAAAAATTTCCATTGAGGATATCTTCAGGGAACTATTCCAGGAGGAGGATGACGATGGGGCTTGACACAATCGCTTACAAGGAGTACAGTAATGGCGAACATATCGAGGCTGACAGCGCGTGGTTTGAAGGCACTGAGGAACTTAGTCGTGGCATCCTGGGCAGCGATCTGTCGTGGATACGCGGCAAGGTCTACTCACATCTGATAGAGCAGATTAGCGGGATATCGCTATACCAGGAGTCAATATCCAACGACGGAGTAAACAAGATAGCGACGGCACTGCGTGAACTAAATGCAGATCCGATTCGCTACAGAGACATTGTGTTCACGTATAACCACAATAAGCGTGAACTCAAGGCTCTTGAGAAGTGGTTTACAATTGCGGCTGAAAGGGGTTGCTATCTACATGGTTGGTGGTGACGTTATTGCCGAGGTGTTGGTTGGTCCACACCGAGGTGAGTTTCAACAGGTATCGAAACTGCACAGATACCACGAGATCGAGGATACGACATACAGGTTGTACTTCGTGCAGGGATTCTATTATCTGATGGAGAACAAGAATGACACCGACAACAGCGGTTCTTGACGGAGATATCATTGCATATAGGGCTGCATTCTGGGCCGACTCTGAAGGATCAGAATGGCTTGAAGACAGATTACGGGATGATGTGTCCAGATGGACACCAGAGGGAGTCAAGGATGTCTTCATTGCCCTATCATGCAAGCGTGATGACAACTTCAGAAGGGATCACTATGCTGGATACAAGGCTCACAGAAACAATAGACCAAGTCCAGAGACCCTTCCAGATGCGGTTGCATTCCTCAAGGATGAATACGATGTCATCACCATTCCAAGACTCGAGGCCGACGATATCATCGGAATGTGGCAGTCCCGTGGCTCTGCCATAGGTGTCACGATAGACAAGGATCTCAAGCAGATTCCAGGATACAGTTGGTATCCAACCCTAGATGACGATGAGTTTCCACGGGATATAGAATACACTTCGGTCGAACAGGCCGACTGGTATTTTCACAGACAGTGGATAACAGGTGATAGCACCGACAATATTCCAGGAATCTGGAAGATGGGTCCAAAGAAGGCAGAGGCATTGCTAAATGCAACCATGCCAGTAAACCATACGGCCCTGGTTCTGTCACTTTATGAACAAAAACCTAACAAAGACGGTGGCAAGTACACCTATGAGGATGCTATTGCAATGGCACGGTCCATTCGAATCCTCAGGGATGGGGAACATTCCCGACCATGGGAACCCCGCCTAGCGACTGACGTATCGAAGAAGGAACAAAAATGAATAATGAACTTATTGCAAATACCTTTACAGCAGCCAACCCAAACTCCATGGTAGCTGAAAGCTACATGTATGACATGCCAAACCTTGTCAAGATTCGTGCTGGTAAGCATGGAATCCCGAGAAAGGCAACCAAGGGTTCTGCTGGGTTTGACCTAAAGGCAGACCTTATTGAAAACATTATCATCAATCCAAACGAGACATGCATTGTCTCTACTGGAACAAGCATTGAACTTCCTTCTGGAATGTGCGCATTCATCCTACCTCGCTCAGGTCTTGCCTTGAAGAAGGGCATCACAGTCCCAAATAGTCCAGGTCTAATTGACTCCGACTATCGTGGCGACATCTGTGTAATTCTGAGGAACGAGGGTACAGAGCCTTTCACTATCGAAGACGGAGATAGGATTGCTCAGTTGATGATTGTTTCTTTTATCACTCCGTCGTTTGTTTCAGTCGATGAACTTGGTTACTCAGACAGAGGTCGTGGTGGCTTTGGATCGACAGGTATTGGATGATTATGAATACGTTTGAAAACTTCATTGCCCTGAGTAGATATTCAAGATGGATTGAATCACAGGGTAGACGAGAGACATGGGAGGAAACCGTCGAGAGATGGTGGAATTACTTCTCTGAGAAGGAACCTGCCCTCCGTGAAAGACCAGACATCAAGGATGCTGTTCTTGCACGGGAGGTATTTCCAAGCATGAGGGCACTGATGACCGCTGGACCAGCATTGGACAGAGATCACACCGCCCTGTACAATTGCAGCTATCTCGAGATCGACTCAATTGAGTCGTTCGCTGAACTGCAATACATACTGATGTGTGGTACTGGAGTGGGCTTCAGCGTCGAGAGACGATGCATTGAAAAGCTACCACAGATTCCACACACCATCAATAGAGACAAAAACAACACCATCGTTGTTCCAGACAGCAGGGAGGGCTGGTGCGATTCACTGAAGGATCTCATCATCAGCCTGTACAATGGGGTGCATCCAACATGGGATACCTCGCTTGTTCGCCCAGCTGGTGCACGGTTGAAGACATTCGGTGGACGGGCATCGGGTCCAGCTCCACTTGAAGCCGTGTTCAAGTTCGTCGTTGGAACGTTCTACAAGGCGCGTGGTCGAAGACTGAGCGCATTGGAATGCCATGACATCTGCTGCGTGATAGCCCAATCCGTCATTGTCGGTGGCGTTCGACGTTCCGCAATGATCTCATTGTCCGATCTTGACGATCAGGAGATGGCACACTGCAAGAGTGGAAACTGGTGGGAATCCCACGGCTACAGAGCGTTGGCAAATAACTCAGCCGTATATACGACCAAGCCAACCCTTGGAAGATACCTGCAGGAATGGACATCATTGTACAATTCGTTCAGTGGTGAGCGTGGTATCCTCAACAGGGAGGCATTGAACTCCGTATGTGCACGTGTCGGAAGATCCGTGCCAGAAAACTGCCAGCTTGGAACAAATCCATGTTCCGAGATTATTCTGAGACCGAAGGAGTTCTGCAACCTATCGACTATTGTCATCAAGGAACATGATTCCAAGATGGACATACGAAGGAAGATAGAGATGGCAACGATCCTTGGAACCATCCAGTCCAAGTTCACGTACTTCCCATACCTCCGAAAGGAGTGGAAGGAGAACTGTGAGGAGGAAAGACTTCTCGGAGTATCCATGACTGGAATCTTTGACAACGCCTTTACAAGCGGACGTATCAGTCCATACGAGTTGATCCAGTTTCTTCAGGATCTGCGGGATGTGGCACAGGATGTGAATACCAAGTGGGCAATGAAGATAGATACCGAGCCATCCAAGGCAATCACATGCGTCAAGCCAGAGGGAACAACCTCGTGCTTGGCTGGATGTGCTTCTGGTCTTCATCCACAGTATGCACCCTACTATATCCGTCGAGTAAGACTGGATAAGAAGGATCCACTGTACCACCTGATGAAGGATCAGGGTGTTCCATGCGAGGATTGCGTGTTGAATCCAGATTCAACTGCGGTATTCTCGTTTGCCATGGCGGCTCCGCTTGGAGCAAAGACAACACAATCACTGGATGCAGAGACTCACCTTATTCTCTGGCGAATCTACGCCGATTATTACTGTGAGCACAAGCCATCCGTGACAATCAACTATACAGACGCTGAATTCATGCGTCTTGGCGCGACCGTATACGAGCAGTTCGACAGCATTTCTGGTGTATCGTTCCTTCCAAAGGCCGATCACACTTATCAACAGGCTCCATTCGAGGAGATAACCGAAGAACAGTACAATGCCTTTTCAAAGGTGTTGGTGGACTTCTCGGTCCTACCGATGTATGAGCAGGAGGATGCAACGAAATCAAGTCACGAACCAGCTTGCACCGCAGGAGGATGCACAATTGTATAATGATATAATCGAACAGGCACTTCAGGTCAAACTAGAGCAAGGTCTTCCAATGACCGCAGCCGAGTTTGGCAGACTTGCCAGACAACTTGTAATGTATACAAAACAACTTGAAAAGGAAATCAATGAACTCAAAGTATCCTTATCTAGATCCAGACTGGATCCCGATACTGAAGGAATGGGTTCAGCCCCTAAGTTACGATCCAAATCAAACCAGTGAACAGCTGGCTAGAAACCTGGCGTATGTGGCTGGGAAGCTGGACACCATTGCAAAACTTGATGCCATCGTGAAGATGCAGGAGAAGATCAATGGACAGACAGACGGCTGAATACTACAGGAAGTTGGCCGAGTACAGGAATAGATCATTCAAACCAGAACAGATCAGTTCAATTGGTCAATACTATCAGTCAACCTACACCGACTACTACAAGAAGGCTCTCGAAGTAGAGAACGATGCAGTGAGATTGCGTGAGGAATGGAACGACAGGGTGGCACGGGCGAGAGAAGCCCGTGCCACGGGTGCAATGATGATACGCATGAACAAGGACAAGGGTCCATACATAAGCGTTTCATCGTTGCTTGATTCTGAGGGAAACGAACTTGATCTCAATACGATTGTAAAGAGACAGCAGTGGTTCTCCACATCACAGGGAAAGATGATGCCAGGAAAACTTGGCAAGGTTGCAGAGACTCTTCGCATGACGGAAATGGATTACGAGGAGTATGACACAAACTACAAGAAGTACAAGCAGTTGTACGATACCGAACTTTCAAACCTGGAGAAGAGAAACGCACAGGCAAGGGAAGAATTCCTCAAACAGAAACAGGAAGTACTAGGTAATGCCCAAGCATCTGCTTATCGTGGGGCAACGTATACCGAAAAACCATTATAAGGAGAACACATGGGAGGCTCACCTATGATCAGCGGTGGAATGACCGCTATCGAACAGAGAGAACTGCTGAAGGAGGAACGAGAGTTCCAGGAACAGCAGGAGAACAAGCGTCGTGAACAGATGCTTGAAGATGAAAGACGTCGTGAGGAAGAGGCGCGTGCAGAACGCGAACGCCTTGCGGCTGAGGAGATGAAACGTCTTGGAGAGATCAACGCGGCAGAGGAAGCCGTCATTGCCGAAGCCAAGGCAGCTGAAACAAAGGAAACAAAGTCCAATATGTCAAAGGTTTCATTCTATGAAGCACTTGGCAAGGGCGTTGTGAACAAGCCAACAACCGTAGAGAAACCAAAATGATGCTTCAGGAACGCTTTAGAATACTTGATGGAAACAGAACAAGTAAGCTAGAGAGGGCCAGACATTGCTCATCACTGACGATTCCAACCATCCTCCCGCCCGAATCGTGGGATGAGGGACGAATACTACCGCAACCATACAGCTCCGTTGCAAGCAGAGGAGTCACTTCCCTTGCTTCACGAATGCTAAGTGCGCTGATTCCACTGAACGATGCTCCGTTCTTCAGGTTTTCCCTGAAGGATGGCTCGTTTGCTCCAGTGGAAATCGATCAGTATCTTGAGACTTTGGCATATCAGGTCTATCGAAAGCTGGTTGCTACCAATCTACGGGAATCCGTCTATCAGGCACTGCAGAACCTCATCATAACTGGTGATGTCCTGATGATGATGGATGAAAACTACTTCTTCACAAACTACAGGCTCGACCAGTATGTCGTTCAACGTAACATAATGGGAGAGGTCATTGAGATAATTCATCTTGAATACGAGGCAGTCGACCCAGATGACATACGATACGATCAATCGTCTATTGAATATCGTCAAGGCTACTGCACGTACTATTGTCAGTATCTCAAAACGGAGGACGGACAGTGGTACTACAGGAAGGAACACTCCGATGGAGAACTCGTTGGGGAGGGATACTATGTTGTTCCTCCTTTTGCTGTTCTACGTTGGTATAGCATTCCTGGTGAAAATTACGGCAGATCACATTGCGAGGATGTTCTTGGGGATCTGAGATCCCTTGAGGCATACACGAAATCGCAAATCGAAGGCTTGGCAGCTGCCAGTGCCTTCTGGATCGCGGTTGATCCTGGTGGTATCACCGAGATAGATGACATTGCAACGATGAGAAACGGCTCATTCGTGGCCGCACGTCAACAGGATGTATTCACCATTTCCCCAGCGGCAACGATGAATCCTCAGATTCAGGCAGCATCCGCAGCGGTGGAGAACATGAGGCGGGAGATAGGTCAGGCATTCCTGATGACAGGACAGGCGATACCTTCTGGTGATCGCGTCACTGCAACAGCCGTGAGAATGATTGGTTCTGAACTTGAAACCGTGCTTGGAGGGGCATTCTCGTCCATTGCGCGTACCCTGATGGAACCAATCGTCATGCGATGCATTGTCCAGATGATCAACGACCAACTTCTCGAGGAAGGTCTTGAGGAACAGTTCTTCGATGAAGATGGCACACTGAGTTTGAAGATCATCACTGGTCTTCAGGCACTAAGCAGGGATTCAGATCTACAGAAACTGATGCAATTTGGAGAGATGGTGAGGAATCTTCCACCCGATGCGATAAGCACGTTCAGGTGGGATGCCTATGCCTCGCAACTCATCACCTGTCTTGGCTTCGATCCACGTCAGTGGGTGAAGTCGGAGGAAGAGGTGCGTCAACTCCAGATGGAGCAGCAGGCCATGGCCGCACAGCAGGCTACCGCACAGACAACCGCTGGAGCAATCGGAAGCAGCATGGCACAGGCGGCTGGAAACGCCGCCAACACCGCCCTTCAGTCTCCAGAACTACAGGCGCGTACACAGCAGGCTTTGCAGAACATTGATCTGTCTCAACTGACAGGAGGAATGTCATGACATACAGAGCAGCTGGAGCAAGCAAGCCAGGTCTAAGATATGTCAACTCCGCGACATTCTACATTGGAGCAACCGATGTTATCCTGAAGGTCAATCAAACGCAACTGGTTGGCAGGTATCCCACATACGATGCCGCTCAGCTTGCGCTTGAAGGAATCCTAATCAGAAACGGTGTGAAGGATACAGCACTTGCCTTGGTTAGACTGCCAATAGAATTCAAGTATCTATCCACATTCGTGCTAACACCAGCACCAGCGGTAAACTGGGCCAACTTCTCGCTTGATCCAACACCATCGTATGGAAGCTCGTCCCAAAGAGTACAGGCAGTAACAGCTCCAATAAAGATCAGATTCACCATGGACAATCTTTTGATGCCTTTATATGTAAAGGTAACATCAGCTGTTTCTCCAGTCAATTCAAACATCTCTCCGCAGAACGATGGATATACCAGGGTTCTGAACGGACAGGAAATAATTGTTCAGCCATCTTTCTTTGTTCGGTTAAAATCAGATGCGGACATGGCTGGAACAACGGCATTGTCTACAACCGTTACAGCCACAAACGTGGCTACAAATACAGTTCTAGACACATTAATCGTGGATTACATTCCACCAGTATAACAGGAACACAACATGTCAGAAGCAGAACCAACGACTCCACCACAGGTGGAACAATCAGCGGTTGCATCAGATCCCGTCATTGCCCGTGAAGCACAGGCTTTCGAGACTTATGTAAACGCAAACAGTGTACCAGTACCAGACAACTTTAAGTCTGTTGGTGACTGGTTCAATGCGCTCAAGTCTGCACAGGGTGAATACACCAAGGCAAGACAGGAAATTTCACAACTTAAGAAACAGATTGTGCAGGCTGAGCCTGTCAAGGAACCAGCTCAGGAGCAACCTAAGGAACAACCAGTTCCTAAGATTCCAGAGGAACTGCGAATTCCAGACAAGCCCAAGGAACCAGAACCATCTGTTGAGCAGGCGGCACAGAAGATCCTCACTCAGGAGGAATGGACAAAGTATTCAACCGAATTCACGGTGAACGGCAATCTATCAGAGGAATCTCGTTCAAGAATTCGTGAGAAGCTTAATGTTCCAGACTTTGTGATCGATGACTTCATGCAGGGACAGAAGGCCCGCTTGCAGAATGCATACAATGAGGCGGCAAATCGCGTAGGTGGCAAGGATAACCTTGCCCGTGTCTTTGACTGGGCCAGTAAGAACCTGACTCAGCAGGAACAGGCGAATATAAACGCAGCATTGGCATCACCTTCATGGGAAGTTACCTTACTGGGTCTGAAGACCAAGTATGAGAATGCCCAAGCTGGCAAGGTAACGGCCAACGAACCAGTCAAGACGGCCACTCCAAAGATTGGAGTCGGCAGTGCAACCACCGTGAACAACCTTCCATATGGTAGCAAGGCTGAGTTCTATTCAGAGCGTTCGGATCCACGCTTTAAAACAGATCCAAAATTCAGACAGTCCGTAGAATTACGGATGTCACAGACAAACTTCAATCAATTAAGATAAAGGATATAAACAATGCCCGTTACAGGACATCCAGTTACAGCCGACAACCTTCCATATCGTGACGCAGTAGGATCAGGTATTCTTGGTCCAGTCGCAGGTGCAAACAAGCTCTGGCTCTCCATTTGGAGTGGCGAGACCATCCATGCATACGATGAGTACAACATGTTCGAGTCACTCGTTGACTCAAAGACCATCAGCAACGGCGTTGCTATGGAATTCCCAGTCACTGGTACCGTTGCACTCAATGCCGCATGGAATGCTGGCGTTGAACTCATCGGTTCAACCACCGACTCAACTTCTGCAACCATTGCGATCAAACTCGACAAGCGTCCAATCGCTGCTCACTTCGAGATTGATAATGTCGATCTCATGCAGACCCAGTGGGAATTCCGTTCGGAACTCGCACGTCAGGCTGGTCTCACCCTCGCCAACGCACGTGACAAGCAGATTGCTGCCTACATTGCACGCGCAGCTGCTGAAGATCTAAACTTCAATACTTTGTATGATGGTTCTGTTTCTCCAGTAGGAACAACCGATCCACGTGCTATTCCAGCTGGTCCAGTCTTCCTAAACCCACTTTTCTTTGATCTTGGTCGTACCGCGTCAACCAACGCGCAGCGGTCAGCAGCTGCTCTTGAAGCACTAAAGGCTTGTGAGGACTTCGTTGTCTATCTACAGACCATCAATGCTCCAACCGATGGCGTATTCCTTGCTGTCGAGCCACGTACATTCCAGGATATTCGCGCTCTTGGCGTAGCGCGCAGCGACATGTCAAACCCAGGTGTTGTTGCTGCAAATCTTCAGCCAATGTTTGGCGGTATAGCTCAGGCTGGTGGTCTCGGTGCAGCCCTAACACAGGGTATGAACAACATCACCGACTCTCTTGAGTACATGGGTGTTCGCATCATCAAGAGCAATCACCTCCCAGTTGCCAACCTCGCCTCTAACATTGGTGAAGCACGCTATAACCTCACCTTCGGTGATGCTGGTATCTGCGGTCTTCTCTTCCAGAGAGGTGCAGTTGCCTCACTCAAGCTTCAAGGTCTCAAGGTCGATACCGTTGACGACATCCGTCGCAACACCACCTTCACCGTTGCAAGCATGATGGCTGGTACTGGCGTTCTCCGTCCAGAGTGCGCTGCCGTTCTTATCAAGCCAACGTCGGCAAATCACAACGCTACTGCCGTAACCGAAGCAAACTACGCAGCTGCAAGCCCCTCGTCTCCAGCCAACGCTAATCTGTTTACTGGTGCTACTCTTGGTAACACCGCTACTGTTCAAACCTGGCTTGCAGGCGCAGGTTCTGGTGGCGTAGATGCAGCCAAGGCACGTCACGGTCTTCGTTGCAATCTCGGATCCAACTTCAGCCGCGAGGTTGTAAACACCGCTTCTGGCGCATTCCCATACGATCCAACCCTCTAATTAGGGTTGTCTTGGGAATCGTAATTCTTTGTTTTAGTTCAGCAAAGACTTTAGCCAGAAGGGTTACGGTGATCAGACATCTCCTCCACATGTACAAACATGTGGTTGTACACGCCTATGCCTCCTTAAGTGGGGGCATAGGTTTTTCATTATCCCCAAACAGAAAGGAATCATCTATGGGATATTTATCAAGACTAGATGCAGTTAATATGATGATGCTGTCTGCGGGGGAAAGCCTGGTGGCTGACCTTCAGGAAGCATCGGGTATCGACACTGGCATCGCTGAATTCCTATTGGATCAGCACAGCCTTGAGCATCAGCTCAGGGGAATTGCAGAGAACAAATTCATCAAGAAGATAGAACCAGATGACAATGGTCATATTCTTCTCGGATATCCAAATAACGATTACCAGGGCATCATCGAGGCATCTCTTGCCTCAACCCACTATAATGCAGACAGTATTCAGATCAGGGCAAGGGTAACTGAAACCAATCCACCACGTCTGTACAACATGACGGATGAAACGGATGTATGGTCAACCAGTGAGGAATACTATGTATCCATCACCGCGTTACTTAAGTGGGAACAACTGGATACCACGACACAACGAGCAATACTTGCAAGCGCAATGCGAAAGTATCAGATGCTCACCCAAGGTGATCGTGTTGCCGACTCCCTGCTTGCCGAATCAGAGGCAATGAACCGCATCAAGGCAAGGGCAAACAACATAACCGACAGACGAAGAAACATATTGTCTGGTAGCGAGGCCATTCAACGATGGCCATATATCAACTACGATATGGGTAGGTACTGGAACGGAGGACGTTAAATGGCAGAGAAGCAACTAATACCCATCTATACCCTAAGTGGTGGTGTATCACGTCAACCAGCTTCAAAGAGAACTCCCTTTCAGGCCGAGAACCTGGATAACTGTATGGTATCACTGGAGAGATCCGTTGAAAAACGTCCTGGTTTCTCCATACTTCCAGGCGTGGGTGAATACAATCTGTCGTTTCTTCCAACCAGTTCCGATCCCCACTTCACGTGGTTTCAACTGGATAGAAGCAACAGATATCTTGTCATAATCGACAGAAATGCAACGCAACCAACCGAAAAGATACTGTATGTCATCAAGGTCTCCGAGACTGGATGGACAAACGTAACCCCTCAATCGCAATGGGATCCAGAGGACGAGTTGCTTCAGTGGAATGGAACAGATGGAATCACCGAGGAGGATCCACGGTTTGAATTGCTTCAACTTGCAATCAACTACGGTGGATCTGCAACACTGCTTGAAAGATACAATCTTGTCCTTGATCTTGGGGTGGTATCCAAGATAACAAGGCAGTACCTTACCTTCGCAGAGGGAAAGGTACGAGAGGTAATCAAGTCGCTTCAGATCGGAACAAACATCTTCTACCTGAATACCAAGGTATATGCTGGATTCACCAGCGGTACATCTGGAAAGACCGTGGATCTAAACGGTAACGAACTCAGCACCGTTGATTCGGTCGGTGGAAAGGTGACATATTTCACGGCTACACGGATCGTGAAGACAACCGATGGACGCATGTATCCACAAGGATATACTCTTCGTGAAGGCGAGGAATTCGATCCAGACTGGAGTGCAAAGTTCATTCCAGCCGAGGACTATGTGTTCGGAGACTTTGAGAAACCATGGCTTGGACAATCAGTCCGCAATTTTGGTGAACTCAGGTTTCCACCAGACAACAACGACTGGATTGCAAACAACTCAAATCTAGATACGTTGGATTCCACGGCCAAGGATATGCTCGAGTTGTTCTATGATCCATCCACCACATACTACACAAACGGTGCTTCTCCAGCGGAGGGAAGAGGAAAGATCATCTATTGCGATGCTCCATACCTTTCCCTTGATGCTGGTTTCTACAGGATCGTATCCTTTCCAGAAGGAGAGGTATTTGATGACGGATTCATCGAGGTGACTGGAACTGGAAAGCCATATACCCAAAAGGTACGGACTCCAGATTTCTGCTCCGTCATAGACAAGAAGAGAATGCCACAGAGACTTGTGTTCTCGGAGGGATCTTTCTCTCTGAGTCCGATAGAGTGGACTCCAAGGACTGTTGGAGATCGAAATACGAATCCAGGTCCATCTCCATTTCTAACGACAGATGGCGAAGCTCGTCATGTCCAGCTTACATCAATCTGCAACTTCAGGGACAGACTATTCTTCTCATCAGGAGATATCATCTTTTCCTCGCAACTCGGTGTTCTAGAGGACCTATGGATCAAGGATCCATCAAATGTGACGGTAAGCGATCCAATAGATGTACGTGCAGCCTGCAACAATTATGCAGAGATAACGGCAATGCTTCCGTTCAACCAGTACCTATTCGTCAATACAAAGGGCGGTGTACAGTTTGAACTAAAGGGAGACAACAACCTGATCTCTCCGTTGACGGCAGAGATCTCGAGCACCACGTTCTACTCGACCGCAGATCTTGTAGATCCACAGCAACTTGGAAGCCAGATCTATTTCCTGGATAAGGAAAGGTTGTACATCTACCTGAATCAGGATAGCCGTGAATTCAACACAGCCGTGGAATTATCCAACACCGTTCGTGGGTATCTTCCAATGAACTATCAGGATGTGACCACAGCTGTATCCCAGAACTACATACTTGCTGTTGACGAGGATGAAAAGAACAACATCTATTTGTACTGCAACAGATTCGATGGAAATCAACTAATTCAATCGGCATTCTGGAGATACATTCTGGAATCCGAAGACGAGGTGTATGGAATAAAGGTATGGGATAACTACCTGTACTGCGCCGTAAAGAGATCAATTGCATCGGCATCCGCATGGTACATAATGACAAATCTACTGGAACAGGAAAACACTCTGGTTCCTCGCCTTGATTCGCTATCTCAGTTTGAGATAACGGGAGCAAACACCTCCGCAAGAGCCGTTGAAACCACAATAGACGTTCCATATATTATTTCAAATCAGGATTGCTATGTGGTTCTTACATCAGATTTCGATGACATGGCATACTCTGTATTCAAGGCATCGTCTGTTGTCAATGTTGGAAACATAACCAAAGTTGTGTTCTCTGGTATAGACCTGACGGAGCATCTTGGAAAGAAAGTGTGGGTTGGAACTCCGTTCACAATGCTTGTTGAGCTGTCACCGCTATTTGTTCGTGACAATGGAAACAACATAATCGAAGGTGTACTTAACCTAAAGACCATGCAGATCCGTCACAGCAATACTGGAACATACCGTGTTGAAGTTACCAGGCGTGGTAGATCAAACAAGCTTATATCCGAGTTCTCTGCAACTGATCTCGAGGTAAATAACGAGATAGACCAGGATGGTCTATTCGTGGCTAAGATCTTTGGATTCTCCGATGAGACTAAGATCGAGATAATCAACGACAAGTTGAGTCCCTGCAATATCACTCAGATAGAGGTCAGGGGTGTATTTAATAAAAACAACTCTTCATTGAGATAAATATGGCAACAAACCAGACAACAGTAACAATTTCAAAGGATACCACCTTCGTATTGCCTGTGTCCTATTCATCCCTGACACTTGTCGATGGCGTAGACCAACAGGAACAACTTCTTGTTTTCAGAAACGACATCGATACGGTATTCGGAGCTGTCCTCTCACTTCGGGAATACCGAGGTCTTGGACAGATTGCATCCGATTGGCTTGTGCTGGATGAGATAAACAGGACAATAACGGGAATAAACATTCCACCATCGGCCACGTTCACGCTTGACAGCGGAACAGCCGTTTCATATCCAGCCATGCAGGCTGGGGAATCAATCACGGTAAAGCGCGTCAACATCGTTGCCGAGCCTTACGTGACGTGGACAACTGGCTCCCGCATCACCGCAGACCAGCTTAACCTGAACACAAACCATCTTCTTGGATTGATTCAGGAAGTAACCGATACCGCAAGTAGGGCAATCTATCGAGAAGACACAGATGTCGTTCTCAATCCAATAGAAGAGGATCTAAATGCAAACAGCCACAAGATCGTCAACCTAACGGATCCAACACTGGCACAGGATGCAGCAACCAAGGCATACGTCGATGACACAATCGACGGACTTCTTGGCGTTCCAAATGGAATAGCAACCCTTGACTCGAGTGGCAAGCTCCTGTCAACGCAGATGCCAAGCCCACTTGGTCTTCTTCCAAGTTCGTTCTTCTCATCCACGACTTCACCAACCAGATCCAGCGGTTCAAGTGCTGGACTATTTGGATGGGGATCTCTGTGGTACAACACGACCAATGGCCGTCTCTACGTCTATGTTCCAGATGATAAGTTCGGAGCAGCTACGGAGGCAACTGATGGCGAGGTCGGATACTGGGTCGATGTATCGGCTCCAATCTAAGGAATAATTCATGGCTATAAACTTTCCAGATAGTCCAGCCGATGGAGCAACGCATACCGATGGAGTGATCCAGTGGGTATTCAGTGCAGCCAACAAGAGCTGGACTGTCACAAATTCAAGCAATATCAGTCTTCAGAATGGAACTGACTTTGACAATACGATTGTCATCCTGGATCGGATAAGCGGTCAGAATCTTCTTGCACCTGGTGCTGGGTTGTCATTTGATCCCTCACTTCGCGTGTTCAAGGTAATCGCCAATGGATCCCAACTAAACAATCTAATTGAACTCCGATCAAATACCAACGTACTGTTGAACGGATTCAACGAACGCGGAGTTCTGATAAATGCTGGTCGTGTGTTCTTCACCGATATCCAGCCAACCCCAAATGTAAACGATACTGGATTGCTGTGGTATAATACCAGCGATTCAAACCTCTATGTCTGGAAGGGTGCTACTGGATGGGTCATTGCGGCTGGTGGCGTTACGCTTACCGACAACCAGACAATCTCTGGTGCAAAGACATTCTCAGGAAACATCTTCCTGTCTGATTCTGCAAAGATAAACGGACAAGGTGCAAGCAAGACAATCGATCTAGCCCCAACAAATGGTTCAAGCGTGGCTGCAAATGCCTTGTCACTAAGCTCGACACAGGCTACCTTCTCGGTTCCAGTCGAGTTCTCTGCCGTTGGAACAAACGCAAAGACGGCTGTCGTGACGATTGCGGATGCACAGACCATAACCGCTACCAAGACATTCACAAACAACATCAGGTTGAATGGTGGCGACACCAGCATCCTTGTTGACACATCAACAGACGGTGGCACGACAAGCAATGATCTGACGATCAGGGCAAACATGTCAACCGATGGTCGTTTCATGAAGATATGGAACAACGCCAATGTCCTCAAGGGAATTACCATCCGTCCAAAGAACAAGGACAACATCGGAACGTTGACCGTAGAAGGTCCAACCACAATCGATGGAAATCTCAATGTAACTGGAACGATCAGCGGTGGTTCAGTTGCCGCAATCACCACGGTGTATGGCCAGTTGAAGTCATCAGCTGGAACCGCCACTGAGAACGTAGACGTGACTCCTCCAAACCTGAGTGCACTTACGTTCCTTAAGCTAACTGGTGCCAGCGCAAACGACAGCGGCTTCAGGGTAACGAACACGGGTGTATCATCCGCCTCCTTCTATTGCAGACGGGAGATCTCATCAACGGCATATACCTATGTAATTCACAAGGTATCGTTGAATGCTGGAACATCCGTAGACATCAATTGTGTTACAGGTCCAACTGCTGCAGCTGGTGTTACGATCCAGGTTGTAGGCGGAAAGATTGGAAACCAGGTGTTTACCTTGACTGGTACAAACCTACCAATAACCTACACCTTCACACTGGCACCGTAATATGGAACCTACAACACATCCACTAACAGTAGAGCAGTTACTGCTGATTATCAGTGTCTTGTTTCTTCCAGCAGGAGGTTGCGTGTACTGGCTTGCATCGAAGATATCATCATTGGAATCGGAGATAAAGTCCATGAAGGACATCAAGACGATAGAGCACGATACTGTCATGTCTCGTGTAGAACGTCTTGAAAAGCATGTTCATGAAATCAGGAATGTTCTGCAGACACTCACGCTTGCAATGGTAAGGAGTGGAATACATGTTGACAAGAACGATCATTCTTCTTAGTCTTGCGTGCATTTCGTGCTCATCCGTAGAACAGATACAGAAGAATTCAAACACAATAAGATCCCTAGCACAGGACTCGAAGACACACTTCGAGAAGATCCATGAAGCAGCCTCGTCAAACCCCCCAAGACTCGATGAAATCAAGGAGAGATCCAATCAAGGGATTTCGCAACAGACCAAGATTATTGAGAAAACCGAAGGAATCATCGAAGCGACTTCGGGGGTAAAGGACACGATTCCGTGGTGGGCAAACATGATAGAGATATCCATGGTTGCCTTGTCAATACTTGGAATAACGGTGCTTCTCTGGTACACTGGACTGGGTACACTCATCAAGAAACTTATTGGATTCGTTCCTGAAGCAAAGAAACAGGAAGCGAAGTTGCTTGACGAGACACTACAGGGCAACACTTCTCTAAGGGAAACAATAGCCTTTCTAAGGGCAAAGGATCCAATGCTGGATACTGCATTCCAAAGGAGAAAAGAAGATGCCAAACTATAAACGAATAGTTCCGCGAACCCCCGATCCGTCCAAGATCGGTGTGGTTCGCATGTTCCTAAATGCCGAGGGAAACCTTGTTGTAGAATATGCATCTGGAAACATTCAGGTGTTAACGACATCTGGCACTGGTCCAGCTCCAACAACTGTCATAGATGGTGATTTTGCGATCAACACACAGACGGTTGTAAGGGATGGTGGAGATGCTGGAAGCATTGGAACAAACGATATAAATTCAGGCGGTGCATTCAACACGCTATGATAGGAGTCTTTGATGCCATTTGACATCATTAGAATACGAAGAGATACTCTAGCCAACTGGACATCGGTGAACCCAACCCTTGCCCTTGGCGAGATCTCTTACGACCTCACCAATCACGAGATCCGTGTCGGTGATGGAACAAGTGCATGGTTGGATCTTCCCACAATAGGGAACGCCGCCATTGCAAACGGAGACAAGGGAGACATCGTTGTAACGGGTGGAGGCACCACCTGGACCCTTGATCCATCGATTGTAGCAACGATAAACAACAAGCTTGATCAGGGTCCATTGGATGGCGGTAACGCCACTACTGGAGATCAGGTCATTCAGGTCAGACGGGATACAACCGTAGGCTGGACAACCTCTGGCACAATTCTTGGCAATGGTGAGATGGGCTATGATAGCACGCTTGTCGAACTAAGGATTGGAAACGGTGTTGATATCTGGGAAAACCTGGATCCAATTGGAATAAACAAGGCTGGTTCAACCAATCTTGTGATGCTTGCCGATGTCGATTATCCACTTTCAAGTCCAGCTGATGGAGAGGTTCTCACCTTTGACATTGCAACGGACAACTGGATCAACAAGGCACTGCCAGCCGTATCGCTTGGGTTAAACGACCTGACGAACGTTACCCTAACCTCACCATCCAACACGCAGATATTGCAGTTCAATGGTACCGAATGGGTAAATGCACCAGCTCCAACCTCAGCTGGTGGAACGTTAACATCTGGTTCCAAGAACCATATAAACGTAATAAATACCGCAAGCGATTGGCAGATAAACAACAATGTGATCACTCAGGATATGTTGAATCTTCAGATGCCAACAAATCCAGAGGATGCATCCACAAAGGGATACACCGATAGTATTGTTGGTCTAGCAATTTCTGCAAACGTCACTGAAGAACTCGATCAAGCCAATGGAATTGCTGTGCTGAACAGCAGTAGGGTTGTTTCAACCAACAGGCTTGGAAGTGGTATTGCGTCCTCCAGCAACTTCTTGCGTGGAGACAACAGTTGGGCTGTTCCCGTGGTAAATACAAGCACCATATCGCAGGGATCTGCAACCATTGGTGAAGTCATCACATGGTCAGACGATCTATCCAGCTGGCAACCAGTTCCAATAACCGCTGGAGATGGAATTTCGCTGACCTATGACGATCTTGTACCAGAACACATTGTTGGTCTGAATACAAGATCAACCCAAAAAGGACAGAATTACGTCCATACTGGTGTATCGTGGGCAAATGTGTCAATGATTCCAACGGCTGATACCGTTGAAATTCTGGATACCAATGGTTCTTCCAAGGGAAACTGGAAGGAACAGGCAGTTGATGATAGTTCTGGATTGCATTCAGAATGGTTTGACTACTCGTCTGGTGATCTGGTTGCTACAATTCCAAGCACTAGTAACTTTAGAGTCTGGATCAGACAGGAAAAGGAATATTCACCCGCTGGAGATGAACCAACTCAATCGATGATTGATAATGACTTCATCCAAACTTGGACTGGAAAGGTAGATCAATCCGCTCCAGAATGTTTCTTTGTTGTTGGTTTTCAAAGAACACACTCTCAGGATGATATTTCAGATTCATCAGTATCCAACTCCGTACATCGTATAATTGGTTTTAGAAATGTATCAGGAAACGTATGGAGAGCTTCTGTTTGGAGAGAAATATCAACAACGGCACACGTAACACCAAGTGAGGAAACCTTTGGTTTTACAACCACAGCAAGTATCTTCGATGAACATACTCTTCAAGTGGTTGTCTGCAACTCTGGAACAACGGCAAAGTTCTACGTTGATGGTGTTTTAGTTGGAACGGCAAACAATGTTCTGCCAGTAACTCTTAATGGTGTTCCACCCAAGTGCTTCTCTGGTTTTGTCGTAAGGCAAACAGCAGCAGTAACAGGAACAACCCCAACCATCTTTAGAACAAAGAAGCTAACATGCGTCAAGTATGCCTTGAATTCAATCCTAAGCGATAAGATTGCACCAGGTAGATTGACACAGGCTGGAGCAACCACTGGCCAGGTACTCAAGTGGAATGGTACAAACTGGGCACCAGACACCGATTCTGGAGGTGGTGGTGGCGTAAGCGACCACGGCGCATTGACTGGACTTGCGGATGATGACCATACGCAGTATCATAACGATGCCAGAGGCGATGCACGGTATAGCCAGCTTGGTCACAGTCACACATTGAATGATTTAAGTGATGTTGTACTAGATACTCCACTTAATGGACAGGCACTTGTATTTTCAGTGAGTCAATGGGTAAATCAAGATTTATCTACTGTGTTTGCACCTGCTGAACACGTACACTTATTGGGTGAGATAGAAATCCCAGCACTTCAAAAGGTATCTGGTAGATTGTTGTGGTGGAATAACGATGCCACGCAATTACGAACAGTCACGGTAAATGGTTCTGGTCTTGTATCTGTATCACACGATAATACACTGAATACATTTACAATCACGGTTCCATCCTCACATAGTCATACCCTGAGCAACATCACCGATGCTGGTACAATGGCTTCACAGAATGCATCGTCTGTCTCCATCACTGGAGGAACAATAAGCGGTGCAACCGTAACCACTGGAACATATAATTCTCCACTCAATCAAGCGGTAATGAAACTGGTCAGGAACAACACTGGATCCACCATTGCCAAGGGCAAGGTGGTAAGGATCACTGGATCCCTAGGCGATAACCTGACTGTTGCCTTAGCCGATGCAACCGATGAGTCTACATCGTCATCAACCATAGGTATAACAGCCGAGTCAATTGCAGATAGTGCAGACGGCTTCATCATAACCCAGGGTGTACTAACCAACCTTACGGGAATTGACACACCGTTTGTCAATGGCGATCTTCTGTGGTTGTCTGAGACGGCTGGAGAGTTCACTAGAACTCGCCCAACCGCACCAGCGCATGGTGTCGTTGTCGGCTGGGTCATGTCAACATCGGCTGGTTCAGCTGGACGGATCTACGTCAAGATAGACAACGGATACGAGTTGAACGAGCTGCACAATGTTAGCATTCCATCAACACCAGCTGACAAAGATCTCCTTGCAT
>OGWA01000013.1_pt1 | contig 22641 bp, 21 predicted proteins | sample 1575901 | NCBI WGS metagenome assembly OGWA01 (sample SAMN07581541, study PRJEB24739) | freshwater metagenome
CAATGCTTGGCTAAAGCTGCCCTGTTGGGCAACCATCTTCACTTCATCGTTGAGCTTGTCCATTGTGGCTGCAACAGCTTGGACAGTCTCAGTGATTTGGAGGTTTTGCTTAGCTACGTCAACAAGTTCTTCTTGGGCAATGGCTCTCTGTTGAGCAACAGCGGTGGAAGAAGCTGTTGTTTGCTCTGTGTTTGCAGAAGGAATCTCAGCAGCCTTAGCTGCATCCATCACCTTAGGAGCACTCATTGCTGCCGATTTAGCCTCAGGCAGGGTGTAGTTGGTAGCAGCAGAAGCCTGAGGAGTTCCTGAAAGCTGAGCAGCCTCTGCCTTGGCAGGAGCGGCTGTTGTTTCTGCAACAGCCTTTGTAACACCACCAACGTCTTCAATTGTTGCTGCCTTAGCCTTCTGTTCCTCTGTCATTTCTAATGCAGACGGAGGCTGCACTTGCGCGGCGTCAGGAGCTTCAGCAGCTTTAGCAATGGCTTCAGGAGAAACATAGCCCTGTTGTGCTGCTACCTGAGCCTGTTCAGAGACAGTGCCTTGGGCTGCTTGAATACCGCCCTCAGGTTTGAATGTGCGTACATATTCCTCGTAAGCAGCTTGACGAGCATCAACACTTCTTCCGTCAGGGAGATCCACCATAACAGATGGAAATGCTTTATCCTTGCCCCACTCTTCAATGCTAAGAGGCTTTGTCCCTTCCATTGCAGCTTTGATGCCCTCAGCAGCACCAGTAGCCTCTGCTGTCTTGGCTGTAACCTGCGTAGGCTGTGCAGCCTGTGCAGCCGGTCCTACCTGAGTTGTTCCTGCTTCAGCGGCTGTGCCAGCACCACCAACGCCAGCAATGGTCTGCTCAGGAGTGATGGCTGTTCTTGCAGCAGTGACAGCAGCAGGTGCTCCTGGTTGAGGAACACCGGCTCTTCCTTGTTCTTCAGCGAAGGTGACATCTCCACCACCTGTGACAGCGCCTGCTGTTGGTCCTGGTGTTTGTGTTGCAGACTGTTGTGCCCTACCTGCTTCAAGTTCCTGCATAGTAGGATTGGTAGCCATCTGCATCGCTTCAGGACTGAGAGTGACACCACCATCAGCATATTTAACAACACCCCCCTTAGCCATTCTCTGAGCAAACTTATCAGAGACAGAGTTATATCTCATCATCAACGCAGGGCTACTCTGTAGAAACTCATCAAAGCCCTGCATAGGGCCTTCATAGCCCAGCTTACGAGCCAAGATTTCACGCTGCTTAGATGTAAAGGAAGTGTTCATATTTATCCTATTCACTTAGAAACAAAGCTCTTTCTGCCTGTCTGCGTCGTACAAGACCAGGAAGCACCTTCCCTGCCGCTTTAGTCCACGACATGAAAGCATCAGCAGCTTTTTCAAAGTCTCCTCTATTGATAGCCATACGCATACCAGAGCGTTGGAAATTACCTAGCCCTGCATTGAACGCAAAAGAGACACAAGCATCAAATGCTCCTTGACGATCAGCAAGGCTAGGAGCAAGACGAAGTACCCCTCGCTCAAATACACTGAGATCTTTCTCAAAGAGACCATTAACTTCCTCCTTGCTCCATGTTCTATTATGTTCAGAACGCAGAGGATAGTCTTTTCTTAGTATCCCTGTGTAGCCATCTTTTGGAAGCATTGGAAGAGCGATCTGATCTTGATACAAGACATGCCCATATCCAATAGTCCAAATGTGAGCAGGACATAAATAAGGCTTGAGTCTGCACCCTTCAAACATGTGCATCAATTCTATACCTTTTTTGCTTGTTCTCATTTCTTAGAAAAAGCTTGTGTACCAAACCAGAAGGCAATGATGGACGACAGGATGATCATCTCGTCATCAGTGAATGCCTGCATCACAACTGTAGTAAAGTCAAGACCAGCAGACCAACCCCACAAAATGATAGCAAAGTTGATGATGACCAGTTCAATAACAAAGATGAGAGTAACCAAAGGACGAATGATGGCTCTGAGGTTGATAACCCAACGACTTGCTCCTTGACCAATGGCTACATCGTGTGCCAACAATGCTTTTTGATGATCAACAACAGTTTCATGTTCCCTGATTGAAGCATCTACTTTCTGCTGATCTAGTCGAATCTCTTCAACACGGGCTTGGGCTGAGTAGCCTCTTTCAAGCATCTGTAGCTCTTTATCATTCTGCATACGAGCAAGAGAAAGCTCATGCTTCTTATCAGATCTGTCTTGGAAAAAGTCTAGAAGTTTAGGAAGACCACCCATCAAGAAAGAAGCAATTGTTGACAAAAGGCTAATCATAGTTCTCCTCCCTGTGTAAACGAATAGATGACGCTTGAAATGACCCAGATGAGATAGGCCAGGAAAATGATGGATGCTCCAAGGAAAGTGTTGATAGCCATTTGCTTTCTCTTCTGCGATTGAAGAACCTGCATCCGTCTTCTCTTTGTTATTATCTTTTTTCTCTCCTCAATCATTTCCCTGTAAGCAGAAATACCGAATCGATACACTATCAACGTTCTAAGCTCGGTTTCTTGCTCTTCTATCTTCTTGCGTCTAATTAGAGCATCAAGAGCCTCTTGTTCAACAGAACTTTTATGCAACAGCTTCTTGAACAGAGAAGGATTGTTTGCTTCCTCATCAGCCTTGTTAATATCCGCACACGCATTGAACCATCTACCCAAACTTGAAGCAATGTCTTCAATTTCCTGTCCTATTTCAATACCTTTTTTGATGGCGTTGTAGGCAGCGGTTGCTGTGGCGAAGGCACTGATGGGATCAATCACGGCGTTTTATGTCTTTGTAGATTTGATAAAGCTTTTGTCCAATCATCAACACTGTGTAAATGAGTGTTGCCCACACCAAGATTTCAGACACTTGATAACCAGCTAGTGTTGCTAATGATACCGTCGCAGGAGGAGCCACCTTAGCAGCAATGACTGCACCAGACTCTGTAATTTGTTCTGCTGAAGACATACCTTCTCCTCAACGTCTATCATTAGTACCATACTCAATGGTAAGGTCTTTGAAGCTAAAATCTGTGTTAGCAACACTGCTCACGAACTTGATAGAAGCGTTGTTCCCGTTACCAATTAGAGTGGTTTCAAAATTGTTTCCTATGTTGTCTCCAATAATTCCCGCTGTATTTCCCATAGAAATGGTAGCAGGCTGAATGACATTAGATTCATTAAAGTCCAACAGAACAGAAGCTGTGAAATCAATGTTCCCTGTTTTTTCTGTAGATACCGATAGGTTGTACAACGTTTTTCTAGTCTTTGGATCATTGAACACAAAGAATGGTGTAGAGTAGGTCGCAACAATATTGCTCCCATCAAACGTATTGCCATAATCCATTTGATACACATATGGATCATAGCCGTTGCAGAAAACAACAAGACTATCAACTCTACCTTCTCCAGTAAAGTTGAGTCCTTGAAATCCATAGTGATAATGAGCCGCCCATACACTAAGGCTCAGCGTTTCAGACCATTCAATCTGGCCTTGCTTCTTCAATGTCCCGATCAGACCAATAGAAGCTGCTTCTGTACTATCTGCGTCATATCTAAATATTCTGTACTGAGCCTTCTCATTGATCGTGACACTGGTTTGAAGACTGTTAGTTGTATAGCTAGAAGTAGCCGTAGACAATAGAGTCTCTATTCTGTCTTGAATATTTTCTGTCAGAGAAGAAATGTTGAAGTCTCCAAGCTTTTCTGTTGCGCCAAGATATCTTAGACCATCTTTTGTTTGGAAAACAAGATCTCCACCTACTTCTTGGACAGAAAAAGCATTACTGCAACCGATATTTTCTGTGATTGGTTCTTGCTTAAAATCAACAACGCTACTACCAGCAAGACGATAAATTTTTGCTGTAGTAAATATGATTAGTTGGTCTCTAAAGGCTTTCAGTCCTGTCACTGTTCCGTCAAAAAACAGTACCCCAGCACCCAGTGCTGTATCATAGCTGTACACATCATACGGTACACTGAAGAAAACTTTGTTGTCCTTTGCTAAGAACAAATGATTTTTGTAGTAAGCGCAGTGCTCACACCCATCTAGTTCTGCATTGTTTATCAATAGACGATATCCCTTTAGCGGTTCAATAACCATAGGATACTCGCCAGTTGCAAAAACAATGTTCTGAATACCATCCTTAAAATATGTTGTGTATGTTGTTCTTTTTCCAATACCAAGATAATTGCGAACTTCACCTGAGTGATACCATGTAATAGAGGCATCATCAGCAGGAGAGGAAGTCAAAGACTGAGCAAGTGTTAGGGTTGATTGGGTTCCTACCAAATCTGTGCAAGACAATACTGAATAGACATCAGTGACTCCGCTGATATAGAAAGTGTCTCCAACAGTGGGCTTAAAAGAAAGACCATCAACAACAAGAGTTGTACCTGTCTGTCCTGCACCATTTACAAGGGTTGTTCCATTATGATAAAGAACATCACCAAATGCATTTCCACTATATGGATCTAAAGTATTGCTAAGAACAACCTGATATCCTCCTTCAGGTCTTACATAACAACGAGGAGGCTCAGCCGTAAGTACAGGATAAAACTTAGTTGATTGTACATAAGAAGACCCGCTCCCTGTATATCCTGTAATAGTAAGAACAGTTTTATCAGCTACGCTAGCAGTCAGAGCAGGGGTAAAATTTACTGTTGTTGATCTGCCTTGTATGTACCAGCTTCTAGAGGTTACTGTATAGTCTGTTGCTTGGCCTGCAATACGGAATGTCATATTGCTTTCGATCTGAAAAAACGGATCAGATACGACAATAGAAGTAACCCCAGCACTATATGCTTGCTTGACCAATACAGTCACAAATCGTGGGACAGGAGAGCTATTAATCTTCCTATATCCTTTTATTCTCCTATAGCCACCCTTTAGAGAACTCTCAAAATTGATAAGTTCCCGAGCGCTTCCAGGGGCCTGCATAGCTTGTTCAATTGGAGACATATTAGTGATTAGTCCACCATTGCAAGCTACAGGAAAAGATTCAATACGATCAGCCATGCTCAGCCCAGTCTAGGACCAGCAATGTATCTCATGCTGGTAGGAACATAAGTGGAAGACAGGTTCTCAAACCTGTTGATGAGGATTGTTCTCATTCTCTTCACACCTTCTTCAAACTTATTCTTTGCCAGCGCTGCTGCTTGCTCATTGCTTCTGAACATGTAAGCATGATAGGCAGCACCGTCAAGAATGACATGCTTAAACTGCTCAGGAATAAACGGAACATCAGTGGAGTTCTCCAAATCCACAGGAATCCGATAGTATTCATACACAATGGTGTAGGCTTCCTTGGGAGGAGGAGACACAACATATTCCAACGAAGGGGCATGGATGACAAATTCAGGAACATTCCTGATGCTGGTATCTGCTGTGTATTCTTGGTCTACATAGCGACGCAGATAGTCTTCATAGGTTAGCACTTGCAGACGACGGGTGTCGTTGCCAAAGGTGCTATTCTCCTTGATACGGAAACTGTCAAAGTCAATCTGAGCAGCATCAATAGGAAAAGCATAACGGCTTATACCAGCCGTCATCGTCTCTTCTGTTGTGACATGATTGAAGGGCCATTGCTGTTGGCTCTGATTGATGTCACGCAAAGAAGCATTGACAGCATCCTTACATTGAGCATACCAGCCCTTAGCAGAAGCAAACTGCCCCGATGTCAACTCCACTTCATTGAGTTTTCTATTGAGGGCGTTAACAAGCTCTAGGAAGTTGTAAGCCATATCAGTTTTCCTTGATGTTCAGCTTGATGACACGCTCAACAACACTGCCGCTACTGTCGGTGATTCGGCAATAGATTTTGTATTCCTTGTTCAATGTACCCAACCCTAGATTGATGGTGGCTACAGTGGTGGTATTGGTTTGAGAAACATTCTGCAAACCGTTGACAGAAACACCAGCACCAAAGGAGGTTTTAACGCCAGAAGCGTTATCAACAAACCAAGCAACAGAGGCAATAGTGACACCCGTGCCAAGCCATCTCGACCAGTCTACGCTGTAGTCGAGAGTTTCATCGGGGTCTTTGTTGGGCCATTTGTAAGACATAGCTATTCCTTAGCTGAGGTGTTATAGGGAGAAACAAGTTTCTTGTCAAGTATCAGCATAAGCTCGGCGCTGCTCTGGAGAAGTTGTTCTATCTGGAGAAATATAAACAGTACGCGGCTGTGCTGCAATGTATGTGATGCGTTCTTCTCGGGCACCCACATAAACAGTGCGTCGTCTTTCATAAAGGTCTTTGACAGCTTCGTAGTCAAACTGAGTTGTTGTAATAGAGACAGAGTTTAAGGAGCTTGTAAGAGCAAAACCAGTAGCTGAGGTGATAGCAGCGCCTTGAACAATGACTGACCCTAGCTCCAGGGTTCCATTGACGCCTGTGACGCTGAATAGAGCATTGCCAATGATGTTGACAGTGCCTACATCACCAACAACTTGGATACCTATTACAAGTTCGTTGACACCTGTATTGACAACAACAGAGCCTAGCGTAGTGGTGGCATCAACCCCCGTCACTGACACTGTCTTAGGTATGACAACCTGTACAGTTCCTAGTGACACTGTTCCTACAATACCAGAGACATTGAAGGAAGCATTGATAATGAAGGAAACGTCTCCTACAGTACCTGTTCCTACAACTCCGTTTGGTATATGAGACGCTGCTGCTGTGATGACAGCAGAGCCTACAGAGGCTGTGGCTGATACACCAGTGACGGGACTACTAGCGGATAAAACTACAACAACAGATCCGACAGAACCTACAGCAGCAGTGCCTGTGACATTTACAACAGCAGAACCTGTGGCTGTAACAGATCCTACAAAGGCTGTTGCAGAAACACCTGTTACAGAAAAATTAGCTGTAGTGTTGACAACAATAGAACCCACAGATGCTGTTGCAGAAATACCTGTGACATTAGCTGTAGCGCCAAAAACTACAGAAACATCTCCAATAGAACCAACAGCAGAAACTCCTGTAGAACTTACAGAGACCGGTAAAGCGACAACAACATTTCCTATAGAACCAACAGCCTGATTTCCTGAAACGTTTACATTGGCTACTGTCGTTACAGCAACACTTCCTACAGAACCTGTAGCGCTGACTCCAGAAACACTGATACTAACACCACCACCAGCAGGGGCAGAGAACAACCACCCAAGAGAACCATTGTTGGTTGAATTATTACCAGCGTACCAATCGCTCATTAGTAAGCCCTCACGCCTGTAACGACTAGATAGTCCACGCTAGCCGCCGTACCTGTGCCAGTGTGGACAAGCGTGCAAGGGCTAGACGAAGACGTTCCCTGGATGGTTAGAAGTCTTCCTGCCTCGCCTGCAGCAGTCCACTGGCTGACGCGCTGCGTCGTTGTGCCCATCGTGATGTTGGTGGCACCTGTGGCCTTGTAGGTGTTGGTGATGTCCTTGAACGTGTTGTTGCCGGTGATGGTCAACGTACCTGCACCACCTTGGTTCAGGGTGATCCCTGCATATGAGAAACCGTTACCGGCAAATGTTTTAGCAGATGCGGATGTAAAACTGATTGTGCCTGTTCCTGTAATGGTAAGGTTTGTGGATGAGGCAGCAGTAAATGCAGTAGCGCCAGAACCAGCAACTGTCCAAGTTCCCGACCCAAAAGCAATTGTTCTTAGTGTTGTACGGTTGGCAGTATTAATACCAGAAGAAGCTCCTGTCAAAGTTACATTATATCCATTTGCGTCAAAAGTACCAGCAGCAATTATTAGCACATTGCTGTTAGATTTATCTGCTATAAGTGCATCTTGCAATACAACCGAACCTCCAGGATTATTTATCCTAAATTCTTGAGTAAAAGTTTTTCCAGCACTTGTTATTTGTTGCACACTTCTCCCGGAAAAAGTTATAGTGCCAATACCAGACAAAATAGTACCTGTACCATTGATCCAATTACCATGTATTACTGGTGCATTTGTACTTGAACCAGTATTCAACGTCATCGTGTTGCTGGTACGGGCAGACATATTAATCGTTCCAATGTTGTAGGACTGGTTTATCGTAATTGTTGCGCCGCTGCTCAGACCCGTAGCCTGGAATACTGCCGTGTCCTGTGCTAGAGGGAAGTTGTTTACCGCAGGCGTGCCCCCTGCAGTTGCCGCCCAACCTGTGGCAGACCAGTTGCCGCCAGCAGCAAGGTTCCAGTAGCGTGTTGTAGCTGCTGTAAACGTGATGCCACTGTTGCCCTTGCAGTCTCCAATCCGCGTACCAGAGGCAGGAGCAGCAGCACCAGCGATGGTGATGTCGCGGAAGTCCACATCGGTCATGCTCACAGCAGCGGCGGTGATGGTGCGGGTGGTGCCAATGGTGTCGCTGCGGCAGAAATGCCGCATGGTGGCGTCAGTGCCTGCGGAAAAGGTGAGCGTGCCTGTGACGGTTTGGTTGTCAGCAAGGGGGATGTCCTTCAAGCCGGCAGAGGTGATGCCGGTGAAGGACAGGTTGTTGAAGCTGTTGGAGCCGTTGATGGTGACGGTTCCTGCGCTGGTGCTGGTGAAGGCTACGTTGTAGAAGGTTTGGTTGTTGCCCTGAAGGTTTGATAGCGGTCCGGTAAGATTTATTTGAGAAGTACCTGCGGTGCAAGTTAAATTTGCCCTGTTTGTTTCGGATGTGCCAAACAAAATTCCGTTTGATCCCCCCAAAGAAGTTGTACCAGATCCAAAGTTTATAGTTCTAGAGTTTCCATTGTCTGAACTTATTTGTTGGGCCGTGAAATTATAGGTGGACAGATTGAATGATCCATTGGTTAGTGTAAATGGACCGCCGCTTCCGGAAGTTAAATCGGCCGCACTTCCAAGTGTCCAAGAACAATCCACCCCGTTGACCGTAAGGCTAGAGCCAAGCTGAACACCGTTCGTCGTAAACGTCAGCCCAGTGGAGTTGCTGGAAAGCGTAATGTCTCCGGTATACGTCAGCGTCAATCCCGTCGCAGGCAGCGTCACGTTGCCGTGGATACCGTCCATCGCAACCGTTCCGGCTAGTGTCACATTCCCCACAAGCGGGCCCGCAATGGTCAGCGACTTCATCCTGATGCCGCCTGTGACAGCGTCCACCGTAGCCGTATAGGCGATAGCGTTGGATGCAGAGTTGAAGATCACATCGTCGTGGCTGCGTGGAACCGCCGCCCCAGAGGCCCCTCCAGACGTTGTAGACCAGCGAGCTGTGTCTGACCAGTTGCCTGTGCCACCAACCCAGTAGCGCGTGCTGTCAGCAGGCTTGGCCGTGCGGTAGACAGGCGCCCCTGCAGTGCCAGTGCTGTTGGCTCCAGCGTAGAACTCGCCAGGGCTGGTGGCAGCAAATCCAATGGAGCCCATAGCAAGGTAATCAATGCCGCTGGTGCAGGCGCCTGCGATGACGTGGGAGGTTCCAGTGCCGGTCAGGGTGACGACGTTGCCTGCAGTGCCTGTCACCGTCCATTTGCCGAAGGTCTGGGTTGTTGTGCCAAGGTCAATGGTAAATGCAATTGTTTTGGTTGAAGCAAATTCTGTAAATTGGTTGTTGCCGGTGAACGTAGTAGTATTTGTTTGTGCGCCAGCAAATGTAAATTTATTATAGGATAGACCGCCACCAGCAAATGTTCGAGTATTGCTATTGTTATTGCCTTGGATAATATTGGCGGTACCTTTGTAAAAAGTAAGATTTGTAGTTGTTGTGGCATCCCAATGAACAATATTGTTAGTGGAACTGCTAAGAGACCATGTTCCAGATCCCATCTTAAGAGTTCTAGGTGTACTGCCAGAAATATTAACACTACCTACACTTACATTATAAGATACTGCGTCAAATGTTCCTGATGTAAGAACAAAGTTACGGGCAGAGTTTGTTCCAATAGCATCTGCAAGCTGCACTATTCCAGTGACGGAATCAATCGTTATGTTGCAGTTAAAGTTTTTGCCAGAGCTTGTTATTGTTTGTGTGCCGCGCTTTGAAAATGTAACTGTCCCTGTAACAAGGGCTTGTGATACACCTGTTCCAAACTTCCAATCTCCATAAACTGTTGATATAGCTGTTCCTGCGGACCAGTTCCAAGCAGTAGTGCGTGCTGATGCATCAAACGTGCCAATATTCCAAGCGGCATCAATGGTCAATGCGCCAGTTGTAGGAGCAACACCAGTATTATCAATAACTGCCGTGTCTTGTGCTAGAGGAAAATTGTTGATGGCAGGGGTTCCCCCAGACGATGTTGCCCAGCCCGTTGCAGACCAGTTTTGTGATCCCGCTCCCCCAAGGTTCCAGTACACCGTCTTGCCAGCAGGGAAGGTGATGCCGCTGTTTCCTCCACAGTCGCCTGCACGGGTCGGAGAAGAGCCTGCAGCAGCCCCTGTGATGGCGATGTCTCTGAAGTCGCAGTCGGTGGCGCTGAGCGTGCCTACGCTGAGCGTGCGTTGAGTGCCAAGGGTGTCAGAACGGACGAAGATGCGACGGACTGCAGTTGCTCCGGCGACGGTGAGGGTGCCGGTGATGGTTTGGTTGGCGTTGAAGGTGCAGCCCATCAGACCGGCTGCGGCCGGAGCGGTCAGGGTAAAGTTGTTGAAAGTGTTGGCGTTTATTACAACATGCGTCACGGCAGTGGTGCCGGTAAACGATACGTTGTAAAACGTCATCCCGCCGCCTGCGAACGATGCCGCAGACGTTGAAGACATATTTATTTGAGATGTTCCAGATGACAACGTAAGGTTTGTGCTTGTTGACATTAGTACTGGGGTTGTGCCACTTAGCGTCACCGTACTACTGCCGAGCGTAATAGTCCTGACATTGCTGTTGCTGGACGAAAGTATCCCCGCCGTGACGTTAAAGCTCTTAGTATCAAAGGTGCCGTTGGAAATAGCGAGTGTGTTGCTTCCAATGTTGAGTGCATCAGCAAGCTCGATGGAGCCGCCGTAAGTATCAACAGTCATCGCACCACCAAAAGTCTTCCCCGCGCTGGTAATGGTCTGTGTGTTTCTCCCAGAGTACGTCAGCGTTCCGGTCCCTGGAAGCGTCGTACCAGAGCCGTTCTTCCAATCTCCGTAGATCGTGAACGCCCCAACACTCAGCGTCATGGCACTTGTGCGGCCAGACATGTCTACCGTCCCTGTGTAAGGGATGGCGGTATTCATGGTAATGGTGCCTGTGACGCTGCCGGTGTTGTCGAACACAGCAGTATCTTGAGCCAAAGGGAAGTTGTCTGTGTTTGGCGTCCCACCAGAGGTTGGTGCCCAGCCGTTGGCACTCCAGTTCTGTGCGCCCGCAAGGTTCCAATACACCGTCTTGGGTGTGCTGAACGTGATGTTTGTGCAGCCCCTGAGGTTTCCTATGCGGGTGCCGCTGAGTGTGCCGCCTGCGCCTGTAATGCGAACGTCTCTGAAGTCCACATCGGTGACCGTGCCAATGGTCGCAATCTGAACGTCCCGCATGATCCCGTAGGTTGCAGAACGAATCCAATGGCGTCTATTGCCTGCTGTGCCGCTTGTAGAGAGCGTCCCGGCAATAACAAACGATCCTGCAACATCGAGGATCGTCACGCCCACAGTGGCGTTGGGCGTCAGCGTCAGATTGGCGCAAGTGGCACCATCGGTCACGGTGGCTGTAAACGGCGCAGCGCCTGATGCGGCATCAAAGATGGCGTTATCTGCGGACGTAGGAACAGAGGCTCCCGAAGCGCCTCCAGATGTCGTAGACCACTTGGTGATGCTGTTCCAACTACCCGCCCCGCCGACCCAGTACCTGTCGGCCATGTCACGCCCTCACATAACGCACGCCGTCAATTTCGATGTATTCCGGCGCGGTCTCCTCTACGGGCGGGGCATTGACAACAGCAATCCAGTTGTCCCGCCGCTGTTCCTTCATGGCTTCAATTTCACTAGCACTGAAACCATGATTGTCAGGAAGATGAAGAGCGTCTCTGAAAACGCCATGCGGTGTGTCATATTCAAAATCAATCTTCATCTCTGTTCCTTAGGCAATACGAATCAATGCGTTAGACGCATCAGCCGTTGGCATCACGATAGTGAAATCGCCATTGGTGCTGCTCTTGTCTGTGCTGAAATCAAGGACAGCAATGGCTTTATTGCTCTTGCTGCTGTTATAGATAAGAGCACCTCTAGCAGTGATTGTTGATGCAGACCAAGTAGTGTCAGCAAAGTCAACAATGGCTGTTGAGCCACTTAGAGAAATAACAGGGCTAGTTAGAGTATTCCCGCCTGCTGTATATCCTGTACTACCCGTCACCTCATTGGTGGTCGAATAAGCCGTTGTAGAAGCACTGAGAGTGGCGCTGCTGGTATACAGAGCAATCTTGATGACATCAGTGTCAAGGTCATGTGTGCCTCCGAGAAGCTCTGTCTTGAAAGAGTTGCACATTGCTTGTGTAATAGGCATGATAGTTCCTCATGAAAAAGGAGAGGAAAGACAACAACGTTGTCTCCTCCTCTCCCTAAGCTGGCTTAGATGACGTCAGTGTCAACGATGCCAGGAGCAGGCTTAGCGCCAATGTCGCACATCACAGCCCACACACGAACCTTACCGCCTGTCGGAGCGGTAGTGGCAGTAGCGATGAGCAGGTCAATGGTGTCAGCAGTGCCCACAATCAACGGCTGGAACGCAGCAGCGTTCTGAGCATAAGCACCAGCAGCGGCAGCGTCAAGGTCAAATCCGTCAACAAAGTTGTCAGGCTCAGTGCCGGTGATGCCGAGGTCAACGGTTGTGTCCGCAGACTCACCCGTAGAAACGGTAATCACTTGCAAACCAGCGTTAATCACCATCGTGTTAGCCGGGACATCAATAACTTCGATGATGTCAGCAGCAGCCAGAGCAGAGCCCTTAGCCGTGGCAGCAACAGCAAAGTCAATCGTCTTTTCAACGAAATACGGCGTATTGGTGAGCGACCGCACAGGACGCGGAGCACCACCAAGACCGTTGGAGAGATCAATAGTAGCCATTTAGGTTCCTTTCAAGAAATTGTTTAAGTAGTCAATAGCTTTCTGAAGATTTTCTGGATCATCGTTAAACTGTCCAAGCCCGTGATTACATTTAGAACAAAGAAGACCTCTTACTTTTCCTGTCGTGTGACAATGATCAATAAAGAGTTTGTTGCTTGTACAGCGTTCATTGTTGTTGTACTTAGAACCACAGATTTTGCAAGCATAGTTTTGTGCTGCAAGCATTTCGTAGTATTGTTCTTCGTTGATCTTGTAAACCTTTACGATGAACTTCTTCCACTTTCGATGTTCTTCACAAGAGCGGCATTTAGACCGCATTGTAATTCCACCAAATGCTCTTACATCTTTCTCTAGCTTGTAGTTATCTGCTGTCTTAAATACACCACAAGTTGTACAGACACGTCCTTCAACGTACTTGTGTCCTTCAGGCAATTTTAGTTCACTTTTTGCCATAAATATACTTCAGAAAAGAGGCACCGAAGTGCCTCCTTTAGCTTCAAGCGACGTTGTATTTCGCAGTTGTGATAGCCTCAGGCTTCAGTACTTTTCTTCCATAGAGGTGCATACCACGAACGATGTCAGCGAAGCTGTCTGGATCACGGTAGGTTTCCACCTTGTTGATCTGCTCAGCCGAAGCCACAGCGCTGTCATGACCAGCCACAAGAATACCGTAGTCGGTGTTCTGGTTGGTTGTGCCAACAGTGCCAGGACCGCCACCAACCTTCGGAAGGTTGTTAGACACATACACCTTGAAGCCGTGCAGGTTGTTGACAATCAGACCATTCTGCAGACCAGAGCCGCCAAAATCAGCGTTCAGAAGACGCGAGTCCTCGTCCTTCAGCATTTCGACGAACACCGGATCAACCACCATCCAACGGCCAGTAGTGTCAACGTTCTGCTGGTCAAGCAGGCGCGACATACGAGCAACAATCATCAGCGGCGACACCGTCGTCGTCCCAAGGCCAGTGGCACCAGGGAAACGAGGAGCAACCGGAATCGAGTTGTTCGTACCGGGCGACGAGATGTGACCGAAGTCTTCCTTCGTCAACTTCATCGACGACAGCAGTTCGTCCGAACCAGCCGACGAATTGGCCTTCGTACCAGGATAGGTAGTACGACCAGTGTCAGCATTGGTGTGCAGAGCAGACTGCTCAAAACCAGCGAGGTAGCCAAGAACGTCTTGGTCGAACTGGTCACGAAGACGATAAGCAGCACGATCAGAGGCCAGCGAGAGCCAGTTGATGTGCGACTGAGCGGCTTCAATGTCGTCCAGCTTGAACGCAAAGTAGTTAGCCTTGTCAACGACCAGCGTGAAATCGCTGTCCTCAAGGTCTTGTGCCGTGATTTGCGTGCCACGGGCGTATTGACGCACCGACACTTCCGGCTCAAGAACAATCTTGACACTGTCACCCATTGAGGCGATTTCGCCAAAATAGTCGCTATTCGTGATAGCTTGAGCAACAGACGACTTTCTGAAGGCCAGTTGGACCTTCTTGGAATAGATGATGGGACTCCAGTTCCCATTGGGCAGGTTACCGTAGCCCGAAGCACTTGCAAACGCCATTTTGTTTCTCCTTTATGGCTTGAAAGCACAACCAACTTATCAAGGGCCTTTCTATCTAGGTGGATACTGGATAGCGCTCATGACCCGCTATACAGTATCGGCTATATCGATTGGGTAGTTCTTGTTTCTATTGTGTTGTGATACAGAAGAGGCTAGTCCACTTAATTGTGCGGACAGGGGTAGACACCCTTTTCGCCATCAAACGCAGACGCTGTTAAATCATACTAGCGTCATTTTGTCAAGGATATTCGCTATTCACAAATATCAAATATTACCGAGCCGCGCCAGACAAATCAAAGACAATCTTTCCAGCCCGTCGAGCTTTTTCGATGTCTTCCATTTTAGCTTCAAACTCTCGGTCAGACATCTTGTTGATTTGGCTCTCATAGAAAACACCATCGGTGTCTTCAACAGACGGGGTTGTTCGTCCACGACGGGTATCCACCGCCATTGCCGCTGCCTTAGGATCTGCCTTTTTAGCCTTGGCAATACCCTTATCAGCCTTGTACAGATCAATTGCCCGCGCAGCCGCTCGGGCGTCGTTGTCGTTCTCATACAGAGCCTTCTGCACCCAATCAGGCTGCTGTTCAACCCAATCATGGAAATGATCGTCGTCTCGGATTTGATCGAAGTCTGGATGAAGAGCCATCAACTCAGCCTCAGCTTTGCTGCGCTTAGCTGCATGCTCCATCTCATCAACCTTCTTCATTCGATCTTCTAGAGATTTAGCTTGTTCCTTGGCCTTCTTGATGGCAATGGTTTCGACAATCTTGTAGACATCTGGATACTGCTCTGCCCAAGCATTGAGTTCTGCTTCACTCTTTGGCAGCTTGATTTCTTTCTTAGTAGCAGCCTCAAGCTGTTGCTTCAAAGCATCAATCTGGCTTTTGAACTCTGTTTCAATCTTTTGTGTATGCCGTCGAAGATCGCCATAGCGCTTCTTAAACGTCTTTTCTTCAGCATTGGTAGGTTCTTCTTCTTCCTGTTCCTTCTTGGTTTCAGGAGCACTAGTCTGCTCTTCAAACTGCCGTTTCATCTTCTCCAAGTCTTCTTCATCTTGACGGATGCGATCTTCATTACTGTTTCGACGCATGGAAAAAGGGACAGTCTTCACCTGAACAGGTGTTGCAATAGCTTCAGTCATTTACTTTCCTCTAAGGTTGGGGCTATCAGTGGCAGGCTTTTTGCCTGGGAAATAGGTAGCCAATAACGCGGCTTGTTGTTTCTTAGCTAGTTAGGCCGCTCCAGAGCTAGCTTGTAAATTATAGGGTATTATTTGGCAGCAAGTCCTTTACCACGCTTCTTCTTTGCTGGGTATTGGCGGCGATTGACTAATCCACCTTCAGCGAGTCCTCCACCATAATCACTAGTATCCATTCCTCCATTATTAGAAGGACCACCAGGACCAATGGCATCAATACCTACAGTTGATCCTCCTTGAACATCTATACCGCCGCCAGCAGCACCGCTCTCTAGCATATCAGCCATGTTGGTTGATACGTTTTCCTGTGCTTGTGTCTGAGAAGTTCCAAAAGTATCCCTATCTGCTTGGGCAATAGTCGCATCGCTAGAGCGTCCATAAACATTACCTTGCTTATCGCTTGTAACTTCAATGCCAGGAACATTTTGCATATTCTCCATTTCAGCTTGAGCTTTCCCTAGTGCTTCAATCTGAGAATCTGTCAAAGATTTTCCTATAATATTAGCTACGATTGCTCCAGGAAGAGCCGGATTTTGCCCATATGCCAAAAGCCCCAATCCAATAGACTGAGCTAGAGAACTAACACCTTGTCCTGGTCCTCGTCCACCACCAGCACCTTCGGTTCCTGTACCTCTACCATCAACAGCACCACTTGTGTAATCAGCCGCACTAGGTCCTGTGGTAGCTGCTGTTTTCTTAGCCTCTTCAGCAGAAAGACTAACTTTTTGTGCTTCTTCTTGTGATACTTCCTTAAATCCTTGAGGAATAGGAGTCATAGGCTTTCCATTGATGTGTGTGATGAACATCACAGCACCTTGATCATTCTTGTAATAGCGCACATCAAATGTTGGATTCTTCGGAGCCTGTGAAAGATCTGTACCGCTCTTAATGAAGCCACCAGAAGCCATCATCTTATCTGTCTGTTCGTCTACATCTCCATTACTTTTTTCCTCTGCAGCAATTTCAGAAAGGATGTCGTCAATCTCGCTTTCAAACTCTGAATCTTCATAGGTGCTATTAGACTCTTCACCAACGTCTTCAGCATTACCCATCTGACCAATGTCAGACATGCGCTGAAGACCCTTCTTAGCTTCGTCCCGCATCTTCATCAAACGCTCAAGCCCAATGAAACGAACAACATCTGCCGGAATGACAAATTCACCTGGAGACAGCTTTGCATCAACGTCGTCTCTAACCTCTTCAGGCAACGAGCCCGTAGGCACTTCATTGCCACTGACGGGATCAACGTTAGTGCCTCCTTCTTGGAAGCCGGGGATGTTTCTTGCCATCATTCCACCTTTTGCCATTTTTGGTTCCTTTGCTTTGGTTGCTTTTTCCAATGCTTCTTTTTTGACAATGACTTCGTAATACCCACTACGAGTTGTGTATACGCCTAAAACATCGTCAACATTAACTGTATAAGGTTGTGCCTTTCTTCCTTGTTGCTCAAAACGCTTAGCAAGAAACTCATCGCCCATATAAACAGTTTTAGCATCCGCAAGACGTTCCTCTTTCGGAGCATCAGCTCTATACAAAACTAGTTTGTCTCCATATTTGTCTTTAAGAGCTTTCCTTGTGTCAGAAAACGCTTCTTTTATTTGTTGTTCTGTATAGTCGCCTTTGGTTAATCCTCTGTCTAGATTTTTTAGTTTTTTAGGGATCACACCTTGAGCGTCTCGCTGCATATCATCAATAAAGAGGTATTTTTCTCCTGCTTTTTCTACGTCTTTCTGTGCCGTAGCTAAAAGGCTTTCATCTGCTTTGAATGAAATCGGTGTTTCTTTTTTTGTTCTTTTTACTAACCCAAGAGCACCTGCAGCTAATGCAGGAGCAGTCTGTGCGACCTCAGCGGCTCCTCTAAAAATCTTTGCTGGTACACCTACTCCAGGTATTGATCCAACAGCTTCTGCTTGTCGATAGGATTCTCTTCCTGTTTCATCAGCATCGGACATCAAAGGAAGTCCAAAATATCCTCTAACACCGCCTCTGACTATTTGTTGAAAAGGTTGTCCAACCCGCCGCTGATATTCTTCATAAGCGCGTTGAACAACACCTCCTTCTTGGAAGTTATTTCTGCGCTTGAGCATTTTGTATTTCTTCCTTCAAAAGCTTCAGCCGCTTCAGCGACTGTATCGATCCTTGTGCTCTGTAGATTTCCACAGCGTTGTCAGTCTGTTCCATCTGCTTTCGTTGAAGCTCAATAGAATAGTTGAGCATGTCATCAAAGGCTTCCCAGAGCATTTGGTTAGTCATGGGAACAAGCCGTTTAAGCCAAGGCTTTTCCTTCATTGCATTGCCATCCCTTGCGGAACCTGCGGAGCAGCACTGAAGCCTTGCTCGCCCGGACGAGGTGCTGCACCAACACCAATGTTCCCACCGCCACCACCTGTCATGTCAGAAGCTGGAGGTGCTCCACCGGGTTGAGGAGCCCCTTCAGCAGGCGCAGCCGGTGCCGCAGGAGGTGGCGACATCTTCTGCAACACAAGAGCCTGCTTAGCTGCTTCGTCCATGTTGTTTGAAACAAGGTCAGGATCAAGATCCATGCTCTTAGCAATTTCACGGACAATGTAGGGAAGCTTAGCAAACGGAGCAAGCACAGGGTTCTGCATAATTTGCAAAAACTGAAGCAGACGCTGGCTTCTCACTTCGTTCTGCATCAGGCTTTCAGTGCCTCTAGCCTTCACCTCCAAGTCACCAACAATGTCAGGTGTTGGATCAAACTGCATATTGAAAGCAAAGAAGGCTTCACCAATAGGACGCAGCAGGTAGTCATCGACGTTCTTAATCACCGTCTTGATGTTTCCGCTAGCTGCGTTCATCAGCATTGAGATACCAGAGGCTGTCCTACCAACACCAGTGACACCCGTCTGTCCATGAGCAAACGACGGCATACCTGTTGCTTCATCAGCCAACACACGAGCCTTGTCAAATAGCTGCATGTTCTCTGCAGCCACGTTGGGGAACTTAGTCCCGAAGATGGCTTGACCAGGAGCACCACCTTGTCTGCGGAAAATCTTGCCAGGATAGATGGTCATATCCTGACCAGGAACAAGATTGGTCTCATCCACTTCAAGGATGAGGTTTCCAGACAGAACAGCGTTATCCACAGCCATACGCATGAAGCCGTTCATCAACGTCTGGCTATCGTCCATGTTCTCTGCAATGCCAATACCAAAGAACGAATAAGGATTCAGTTCCATCGGAACAGCATAGTAAGGAATGCGCGAAGGCTTGAATGGGTTGAGGACAAGACGCAGCACCTTGCCTTGGCTATACCAAATGTTTGCTTGCAGCTCTACGCTGTCCTCAAGTTCTTTAGGGATGGCAATGTCGTTTTCCTTCAGCATCTCAATGCTGATACCACCCCAGAATTCCAGCACTTCCCAACGCTCCACTTCAGCATTAGGAGTGAAATCGTTGAGATCGTCTTCCCAATATTCCTTGATGTAGTTAGGCCCTTCTTCAACCAGTTCATCAATGACGCTGTTGCGGAACATTGGACGCTTCTTAAGAGCCAACAGTTGTGTCTTGCTAAGTTTGTGTCGCTCAATGAAATAGCTAGCCTCTTCCATGAATGCAGCATCAGGATCTGGGTAGGCATTAAACACGCTAACATGCGCCGCTTGAGGCACTGTCTTGATGATTGGTTCATACTTGCCATCAGCAGGATTCCACTTGGGATATTCCTTATCAACAGCAAAAGGCCCCTTCATGATGCCTGTACCAAACAACACCATCTCAAACGCTGTAGAGCGAAGATGCTTTGTTGCACTGCTCTCATCAAGTTGATCCTTAATCTTCTTCTCCATCTTTTTTGCAGCTATCATTGCAGGGCTGAAGGTGATGGAGGTGGGAGTAGCGCCTGGACCTTCTTTGACATCAAGGCCTTCAAAGGCATCTTTAAGAGGCCCTAGACGCTCCATAAGCGACTGAGGAGTAGCCCCCGGAGGAAGTTCCTTACCATCGCCTTTGTATCCAAACATTGCTCCCAAATTGGGAGTTGCCGGTGCTTGAGGAGCGTTAGCAGCCTGTGGATTTGTATCCACATGTACATGCTCTGCAATGCCCTCAGGAAGCTGTGTTGGCTCTACAGACAAAGGGAAGCTGTTGTTGGCAAATAGAACATCAGTGATTTGTCCATACGCAGCCAGCGTCTTCACCTTCGTAATCTTAAGGAATACTCGACTCTTTTCTGAATCAGTAAACTTCATGTCAGGCCCATAGATTCCTCTGTAGTTCCTGTATGCACGAAGCCAACGCTCTTCATCAAAACGACGAGCCGTCTTTGAACGGCTAAAGCGCTCTTCAACAAACCGAGCAATAGCTGCAGGCTTGAAGGCATCTGTATCCGGCAAAGCAATGGCTTTGTCGTCTGTGAAGGGGGTGTCCATTTCTTTTGCCATAGTTTTCCTACATTAGTAGCCGAACCGGCTATCGGCGGGAACAAATTTCTGTCTAGTGTCATCGTCAAAATCAAACAAAGACTTGCTACGAGGACGAGACATAACGCCATACCGAAGGGCGTCATACAAGTGATCGTTAGAATACTTTACATCAATGTCTTCTGGGTTGTTCTTATCCAACGGAATCAATGGAAGCTGAGAGATGAGATTGGTGCAGGTGTTGAAGAAGGTGATACGAGGCTTATCTGTGAACTCATCAATCTGAAGACGCCTGTGAATTTCATTCTTGCCTGAAATTCTGCTACCAGCACTTCTGTCAGAAGGACGCCACTTACATCCTTTCAAAATCATTCGTTCTGCAATTGAAGGCCCTGTGTCGCCCCTCCGGTGCCAAGTAGAACTATCTAGAACACCATACCTAATCTTCTCTCCCTCCTCAGCATTCAATACCTTTACAGCCAAGTCTTCAGCCAACACCTTTGTTACATACATCTCACGGTATACCACCAAAGACTCATCAGGAGCTACCGCAAACCAGAGCACTGCTGACCAACTCCCGTAGCCGTAGTCGCATGCCCTGAATCGAGGCCAATCACTAGGAATGCGATAAGGCTCAACAACATGCAGCCTCCGATTAAATTCAGGAAAAGCCGCACCTTCAGCGATGTCCCAGTCACCATATAGAAGCTGCCTTCTTTGTGTTTCTGGCAACGACAAAAGCATAGCTTCGTAGTCGCCGTTTGTATAAAGATACGGATTGTCTCTTAGAGTTGCCGGAATGAACCGACGCTTAAATAGCGGCTGTCCTTCCTTCTCATGTCCCTTAGGATAGGTTAGAGTCTCTCCAGTTTCAATGTCTGTTGCCCAAAAAGCCTGTCCAGGAGGAGCAGGATCAATGAACATCTTCTTCACCCACCAGTGTCCAGCATTACCTGGGTTGGTGGTTGCTCTCATATACACAGGCAAATCAGGCGCTGCTGTACGGAGACGGCTTCGCATGTAGTTCCATGCAAAAGGACTATTCCATTGGTTCAACTCATCAAAGGCTACATAGACAAAGCTAAGGCCCTGATAACGCAATACATCATCATCCCTGTCAAGGTAGGACATCCACAGCCTACCTCCGTTAGGATGCTGCCATTGCATCTTTCTCTCGCTCCAAACAATGCCTGGAATCACCTTTGGATAGAGTTCTTGGCTCTTCCAAATTAGTTCTCTAAGTTCTTCTGTCGTATGACGCAGAATTAGCCCTGAAAACTGAGGATGTGTGATGTACCGAAGAGGGTCCACCAACAAGGCATAGCTCTTACCACCACCGGCTGCTCCACCATAGAGCACTTCTCTCTCAGGCGCTGCAAGAAACGCTGTCTGAGGCCCCGGATTTGGCTTGAATACGACATTGTTTTCCTCTTCCAGCCCTTTTGGAATCTCTATCTTCTTGTTCCCAATCTCTGCTGAGTTGGATGAAAGGGTCTGAATCAAAGAACTCTGTTTTTTCGGCTTTTCCAAGCCTTTCTTCGTACTCTTGGGCTTTCTGGAGAGCTTCTTTGTACCGTTTAGCAAGGGATCTATAGAATCCAGCACGCTTATGCCTTCCTATTTCGCTTTTTATACGTTGTTTCAACCCAGGCCCTGTAATACTACGCCCTGTTTGTGTTGTCAACCACGCTGCTACGTCTGTATAGGTGTACTTCTTGACGTATTTCTTAGCCTGCTCAAGAGCATCTAGCTCTTTTTTGATTGGATAGAGCCAATCGCTATCTCCTTCCTTAGTCTCGTAGCCAAATGGGACAATAAACGTATGTCTCCATTGAGGAATTGGAACATATCGTTCCTTTTCTACTGGCTGAGGAAGAATCCAGCTACCTAAACTTCTCTCATTCACTGTCTTTAGCAGGCAACAACATCACACCACCACCACCACTCACCTCAATCTTCTCAGTTTTGATGAGGCCCGCACGGTCTAGAAGGTCTTTAGCAGCATTCAGCTTCTCTTTGATGCCTAGCTGCGTAGGATCGTCAATGCCTCCAATAACGGCCATAGCGGCCTTAGGAGCATTCATTGCAATGTAGAGCTTGGTAGCCTCCAACACCTCTTCTTTGATGCTTGCCATGAGCGTTTTGGTGTTGTAGCTGGGATGATAACCAGCCAACACCTTAGCCTTGACAGGGTCTCCACCTGCTTCGGTGAACAAAACCTCAAGGAATTTCTTCTGCTGCTCAGAAAGTTCTTTCTTCATTACACTCTATCCTTTGGTACTTCGCATTTGAAACCAATTGTAGCCTTTATTCCACGCTTTTCAAGCAGTTCCGATAGCTGCTTCACATCCTCAACAGTGGCTACATAGCACTCTTCATGTGTGTTGTACGTCTTGTTGTCTGACCTAGTGAACAAATCACATTCTCCACCAAGGACACAGATAGCAACAAGAGGTGCAAACATAGCTACAACCTTTCAGAGAAGTATTCCTTAGTCCTCACCGTCACAGTGATGACGCTACCAACTGCGGCACTTCCTGTGATTTT
>OGWA01000014.1_pt1 | contig 22390 bp, 31 predicted proteins | sample 1575901 | NCBI WGS metagenome assembly OGWA01 (sample SAMN07581541, study PRJEB24739) | freshwater metagenome
ATCATGGCGTCGATCGGAGCGGATCCCGTGACATTATTACGCGAGGCGCACGACGCCGGATCAGCGCGATTTCTGGCTGGTAAAATATGGGGGGCGAAATGAAAGGCGAAAGCGATATCGTTTCCGGCCTCCAGGCCCTAAAGCGCGCTCACGATCATTGGAACAGTTTTGTAAGGGAGAAACCTGGATCCCTGGCGGAGCGGATGTTCGGAATGTACCTACGGAAGATGGACTGGATCGTATTCGATTTCCTGTCCTGTCCACATTTCCCGGATGAGGTCCGAAATGGGATCCGAAAGGAATGGTATTCCGATGCGTTCACGACGCCCGCCATCACCGACAAGGTGGCCCTATTATCGCCGGATCAACGCGAATCAGTCGAGAACGTGATCGATCTATTACTATCCGGGGAGAAACTGGAAATCGAGGTCAAAACATTACCGAAATGACGAACACCGAAAAGGTCGTAAAGGATAAAGCGGAAACGCTGTTCGGCGTCATGCTCAATCTCCAGGATTTCCCGGACCGGGATCAGGCAAAAAAGGCGGCGCTGGTGGTCTGTACGGAGGTCATAAAGGCGATCCATTGGCATCGCGAACAGACGCCGCCGAACTGGAATTTTTGGCACGATGTAAAAAACGAAATCGAAAAAATATGAAACGCGCGATATTTACGACGATCCTGGCGATGGCATTCACGGCATGTTTTGTCCTCCCGAAACCAGCACAGCGCGGCGTCCTTCGCCCGGTCAAACAATATCCGATCGAGCGACAGAAAGGAAATCGAATCGTTTCCATCGCCGTCGTCGCATTTTGGGCGGGATTCATTTATCTGTATGGAATCCGAAAATAGTATAATCATCCAGATCGAGGATGAACCACATCCCGCCCAGCGCGCCGTCCTGGACAGCCAGGCACGGTTCCGGGTTCTGATGTGTGGCCGGAGATTCGGGAAATCATTCATCGCACAACTGGAGGCGCTGAAGTCGATCGCCCGCGGGGAACAGGTCGGATATATCACGCCAACGTATCTCCTGGCAAAATCCTTTTTCATGGATCTGGCGAAGGCGCTCCCGCCATCCGTAAAACGGAACGCGTCGGATCTGACGATCGAAATGAATAATGGCCTGATGCGTTTTTTCACAGGGGAGCGCCTGGATAACCTCCGGGGTATGAAGTTCCATCTGGTGATCGTCGATGAAACGGACTACATCCCAGGGATCGAGGATGGCTGGATCAACTCCATCCGCCCGACGCTGACGGATTACAAGGGCCGCGCGCTGTTTCTGTCCACGCCTCGCGGTCGTCGGTTCATGTATCAATCGTATCTCCGCGGCCAGGGACAGGAGAACGAATGGGGATCTTTCAAGTTCACGACATACGATAATCCACATATTGATCCGGCGGAAATCGACGCCGCCAGATCGATCATGCCAGACGTCGCCTTTCGCCAGGAGTACCTGGCGGATCCAGCCGAAAACGCCGCGAATCCGTTCGGGGGTCCGTACATCCGGCAATGTACTTTCCCGCTATCTGCACAGCCGGCGGTGTGTTATGGGATCGACCTGGCTAAAGCGGTGGACTGGACCGTGATCATCGGGATGGACGCGTTTGGGTCCGTTTGTTACCTCGATCGATTCCAGCGGGACTGGAGATCGACACGTCAGGCGATCAAGTCACTCCCGCGGGCGCCGATCGCGATCGATTCGACTGGTGTGGGCGATCCGATTTTCGAGGACCTGGCCGCGGATGGATTCGATGTCGAGGGGTACAAATTTACCAGCCTGTCAAAACAACAACTCATGGACGGTCTGCGATCCGCAATTCACCAGCGCAAAATAACATTCCCGGATGGGATCATCACCCAGGAACTGGGAGTATTCGAGTATCAATATACCAGCCACGGGGTCCGATATTCGGCGCCGTCCGGGTTCACAGATGACGCGGTCATGTCCCTGTCCCTGGCCTGGTATAAATTCGGAAAATCCGCCATGCGCGGGCAGTATTCATTCGTCTGAAAATTTAACATCATGGACAAAATTACGCGGGAGAAATCATGGGACGACATAACGGTCCGCCAATGGCAAGCGCTGACGGATCTGTTCATGGAGGATGGAAACAGCCACATCGATAACATCGTCCGAACCGGGTGCATTGTGTACGATGTCACCGAACACGAACTGGACAGCCTTTCCCTGGGGGATCTGAATGATCTCGGCCATCGGATGGCCTTCGTTCATACGGAGGTCCCGTCCCGCCCGGTGGATCGGCTGGACGTGAACGGGCGCCGCTATCGATGCGTTTACGACGTTCGCCGGATGCCCGCCGCCAGGTACATCGAATCGAAGGTGTACGGCCAGGATCCGAACCAGCACCTTCACAGGATCATGGCGTCGATGGTATATCCCCAGAAACGACTGTATCGGATCGGTCCCTGGATTGATGACGCGTATGACGCCGGGAGACATTCGGAGTACGCGGAGGATATGCTGGACGCTCCGATCACCGCGGTCCTGGGATCCGTCGTTTTTTTTTGCGAACTATATCTCAATTTGATAATGAGTTCAAAAGTTTATTTCACAAAATTGATGATGCAGACGACGCGGATCCCCAGGATCGAAGCGGAGGGGGTGGTGGAGAATTTATGTCACAGTATGGATGGCATTATCAGACCGAACTGGTCGCGGCATACGAACGGATAACACTCTCCCAGGCCTGGGACCTCCCGACATTGCAATATTTGAACGCCCTGGCCTATCTAAAGTCGAAACGGGAACACGAAGAATCCCAGATAAAAAAATTACAACATGGCGCGGTCAATCGCTGAAGTTCAGGCGGAGTTATTATCGGAGGGGACGCTGGATCGTTTGGGATCCGAACGGACGGAATCCGACGCCATCCCGGCGATCGAGGCCCTGATAATTAAGGTCGCGGCGGAGTTCATCCTGGCGGTCCGGGAGAATCTCGACAATGCTGGGAAGGTGGACCGCGGTGGCCTGACTGATGGCGTCGCGGCCGGGGAATTACGGAAATCCGGGTCCACGCTGACGATAGAAATCGGATACGATCCATCGGATCCCGCGGCCCTGTACTGGGATTTCGTTAATAAAGGCGTCCGGGGCATTAAGTCCGGGGAGCCATCGACGTCGCCCTATCGGTTCCGGAAACTATCCGCTCCGCCCGTCATGGTGGACGCGCTGGAGGGATGGGTGAAAAGAAATAACATCGCCGCACAAAATGAGGACCAGCGCCGGAACCTTTCCGCGCTCCAGGTAAAACGTGAAACGGTCAAAACTTACGGGGATCCGACACGGTCCCTGGCCTATGCGATCGCCCTGGGAATAAAGCGCCGCGGCCTCCCGTACACGGGTTTCTGGGACCGGGCCGTGAAAGAATACCTGGGGAAGAAATTCGCGGACGCCGTCGCGAAGGCGGGGGCCGCGGATATCCGTCTCCAGGTCCGAAAATTCAATCCGACAAAAAAATAATTTTGAAAATATTTTGTGCTGATGTTGTTTCGTATTGTGCGAATGTTGTATGTTTGTGAAACAAAACAAAAACGCAAAATTCAACATTATGCAAAACGGAACGGTCCTCACCAGGGAAATGATCGAAAACATTAAAGTCGGAGACATATTGCCCAACTATTTCGGAAAAATGAAACCGATCACCGAAATACATCATCGCGGGAATGACGTGAATGGAAAACTGTATGTCTATTTTTATCAGAAATTTTCACAGGACAGCACGATGTCGAACACGTTGAAGGAAGGCCAAAAAATAACGCTACCTTAATATCAGAATCCGCCACATCGGCGGATTTTTTTTTTGAAAATATTTTGTTCGGATATTGTTTCGTATTGTGTTAATCATGTATATTTGTATCACAAAACACGAACACAATGCAAACGAAAAAAGTCACTCTCGCCACGCTGAAGTCCTTCGTTAAAAAGAACGCGAACGCCTTGTATATCAACGTCATGTCCGAATTTTCAGGACATACGGATTGCGTCGAATCAGTTAATGGCGGATTCACCCAGGCCACGATTTCCGAAAACGTGAACGTCAAACATAATCTCGGGATCAAGGGCGCCTGGCTGGTGGGATCCTCCAGGGATTACATGTCCGCGTATGACGACGGAAAGTTCGTCGGAATCGACGTCTGGAACTCTTGCGGTCGGTTCGTCATCGCGGTCGCTAAATAACAGGACCGACATTCATAACATGCCCGCCCGAAATGGCGGGTATTTTTTTTTGAAAAAATATTGTTTGTTTGTTGTTTCATATTGTTTGATTATGTTATCTTTGAATAACAAAACACACACAATGCAATACTTTATCATCCGCAACGAAGAAAACAAGGCCACGGGAGAGATCATTCGTTCACTCTCCGACCTGGCACATGCCCAGATCATGGCGCAACTTTTGACCACAGAGATCGAGACCGTCCGCGAATATCCTGGCGGCGACGTCACGGTAATTTCGGAGGATGGCGAAAAAATCGCGTCATATTTCATCGCGAAGAAAAAAACGGAGGCCGTGAAAAAAGAATCCGAAAAAATTAATTTTGCGGTCCTCGGGTTCCATAAACGGAACGAATGGTCCGACCGCTACTGGGGAAGATAAAACGCCCTATCGAAAACGACGCCCGTCCATTGTGACGGGTTTTTTTGTACCGTACCTGTACCGTACCTGTACCGTACTGGAACCGTACTGGAACCGTATATCCAACGCCATCGCGTCCGCTAATTAGTGACGTATGGCAATCACTATCCAACAGGCGCCGGAGAACAGGGCGTCCATGCACGACGATCTGTGGCACGTCGTCACCAGTACGAACACCGGGGAGAACGGGTTCAAATATGTCTTCGACGTTTACGTCGCGTCGAACCTGGTGGCCAGGGTAAAATTGTTCCCAGATCCCGTCGAGGACTGTGGCACGTTTAACGCTGGAGGGATTGTCCGTTCGTTCTGGCAATCTTATTTCAAGCCGAACACAACTCAAACGGCGTTTAGTTTTGACACAAACGACATCCTGGTCCCGTACACGATCCAGTTTGGGGAGGAATACGGCGGGACATTATACACGAACCTGGCCTCCGGCAATTATGAGGCGTTCAATTTTTACAATCCGATTTTCCGGGACTGGTCCACGTCATATCTGGCGACCTTCGACGGGAAATGGATGACGTTTCGCGATCGATCTGCGATCGAGGTCGGGTTCGCTGAAAAGTTATACGTTCCCTGGTTTAATTATGGATTCCCGGATGTGGCTGTATCCCTGAAGGTCGCCACGGACGGCGGGACGGTCACAACTGGATCCGGCGTACTATGCGACGCCCTGGTGAATTTCGACCTATCTCCGGCCGCGATAAATGCCTACCTGGGGACGACAAAGATTCCCAGCACGGCGACGATGTACACGGTCCAGATCGCGTCAGGTTACATCCTGACGATCAGGATGGCATGCAATCGCCACGACACGGAGATCCTTCATTTCCTGAACAGCCTGGGGGGATATGAGACGGCCGCCTTTCGTCTGGTGAACAGGGAAACCAGGACAGCCGAACGGCAATCGTATCAACGTCCAGGATGGGAGGTCTCCGGGGATTCGATGACGCGATACGACGCCAATAAACGTCTGTATCCAGGACGGGTGGATTACGCGGTCCGCCAGGCCGTCACGATGACGCTGACGTCTGACTGGCTGACGGAAACCGATCACAACTGGATGAGGGACCTGATCATGTCGCCGGAGGTGTACATGGAGCGCGGCGGATACTACTATCCCGTCACGATCGGGACCACGGAATGGACTGAAAAAATACGACGCTCGGATAAAATGTTCAATCTGACGCTGGACGTGAACGTGAAAAACACAATGTCACAGATCCGATGAGAACGGAAATATTCATCGAAGGCCGCCGGGTCGATCTTTACGACGACATCTCGGTCGAGATAACATATCAGATTGATGACGTTCGGGAGTTCGGATCCAGGGAAACGAATTTTTCCAAAACGATTGTCCTCCCAGGCACAGGTCGAAATAACAGACAATTCGGGTACATCTTCGAACTGGGGTCCCAAAACGCATACGATCCAGGATCCGCGAATATCGACTATAATTTCAACGCCTCAAAACAGGCGGGATGTGTGGTTTACGTCGATAAGGTCCAGGTAATGAAGGGGGTCATTCGTCTCCTGGAAATCGTTCGGACAGGCGATGTGGTGGAATACGAATGTGCGATATTCGGAGAACTGGGAGGGTTCGTCCAGGACCTGGGAAACGCGAAAATCGAGGCGCTGGATTTCAGCGCATACGACGAAGCCTGGACGATGGAAAACATCAAAAATTCCTGGGAGACGACGTCCGGGGCCACATCATCCGCGTACTATCCCGCCAGCGGTGTATTTTATCCGCTGGTGGATTACGGCGGCGTATCGACAGACAAGCACGACTGGGATTTTCGCGCCTATCGTCCGGCGCTGTACGTGAAGGAATACCTGGAAAAGATCATCGCCGGGGCCGGGTACACATACGAAAGCGATTTCCTGAATACTGTTTTTTTCCATCGCCTGGTGATCCCGAACAATCAGAAAACGCTAAAGCGACAGACCACGCTGGGATTGTCCGCGACGGCCCAGGTGTACACGTACACGAACGTCGGGAATGTCCGATGGGATGCTGTATCCCTGGGGGATTTCACGAAAAACGCGCCAGGGACGATATTCACGTATAATTCAGCCACGTCGTTCACGGGGACGCTATCCGTGACGCTGTTCGGGGAGGTCCTCGAATCCGGGACGTCCCTGGAGATTGAGATCCGAAAAAATGGGGTCGCTATTTATGTGCATGTCAATAGTCCGAACGCTGGGGACCTGGTGGATCTGGCGGTCGATCTTCCGAATCAGACGTTTAATCTGAACGACACGCTATCCGTTTACATCGATACGGATATCCGGGGCCTGGGGATCTCCATCACGGAGGGGGCCATCCTCCTGAACAGTACGACGCCGACATTCGTGACGCTGGGATACGGGGATACGATCGCAATGAACGACACGATTCCCAGGGGGATATTCCAGCGGGATTTCTTCGCCTCGATTGTGAAGATGTTTAATCTTTACGTCACAGAGGATCCGGCACGGGATAAACATATAATCATCACGCCATACATTGACTATTATTTGCGCGGGACGGATACGCTCCTGGAGGTGGACGATTTCGGGACGATCTTCCAGGTGGATGATCAGTACGACCTCATCCTCGCGGCCGGGGTGGATAGTTCGATCGACTGGACCGATAAACTGGACCGGGGAACACCAATCCGCCTCCGACCTATGAGCGAACTAAACGGCCGATATTTCGAGTATAAATACAAGACCGACGCCGATTACTATAATGAACAATATCGGGCAAAATATGGCCAGGGATACGCTGATTACCTGGAGGATACGGGGTACGTTTTCGCGAAGGAAAAACAGACGGCGGAACTGATATTCTCCGGGACCGCGATCGTCGGATATGTCGGGGAGGACAAACCAGTATCGACAGTTTTCAAATTAACGAACGCCGCCGGGGCGACGCCGACAGAGGATAAAACAGAACATAATATCCGAATCTTCCAGGTCAAGAAAATCGAAGGCGTTTCGCCGTATGCTGTCAAAAATGGCGGGACAAATATTGAATCCGGCCTGACATCGTATGGATGGGGAGGCCATCTGGACGATCCTATTAATCCCCAGGCGGACATAAATTTCGGAACGCCGTCGGAACTATATTTCGACCTCGCGGCCCAATATCCCGCGGCCAATCTGTTCACGTCGTTCTGGTTCGACTGGGTGGCGGAGATCACCGACAAGGACAGTAAATTGATGACGGCGAATTTTCGCCTGACGGAGATGGATATCCTTTCGCTCAATTTTGCGCGCCTGATATACATCGACGGGACATTGTGGCGACTGAATAGAATCATCGATTACAATCCGATGACGGATGCGACGACAAAAGTCGAACTGTTGAAAGTGATGGAATTAAACTACGAATAAAATGGCGGAAGAAAAGGTAGGTATAAAAATAGAGGTCGATGGATCCCAGGGGGCGAAGGCGGTCGGGAATATCCGAAAGGAAATAAAAGAGGCGACTGTCGCGCTCCAACAGGCCCAGGCGCAATTCGGGGAATACAGCGGGGAGGCGGTCGCGGCCGCGAAAAGGGTGGCGGAATTGAAGGACCGGGTGGAATCCGCCGCGGAAGCCGCCGCGTTATTTGATCCAGGAAAAAAGTTCGCGGCGTTCAGCGGTGCATTGAACGCGGTCGCCGGGGGATTTTCAGCCGTACAGGGGGCGCTGGGATTGATCGGTGTGGAAAGTGATGAAGTCCAGAAACAACTTTTGAAAGTTCAATCCGCCCTGGCATTATCCCAGGGATTATCGACGATAACAGACGCGCAAAAAAATTTCCAGGGACTATCCGCGACAATTAAACAGACGGAGACATTCCAAAAGGGACTGGCGGCGGCGAACCTGGTCACATCGACGGCATTGAAGGCGGTCGGCGTTTCCGCGGTAACGACGTCCACGGGATTCAAGGTCCTCCGCGGTGCCATCGTCGCCACGGGGATCGGAGCGCTGGCCGTCGGCCTGATCCTGTTGGTGCAAAATTTCGATAAAGTACGCGACGCCGTTTTTCGCTTTATCCCTGGTCTCAAAAGCGCCACGGAGTTCATCGGGGGCCTGGTGCAATCCGTGACTGATTTCATCGGTATAACATCCGCGGCCGATCGGGCAACGGCGAAACTGATCTCCGAAAATTCGGCGCGAATAAAGGCGGCGGAGCGGGACCTGGAACTGAACGGGGACAAATATGACCAATACACCCAGCGGAAAATAAAAGCGAACATCGACTATCGGAAATCCCTGGAGGAACTGACGAAAGATGAGACATTATCGATCCAGGAGCGCGACAAGTTCATAAAACAGGCCAGGGACAGAGCCGACCGGGAAATCGCGCGCGCGGATGAGGACCGAAATAAGGCGGCGGACGAAAAGCGAAAAGCGGATCAGAAAAAAACAGACGACGCGGCGAAGGTCGCGGCCGATAAAAAAAAGGCGGAGACGGATCGCCTGGCTGGAATAGAAAAACAGGCCATCGCGGACATTCAAAAATTGAAAGATGAGGCGACAATCGCCGCGATAAAAGACGAGGACCAGCGCCAAAAAAAGGCGATCGAACTGGCCCTGGAAAGGGAAATCGAACGGATCAACGCGCTGGAAATATTGGAGCCTCTAAAAAAACAATATCGGGAGGCGGCCGCTAAAAAAGCAGACCGGGACATCCAGGAAATCTCCCAGAAATCCGCCGACGCGGAGGCGGCCCTGATCCGGGAGAACGCAAAAAAGGCACAGGAGGTACGGGATGAGATTCGACTGGCAAACATCCAGGACGAAACGATCCGCGATGTCGAGGCCATACGGATGAAGTATGAAAGACAATACAGCGAAATCGAGGCGGAGGAAATAAAAACGAATATCCAGCAAACGGAACTCCGGGCGGCCCTAAAGATCAGGGAACAACAGGAAATCGAAGCGATCGAGAAAAAAGGGCGGGACCAGGCGACAGAAAATCGGATCCAGGAAACATTCAAACAAATCGAGGATGATACATTGTCATACGACGCCAGGCGGGCGATCATCGACGCACAGATCGCGGATCTGGACCGCCTAAACGACGCAGAGGGGAAATATACACAGACGCGTCGGGAATTGACACAGGAGCGGATCGCGCTGGATCAGGCCGAACGGGATGCGAAAATACAAGTCGCCCAACAGATCGCCGGGGCCATCGGACAACTGGGGAACCTTTTCAAACAAGGGACCGCGGCCGCAAAGGTGGCCGCATTGTCGGAGATCGCTATAAATACAGGCGTCGGATTGATCCAGGGCCTGGACATCGCTCAAAAGGGCGCGAAGGCGACAGGCCCGGCCGCGCCTTTCGCATTCCCTATATTTTACGCGACACAAATCGCCGCGGTCCTGGGGGCCGCCGCGAAGGCAAAACAGGTCCTCCGAAGCGATACAGGGGCCGGATCCTCGGGCATAACATCAACGGCGGCGCCATCATTTACAGCGCCATCGAACACGGCGCCAATCGCACCGCCACGGCCGCAAGCCGTGACGACGGAACTGGGGTCCCGTTCATTACAAGGGATCAACGCCGCATCGACGCGCGCCTATGTCGTCGAAAGCGACATCACATCGTCACAGGAACGGATCAGTCGATTGAACCGGGCGGCACGTTTGGCCTGATCGCACTAATTAGAAACGACAAGACAGAAAAAATGGACAATCTTCCAACTTTTGAACTGGTGATCTCCGAAGATCCGGCCGCGGATACGGAGGTAAATTTTATCGCCCTGGTGAAGAAACCAGCGATCGAGCGAAATTTCCTGGCGTTCTCCCAGGAGGATTTCGTCGATCCTGGACCGACAGAATCACAGGACGAGTTCATCGGGCGATGTATCCCGGCAATGATCGGGGAGGGATACGAACAGGACCAGGCCGCGGCGATCTGTTATACTAAATGGGAGGACCGGGAGCGGATGGCGTCCGAATTTCAGGAAACGATTACCGATATCCCTGACGACGTCCGCGCCAACGCACGGAACGCGGTCGAATGGGCGGAGAAAAATGGATGGGGGTCATGCGGCACACCCGTTGGCAAGCGTCGGGCATCCCAACTCGCAGAACGGGGAGGGGCGGTATCGCTGGATACCGTCCGCCGCATGTATTCCTATCTTTCACGCCACGCGGGAGATCTGGACAATTCCAAAGGGTACGGCGATGGGTGCGGAAAACTCATGTACGACGCCTGGGGCGGGAAATCTGGTTTATCATGGGCGCGAAATATTCTCCGTCAGGAATCGATGCATGCGTTCGCAATCCAGGATGAAGACGAACGGATCGTATCCGGCCCGCTGATGGTCCCAGGGAAAAAGATCTATCGCCGTGACCAGGATACAGGGGCCGAATATTTCGTCACGTTCAGCGCGGATACGATCAAGGCGATCGCCCTGAAGTTCATGCGGAAACGATACCAGGGAAACGTCAATATCATGCACGACGGGGACCAGGTCGTCCCTGGCGCGGTATTGTTCGAAACCTGGATAAAAGACGAAAAAAGGGGCGTCGGTGGGATGGCTGGATACGATGATCTCCCGGATGGAACCTGGTTCGGATCGATAAAAATTGAGGACCAAAATACCTGGGAAGATGTAAAGGCCGGAAAACTCCAGGGATTTTCAGTCGAGGGCGTTTTCGGATACGTCCGGGAGCGGGATGACGAAACCAGGTCGGAGAAAATGATGGAACAGATCATCGCCATACTGGAACAGATAGGGCAATAAATTACTGAAAACGCTAAATACTACTAATGGCGGGGAATTACTTACCAGGCACCTACAATGTCAAAATGACAAAAGGAAATACCTGGCAGACTGTTTTCGCACTATTCAAGGACAGCGCGCCGATCAATCTATCGACGGCGGAGGTCCGCGTCCAGATCCGGCGAAAGGCATCCAGCACGACGGCGGAGGTGACGATGACGGAGGCCGACGGAATCACGGTCGGAGGCGCCTCATCGAACGAAATATCGATATCGAAACGAATCGACATCGCCGCCGGGGATTACGTTTGGGATCTCCTGGTGATAAACGCGGGGATCTATAAAACTTATATCGGTGGGAAGATTCAAATTTTTGACGAGGTAACAATCCCGGCATGAGTTACGAAATAAACATAACAGAGGAACGGGTCGAGATATACGACGGCACACAGGCCGCGTATCTGGCCGCGGTGGATACACAGGACCAGGCGAACGCTGGGGCCACGTCTGTCAATCTGATGAAGTTCAGAACGACAGAGATATCCAGGGACATTTCGATCGCGTCCGATAGCCGGATCACGATGGCGAAGGCCGGGATCTATAATATCCAATTTTCAGCACAATTCGACAAGACCGACGGCGGGGATGATATGGTCCACGTTTGGCTGATGAAAAACGGCCAGAACGTCGCGAACACGAATACGGAGATGACGCTGGTAGGTAATAACGGAAAGCACGTCGCCGCCTGGAATTTTGTGGTCCAGGCGTCCGCGGGGGATTATTTTCAACTCGCCTGGCATAGCACGGACGCGGCGCTGTTCATCAACTACGTCGCGCCAGAATCGAATCCCACACGTCCGGCGATCCCATCCGTGATCCTTACGGTGACACAAGTCTAAACAAAAACACAAATAAAATGAGCAATCTTTTCTCGCTGAATCTTCGCGACCTGGTGAAAGGCGCCATCGTCGCATCCCTGGCGGTCATCGCCGCCGCTGTATCGACATCATTGGAGGCCGGGACACTCCCGAACCTGGAACAATGGAAGGCCATCGGATGGTCCGGCCTGATGGCCTTCGCCGCCTATCTCCTGAAAAATTTGTTTACGAACAGCGACGACGAAATCCTGAAGCCGGAAAAAAACTGAATCCGGCCCTATATGGTAACAATTCAAAACAGATCTAAATAGATACAAGATGACAGCAAAAGAAGCAATCGACAAAATCCGCGCAATGTTCGCGGAAACGCCAGCGAATCCTGGCGCCCAACCAGCAAAAATGGAGGCGAAGGAATACGTTCTGGAAGGTGGCCAAAAGGTACTGGTATCCGAACTGGAAATCGGTGGAATGGTTCAACTGGTGGACGACGCCGGGAACACCGCTCCCGCTCCCGCCGGGGATCATAAACTGGCAGACGGTACGACGATCACGCTGGGGGAAAATGGTCTGATCACGGCCATCACGGTCCCAGCGGTGGAGCCGGAACCAGCCGTCGAACCTGGTGAAGATATGGCCGCGAAGTTCGCCGCCATCGAATCAGAAAACGCGTCACTCCGGGCCGCTATCGATGCCCAGGCCGCGAAATTTTCCGATGAACTGGTCGCGATGAATGATCGCCTTCGCACGCTGGCCGATGTGTTCAGCGCGATGATCCAGACGCCAGGCGCGAATCCTGTCGGCAAACCTCATCAAAATTTCGAGCAAACCGAAAGTAAAGAGGAAAAATTGAAACGCCTGGCGGACCGAATCGCCAATATGCGGAAATAATTACAAAACAAACAAAACAAGACAATCATGGCATTTTCACTCGGTACACTCACGGCATACGTCGAGCAAAATGAACAACTCCTGGTCGCCGCCAGCGTTCTCGGTCCTAAAACGGCCGCGATGATCCAGGCACAGGGGAACGTAATGGTCGGCGTAAAGTCCGCCGAAACCATTAACGTCATGGACACCGACGCCATCTTCCAGGCGGGCGGAACATGCGGATTCACAACCTCCGGCACGACCTCGATCACCCAGCGGACGCTGACGGTCGGTAAGTTCAAAGTAAATGAGGCCATCTGTCCGAAAGACCTGGAGGCCTACTATCTCCAGAAATCTCTCCCGGCCGGATCCAGGTATGACACGATCGCCTTCGCTGAACAGTACACCAGCCACAAGGCCGCCAAAATGGCCTCACAACTGGAAACCGCTATCTGGCAAGGTGACACGACGAGCCTGAACGCGAACCTGAACAAGTTCGACGGTTTCATCGAATTGATCAAAGATGCGGGCGCCAGCGTTATCAACGCCAACTCCGTCGCATATTACGGATCCGTCGAGACCGCCATCAACGACACGACCGTCGTAAATGTTTTCGATGCGATTTACAAGGCCATCCCGGCCCAGGTGATCGACAAAGATGACGTGAAAATTTTCTGCGGGATGGACGTTTTCCGTACTCTCACGATCAAGATCAAAAATGCCAACCTGTTCCATTACCAGGTGGACGCGAAGCCGAACGCCTCGTTTTTCCTCCCAGGGACCGCGATCGAAGTGGTCGGCACTCCGGGCCTGAACGGCACGAACAAGATCTACGCGATGCGTATGTCCAACATGTGGCTGGGAACGGATCTCCTGGATGAAGATCAGAACCGCTGGGAACTGTTTTTTGCCCGCGAAGCCGATCAGGTACGTTTTGTTTCGGAGTTCAAAATGGGTGTGAATTTTGCGTTTCCGACCGAAATCGTAAAATTCGAGATCTGACGATAATGGGGCGGCCTCCGGGTCGCCCTATAACATAACCGCAAAACATTACACGCATGGCATGTGCATTAACACAGGGTTACACATTCGATTGTAAGGATAACGTCGGCGGCCTGAAGGCGGTCTGGTTTATCTCGGCGAACGATGTGGCATCCGTCACCGAAAGTTCGGGCCTGATCACCGCGATCACGAAGGCATCCGGGAAAGTATTTTACAAATATCAACTGGTCAGGAACACCTCATCCTGGACCGAAACGATCGCCGGATCCACAGAAAACGGAACCGTCGTTTACAATCAGGAACTGTTGATCGTCATCAACAAAATGCAAGTTTCCGTCAGAAACGAAATTTTGTTACTGGCCCAAAACAACCTGGTCGCCGTGATCGAAGATCAGAACGGAAAGTATTGGCTGGCCGGACGTTTGAACGGCCTGGACCTGACGGCCGGAACCGCCGGGACTGGCCTGGCCCAGTCCGATCGGAACGGTTACTCCCTGACGTTCACAGGCGGGGAACGCGCGCTGGCGCCGGAGGTAAGTTCGGGCATCATTGCCGGATTGACGTCCTGACGTATCTTCGCTGAATCGTTTGGAATTGATATAGGGATTATGGGTTTGAGCCTCCGCCTTTCCAGGCGGGGGTTTCTTTTTTGTACAAACGTCACGCGCGCGCTAATTATCACCAGATGATCAATCTCACGACAGGAACCACGGCGAATGTACGCGTCACGCTCACAGAGCGGACGACGATCGCGTCGGCGTCATATCTATTCCGTTTTGTCCAACGGGCAACAAATCGAGAAATTCGAGTAGTTCGTCGCGGGACGGACGATCTGTCTCCATATCCGTCCAGGTATAACCTTTTCGCCTTCGATGTCGATCAAATATTTTGCGGGATCATTGGCGAGTATCAATATTACATCTATGAACAGTCCAGCGCGTCGAATACTGAACTGGATCTCACAGGCGCGCTTATTGAACAGGGCCTGGCGCGATTGAACGCCGCGGCGGAAGATCAATTCACATTTAAGGCATACCAGCCGGACAACATTTATACAACGCCATGACTGCGGACGACATCATCGTACTAAAATTCGCGGAAGCGAAACAGCCTGAATATCGGGAGAAAAAAGGCGCCGGATATATCGAGTTCGGATTCCACAATGACTATCCCGATTATCTGATCGATCTGTATCGAAAGAGCGCGAAACATAACGCGATCGTAAAGGGGAAAGTGAACTACATCACCGGGAACGGATGGAAATCTGGAGAGCCGGATCCGGCCGCGGACGCCTTCATCGCCGCTCCGAACGGATACGAAACACTCCCGGAACTGACGCGGAAGGTTTCGATGGATATCGAAATTTTCGGCGGTGCATACCTGGAGATCATCTGGAGCCTGGTCGGCGGCCAGATCAACAGTATCACCCATATCGACTATACGAAGATCAGGACGTCCGCGGATAACACGTCATACTGGTATAAACCGAACGGGTGGAAAGACAGAAAGGGCCATGTCATCACGATCCCGGCATTCAATACAAAAGTTCGGGAGGGCCGACAGATCCTGTACATACGGGAATACCAGCCGGATCTGGACGCCTACGCGCTCCCTGGATACATGGGATCCCTAAACTACATCGAATCCGATATCGAGGTATCTCAACACGTACTGTCGAACGCCCAGTCCGGGTTCAGCGCCTCGAAGTTGATCACGCTCCCGAACGGGGAACCGTCGCCGGATGAAAAACGAAAGATCGACCGAAAATTCCAGGACAATTTTTCCGGCGCTGACGGTAAGAAATTCATTTTATCATTCGTAAACGATCCATCCAGGAAACCGATCATCGACGACCTGGGCGCCTCCGACCTGACAAAAGAGGATTTCGGCCGGGTGGATACGATGATCCAGCAAAACATTTTTGCCGGGCATGGCATCACATCTCCCGTCCTGTTCGGGATCTCGGAGCCTGGAAAATTAGGGACCAGGAACGAAATGCGGGACGCGTATGAAGTTTTCAAAAACACATACGTCAATGACAAACAACAGCACCTGGAACAAGTTTTCAACCGCCTGGCCAGGATCAACGGTGTGACGTCAGAATTATCGATCATTCCCGTCGAGCCGATCTCCTATGAACTATCGGAGGCCACGATCGTATCCGTCGCACCGCGCGAATGGATCCTGGAAAAAGCGGGGATCGACGTCACGAAATACCAGACGGAACCGACAGCGACAACGGCGGACGGGACACCAGGACAGGATACGGGGATGGCATCCGTGAATGACAACCTGAAGTCCATGACTGGCCGCCAATGGCAACAAATGGCCCGGATCGTCCGGGAGTTCACAAAGGGGAAGATCACCAGGGAACAGGCCGGGATGATGCTCAAAAGCGGATACGGACTGACGGACGATGAAGTCCTGACGATGCTGGGAGAACCTGAACAATTCGGCGCGGACGCGACGGAGGACGATATCGTCGGCGCCTTCGCGGAGTACGGGGAAAGCGCGGAAAATTTTTCAGTCGTAAAAAATTCCAGGATCACGTTTGCAGACATCCAGGAGGAATCCGATAAACAGATATTGTTGATACTCCAGCGCCAACCGCTGACGCCGTCAGAGGACATCGCGAAGGCGCTCCGGGTGGATGTGGCGGAGGTAACACGCCGGATTGATCGCATGACGCGGATGGGCGTCCTGGTGGAAGCGAAAGGCGGGGGATTGAAGCCGTCGGCGCCAGTATCCGAACTGGTGGACGAACCAGCCAGAACGACATTCGAGATCCGATATTCGTATGAATGGCGTCCGATCGTCCCTGAAGGACAACGCGACACGCCGGAACATCCGTCCAGGAATTTTTGCAAAAAATTGATGAGCCTGAATCGTTTCTATACGCGACGGGAAATCGAGACACTATCCCAGCGCCTGGGATATTCAGTTTTCGATCGCGCTGGCGGATGGTGGACGGATCCGATAAATCCGAATCCGCCACAATGCCGACATGAATGGAGGTCTAATGTAGTCATCCGAAAACAAAAAAGATGAGCCGAAAAATACTTTTTATCACGCCGAACACGATCAAGGAACGGACGGGACTACATGCGAATGTGGACGAAAAATTGATCTCGCCGGAGATAATGACGGCACAGGATATGTATATCCATCCATCCCTGGGGACTGGACTATACAATCGCCTCCTGGACGGGATTGAGAATAACAACCTGACGCCAGACGAGGAAAACCTGATCACGGGATACATATCCGACACGCTGGTTTATTACGTCCTTTCAGAACTGCCCGTCGGTCTATCGATGCAATTTTACAATAAGGGACTGATTCGCAAAACTGGCGAAGGCCAGTCAGAGCCATCGATGCAAGACATGATCGACGTCGCGAATAGATACAAGGCGCGCGCTGAATTTTACAAGGAACGCCTGATCCTGTACATAAAAGAAACCGCGTCGAAGGGACAGATATTCCAGGAGTATATCAATCCCGGATCCGGCATTGATACGATCCATCCAGATCGACAGGCGTACACGATAAGCGTACACCTGGACGACGTCCCGCGTCGTAAATTTACACGGGATGAATTTAGATATGAGGATCTATATCAGGGCGGATCTTCACCGTATAATGGGGACGTCCTTATTACCAATGACTAAAGGGAACAAGACATACAGCGAACGAAACCAGCAACGCCTCCGGCAGTACCTGGCAAAGCACGAAAGGAATGACACTAAACCAACTGATCGACAAAATACAGGCGCTCGGGAACGCTCACGAAATGATCGAGACCGTTTGGAACGGCCCGGTAATGGATCGACTGGCGATCGGTGACGTGACGTATCCGCTGATGACGTTCGACGTGAACACGGCGCGGATCGTCGGATCTGACGCGTCGTATGATTTCCAGATGTTTTTCATTGATCGCCTGGTGATCGATTCGGAGAACGAACGCGAAGTACAATCTGATCAGATGTCGATCCTCCAGGATATCATCGCACAACTGCGATGGCCTGGATGGGACTGGACGGTGGACGGAACGACGAATGTCCAGATGGTGACGGATACGACGCCGGACCTGTTGGCTGGTGTGGCGGCCACGATCACGATCACGCTCCCATATCAATCCGATCGATGTCAAGTACCGTCCGAATTAATTTACTCCAATTAATATAAAAAATGGCAGGGAAAAAAATATCACAACTCGACACACGGGTCCCGGTTACCACGGACCTGATGATCGTCGGGGATCCGGCATCTGGAACCAGTTACAAAAGTACAATATCATCCATTGCGTCAATACTGTCTGGAGGCCCAACAACTATCCAGACAATGACGGAATCCGAACGCCTTGCAATATCTTCGCCAGCAACCGGGCGACTGGTATATCAGACAGACGGGACGGAGGGCCTGTACGTGAAAACATCAACGGCCTGGAGATCGCTCACAATGATATAAAATAAATATAAGACATGGCAAACATAGCAACCGTAAACGGCAACATAATAGAGGATAGCGGAATATCTTTAGTTGATGCTCCGACATTTCCATACGAGCCAACGATAACGCATAATATTGGTCCGCAAACAAGAATTGTGCTATCACAAGTTTATGCAAGTACTTTATATTCATATTTTTGGTCGTTCCCAATTTCGGGCAAGCAATATCCTGATCCTTCATTGAATGTCAAAATTTATCAATGGGGAACTTTTGCATCCGGTACAGTGCAAAGCCTAAGCGCTACAATTCAGGCTTACAATCAAACATCATCAACGTTAAATTATGTTGAAGCAATATATTTGAACGCATCACTAACGATAAGTGCCGCGCAGACATCATTAACAACTATATCATTTCCAAATTTAATTTATTTTTTATCAGGTTCGGTTACTTTTACAATTACCGGGAATAATATTACCACATTAAATTTCCCTGAATTAAAATTTGTTGCTGGTAGTATTACAATTCCGGCAAGCACGGGGATCACATCTTTTTCTTTCCCAAAATTAGAGGTAGTAAACGGAACTCTAACTAATCTCGGAGTTAATATTTCTACTTACAACTTGCCTGAACTTTTAGAAGTACTCGGTTTTCAGGATACAGCAAGCACCGCGGTAACGTCATTCCCATTCCCTAAACTAAAAATTGTTGGTACTTTTAGCATATCAGGTACGAAGTCAAGTCTTACAAGTATTTCTTTTGGGGCATTGGAACACATCACAGGAACTTTCACTATGCCAACCACATCGGGGTCCCTTTCATCTTTTACGTTTGCAGACACATTGAAATCAGTAAACTCAAATTTTGTTACAACGTCAAATGCGTTGAATCAGGCGAGCGTTGATAATATTTTGATTCGACTGGCGGCATTGGACGGAACAAATGGAACGGCGACATATTCAAGCAAGACCGTAACAATTACGGGAACATCCGCTACACCGTCCGCCGCTGGCCTTACTGCGAAAGCAACTCTCCAGGCAAGAGGATGCACCGTAACCACAAATTAAATATAAGATGACAGAGATAAACGCAACACATGACGGATGGGCGATATGCCATGACGGGATCAATGTCATACATGTCGTCCCGCTCCAGGGGGGGAATAAACTCGCCACGGGACAGCCTTACGTCGAACAATTCGACGACGCTGACGATACGATGAACAGAATCCGTGAAATCGGACTGGGAATGCGTATGACTGATGAGGACATCGACGCGATCATCTATCAAAATTTAGGCGGGTGATAATTAAAAAGGGACGACATTCAAGCGGCCTCCATTTTGGAATCGTTCCAATGGATCGAGGCGTCGCGAATAACGTGACATTCACGGATTCATGTCGATACGGTTTCCAGGATTATCATGGCCAGGTCCATAAAATATTCGGAATCGGGTTCCTCCCATATCACAGATGGCAGTCGATCAGGTTCGGATGGACATATCATGGAGGCGATCTGATCCTGGTTCATTCATACATTTATGACAATGGGCGCCGGACTATTGAGCCGATGGTATGGGTTCCGATCGGATCCAGTACATCCATGTCGATAATACCTGGCCCGGATGGCGGATATACGATGCGCGCCGCGCATGTCGTCAAACATATCGATATCCGTCCAAAATGGGGGTACAAATTATGGCCATATTTCGGCGGGCAAAATGTCGCGCCGCATGACATCAAAATAAATCTCGAAAATATCAAATAATGGATACGGCCGTAATGATCGCGATCGGGACGCAAACAATCGCCGGGGGTGTGGCGCTGTTCAAAATGTGGACGGACATTCAACTAAAGATCAAAGAACTCGACATGAGGGTCACACAGGGGGAGCAAACGGATCACGGCGTCCAGACGACATTAAACCGGGTTGAAAAGTTCATGCACGAAATGGAGCGATCCAGGCACGAATCGAACACCAGGGTCGAGCGGATGATCAATGAAGTTCGCCTGGAATTACGTGATAAAATGGATCGCCCGTGAAATGGATCGCAATGATATCCCTGGCCGTCATCCTGGCCGGATGTGATCCTGTCAAGCGGATCGAGCGCAATGATGAACACATGCGCCGGATGGGGGCCGTTTTGCTGGACCGCGGGATATGTCGGCCGGATACCTTCATCATTCGTCGGACGGATACGCTGACGCGAACGGATACGATCGGGGAGATCTATATCTATTCCGACACGACAACGGTCCACGATACGACGCGGATCGTCCAGGAACGCGTCAGAACCTTATTGCGGACGATTACGATCAGGGACACCGTAATACGTCAGATCATCGACGACGCGGCGCTGAAGGCATGCCAGATCGATCGAGACAAGGCCATCGCCATCCTGGACGATACGAAACGAACATCCCAGCACCGGGGCGCGATTGTGGCGCTACTGTCCGCGCTGTTGCTGTTGCTCCTATTTTTCGCACTATCTAAATGAACGACATGGATCGCCTGACGCTCGAAAGAATATCATTACTCCATCCAAAAGTCCGGGAGGATGCGCGCGACATTTACGCGGAGATCTGCGACGCGCTGAAGGGACGGGCGATGTGTCGTTTCGCGTTCACTCTCCGAACGATCGCCGAACAGGACGCGCTGTATGCCCAGGGACGGACCAGGCCCGGGAAACGCGTCACGAATGCGCGCGGCGGCCTTTCGTATCACAATTATGGCCTGGCGATCGATATCGTTCTGATCCAGGACAGCGACGCGAATGGGACATACGATCGCGCTGTATGGGACACGTCCACAGATTTCGACGGGGATGGCCGGGCCGACTGGATGGAGGCGGTGGCTATTTTCAAGGCGCACGGGTGGACCTGGGGCGGGGACTGGAAATTTGTGGATCCGCCTCATTTCGAGAAAACATTCGGACACTCCGTTCGTGATCTCCTGTCCCTACATCGCGCCGGGAAAACGGTCGGAGGGTATGTCCAGATCTAAAATATTCCGCTACCTTTGGAATCCTTTCCGACCTGATATCTGACATAAGTCTTTTGCATTGTGTAACAATCCCGGACGTTTCTACGTCTGGGAATTTTTTTTTATGTTTTCTGAAAATAAATTTGTTTGATATTGTTTCATTTTGTTATCTTTGTGGAACACAAGCAAAAAACAAACGCCATGAATCAGAATCGCATCGAGTTTACAAGCCAGTCAGGAGAAATCGTACTCACAGAAAATTTTGCTACTGAATTACAAGCGCAAAATCATTTCGACACGGTATCACAGATCAGGTGGCCGAATACTTACAAGGGTATCCGAATTAATGCCAGCGAATTTCCTGTATCAATGCGCGAGGGATCAATGCGCTTGATTGCGGTAAATCATCACGGGGAGTTTTGCCGTCGGGAATTATTCCGAAATATGTAAAAAAACACCGGGGCGCGGCGGATACGCGCAATTCCAAAACCTACAAACGGAACACAATGCAACTGTCCTCCATCCAGCACAATACGACAACAGGAACCTGGTCCCTTGTAATGATCAGCACCGAAACGCGGAAAATATACGGGATCCCAGTCGATGAAAATATCGCGCGGGACATTATGGTCCGCGAACAGATGGACTATCAAATCAGCGACGCTGGAGATCCCGTACACGAATACTGCAAACGATCAGAATAATTTGTCATTTTTTGTCCGTTATTTGTATAAAATTAGTATATTCACATCCTAAATTCAACACACAATGCAAGACCTGACATTCGACAATCTCCTGGGACTATTGGGCAAAACGATCCGCTGGTCCGCTCC
>OGWA01000015.1_pt1 | contig 22005 bp, 24 predicted proteins | sample 1575901 | NCBI WGS metagenome assembly OGWA01 (sample SAMN07581541, study PRJEB24739) | freshwater metagenome
CCCAGTCACGATATCAAAGCATGCGGTTAAATTTATTATTTTAAAAAAATAGATTCTAGCTCAAATACAGTAACAGTTTATGGCGGAACTCATTTAATTGATTCTGCAACTACCTTTGTTTTAAATGCTCAAAATCAAACGTTAGGTATTTTTTGCGATGGTGCTAAATATCAAATTTTAACAAAAGAAATAATTTTTAATTCTTTAAGCCAATCTTTTGAAACAATAAACAAAAATTTATCAGCTTATCCAGCGCAAATAAATTATAACCAAGCTGGTGATTTATCAACTATTGTTTTTACGCTTCCTAGCGGTACTATAACAAAAACTTTTAACTATACGAGCGGCGATTTAACTAGTATAGTTTTAAGTGGAAGCACTCCATCTGGTATAAATCTTACAAAGAGTTTTGTTTATACCAATGGAAATTTAACGGGGGTTTCTTATAGCTAATGCCAGCGATTGGAATACCAGAAGAAAATATACCTAATCCAATTCCTCAACCAGAGCCAATCCCAGAGGGCTCAATCGCGGAAGATACAAATTATTTTATTACTGATGAAAATTTAAACATTTTGACTAATACAATTAAATCTAAATTGCTTGCTGTAAGTAACTTGGGATCTACTACTACTTCAAAAATAAATAATGCTTTGGATCTTATTAGAACTTACGAAGATCTAGAAGTTTATACTCTAGATCATACTTTATTAAATTCTTTGGCAAATACTTTGGCGACATCTAATTATACGGTTACAAATTTAGGAAGCTCAAATTTTGCCAAAGTAATTATTATTCTTGGAGAAATTACTCCAATCGGAACAGCAAAAGTTAGAATCAAAAACAATTCAAATTTTTATGAATTAATAATTTCAAATACTACAAGTAAAAAAAGAATAGAATTTGAATTTATTCCAATATCTTTTGTTTCATCTTTTCAGGTCGAAAATCAGACAGGGACTACTTTTGCAAGTAGTGGGAATAGTATTATAGTACAGGGTTTATAGATGTCAGATATTACCGTCACAACCAATAGCAACATGGATTCGACAGCGAATCTTGCGCTATTGAACAACGAAAACATTACGATAAATAGTGGCATTACATTAACTGTAAATAGTGATGCTCTTTATAGTCAGCAAGCGGCGTTACCAAGAAGTGTAAACGTCCTTGGCATTGGAAAATTGCGAGTAGAAGCTACCGAGACGTGGTGGATTCCCTTTGACGCTTCATCAGGCAACGTGCCAACTCTCTCAACTTTTGGAACTGTTGATGTTACAATAGGCGGTACTGGCGTAGGTGAATTTCTAGGAATCTGGGGAACGTATGGAGTACTTGCTCCAAACACAGCAGGTACAGCAATTCCAGCAACAGGCTTTGTAAAGCTCCGCAGGAAGACGGGAACGATTGCTGATAATGATGTTTTGACTTTTGCAAATGGTGCAACTGTAACAGTCAATAGCGCAACTGGTGGCCGCAGAGGGTGGCTTTGGTTTGGTTTAGCAAGTCTTGCAGAGGCTACGGGTTTTATTGGTAACACCGAGTGGCAAGGTGATTGGTTTGAAATTGGAACCTCAGATGGCACAACGACTCAAACCATGCAGTTTTTCGCTCCTTGGCGTGTGCCTGGTCTTCAAATTGAAACTGCGGCTGGAAGCGGTGTTTATGAGTGGTGGTGTAACTCAATTAACCTAACTACAAACTTTGACCTTACGAACGCTTCCAATCGAACATTTTCTTGCAGTACAACAGGCTTAATTACTTTTACAAATCGGGCTCCAGCAAATGGCGCAAAAGTGCGCTGTCCAAATCTTTTACATGGCTACGACATGGCAGGAACTAATAAAGCCCGTGGTAACTTTTTAAGCCAAGGGTTAGTTAAAATGAACAAGGTTATCTCTTGTCATATTTTATACCCAAACGTGTACCCTGGCTTAAGCGCAGACTTTTCTGAATCTGCATTTTCAGGAACTATTACAACGACCACAGGTCTATACAACGCACACAAAACTCTTATTGTTGATGATTGCGCTGTATCAGGAATTATTCAAGACAGTTCTGCTCCACACTTTTATAGCGGTTCATCTGAAAAGGTGCAGATTAACAAACTGTATGCCGCAAATGCGCAAACGGGCACTAATACTATTTCTACTTGCAATGATGTTACGGTAACAAACTCCTACTTTCATGTGGGTAATACAACATCAGCACTACAAATTAGTAACTCTCGCAATATAACTGTTACTAATTGCGATTTTATTTCTACAGGAAATACCGCCGTCCCTTTATCGCTTACGGCCTGCGACAAAGGTTACTTTCAAAATATAGGCGTAGAGCCTTCTGGAGCAGTAGGATTAGCTGTAGGCGGTTCAAACGTTGATATAGCGTATTGTTCAAATTTAGTTCTTGATAATTTTAGACATCCGCCAAACTTTAATCGTGCATGTAATTATGCATGGTCAAACTTTACTGGAAATAACAACGTACATTTTCGTAACTTTGGAACGTCAACGACACCATACGCAAACTTTTGCGGTCGAAGTATGTTGCAAGGAAACGGAAATAGAAACTGTAGCTTTTCACGCATTTATACAGCAGAAGCTGGTAGCGGCTGGTTTACGATTCATGGCTATCAAAACAAAAACATTTCACAAAACGACTACGTTCCAACAACTACAAACGTTCCATTTTTCGGAAATAATACAGGGCCAAACAAACGAAAATATGGCGGTAGTCCAGTAGCGACAGGGAAACTAAGCTCTAAAGAGCTTCCGATGTTCTCCGATTATCAGGCTTCAAGCACAAGCATTATTTGTAATTTAGTTACAAGAGAAAAAGACGCTGGTACTGAACAAGAATCAGACGCTTATACAATTCTGGCGGGAACTCCAATTTTCGACCCTTTGAACTCGGCTTTGTATATGCCATCTCTAAACGATGAGATTGTTTTTACATGGCTCTATAAGGTCAAGTCGCTCACCGCATTTGCAAATACAGCTCCAGTAGTGGGTGGGGTAAACACAGGAAACATTCAAATCACTTATGACTTAGATAGAGGCACTGGCTTTACAGGCACTTATAAAACGCTAACAGCGGCAAATCTTAGTGCAGAAACTAACCTTAATAAAAATGGGATTGGGATTAGAATTAAATTTAAAACTACTACAGCAAATGCTGATAATGCTATTTATAGAGTACATTTTTACGGCACTACTACTGCAACCGATATTGCAAATTATTTATATCCTTTGAGCAATCCACAAATAGCAGTAACGCAAGCATTGTCAAATACGCTTATTGCTTTATTTAACACTTCAACTGGAGAATTATTAGCAAGGCGTGTAGGCTCATCTACAATTACAATATATCCTGATTACTATAGCAACGTAAATTGTTCTTTGAGGATTAACAAACCTGGCTATGAAAGCATTGATACTACTATTGCATTAACCGAATATTTCCAAACAATTCCAATCCAGCAAGTAGATTCAGTAATTGCAGATACAGATCCAGGGGCATTGGGAATTACAGTTACAAATCATGGTGCTTCACCTGTAACGTGGAACGGTAAACAATGGTCAATAACTATTACTGTAACTGATGGTTCCAGCGTGGCTAATATTGCTAGATATTTATCATGGCAAAGAGCACAAGATTCTTTTAATTTGCTATCTAGTCTTCATAATGCAGCTTTGCACGATTGTGTATTATCAGTAGGTACTACTTACGAAACAGCTCGTGGTACAGTCTTTGGTTCTGCTGGAGCGGCTCTCAAAGGCGTTAGGGTAGTAGATGGTTCTGGTAATGAGATTCCAGGTTTTGCTCGTATGCAGGCAGATGATGGCACTTACTACTCACCAGCTACTAGCTATACTTTGACAGTTTCTAATATTGTTTCTGGCTCTAGGCTTTTATTACGTAGAACTGATACAAATGCTGTAATTGATAACGTTGTTGTCAGTACAGGAACTTACAATTATAATTATATTCATACTAGCGATATTCCTGTAGAAATCGTAGTTCGTAAAGCAACGGCTAGTCCGTACTATCAAGAGTGGAGAACAACTACCACACTAACAAATTCTAATAATTCGCAGACAGCGAATCAATTATTAGATACATAAGGGAAAAAATATGCCAATAGGAACAGACTTCAGTATAACAACCACAGGCGACATTCGTCATGTAAGCGGGACTAGTATTTATTCGGTGCTAGATTTACACGCTTGGCTCCAAGATTTAGCAGATGACGCGGCGGCAAGTGGAAACGATTCACTAGATATTCTAGCTCCAAATCCATCAAAACTAGACGGGCCGCGAGATGTAGCGGTCGCAAGTAGATTAAACTTACTAACTTCAGGCGCAGTAGTTTTTAATATTGACGACACAGCGGCACAGTTTATAAATTTTGGATCTATTAAACAAGATAGTGCAAACGTTCAGTATTCGGGTTTAAAAACCATCGGTGGTATTGTAGCGGCTTCTCCAGTTTATGTAGTACAAAGCGGAAACAAATTAACAAAATTTTGGCCAGATGGACACGTTCAAATTTTAGTAAAAGTTAAATCTGGCGGTTCTTTAATTGATAGCGGGAATATAACGGCATTTTCGCGTAAGTGGGGCCAGACTTACTCACACTTTGACGTAAATTTATCAGCAGGTGGCGAAAGTAACGCGGCACTATCAACGGCTCTTGATTCAAATATTTTATTAACAGAAGCTCAAGCGGCGGCATTATCTACAAAAGTAACAGTAACTTTTGGAAACACAAATCAAGATTTAGGAAATGGCAACGGCTCAAAACTTTACAAAGGAACGATAGCTTTATCAAACGGCTGTACTTTGTCAGAAGCTTATCAATATTTGCAATATTTAACAAGAGAAAATTCCAGTGCAACTTTAAACTCAATCCCTGGATGGCGTTATAGAGTTTTAGACGCGGCTTATACAGAAATTCCAGCGGCTCCGTTTGGAACTTTTGCAGGGGGAACTTTTTTCGTAGCTAGGGGCTGGTGGCTAACTGGAGTACTTGCGGCGGAAGCTACAAAATATCAACTTATTGCAGATGATGGAACTACCCAGGTTCCTCCGACAGTAGTATCGGTAACAGTAGGAAATTTAATTTCTGGCGATCGTGTTTTAGTAGCACGCGATAACGGCTCAGGCGCAATTTTAAAAGACGAATATACACCAGTAGCGGCTTCAGCAGGTGCAACTTCAATCCAAGTAGTAGAAAGCATTAAAACAGATACACCATCAAGCGGCGTTATTCGTATCAAAGGTTTACGTTATACATACACTAGTTATACAGCAGGCACAAAAACATTTAACGGCTTATCTCCAGCTTTAGCAAGTAACATTGTAACTGCTGATGATGTCTTTGTTCCTTATATTGATAGGCAAGCAACTAGTACTAGTGAAAGTGTAACTTTTGTTTATGCAAGCAATTTTAACGCGCGGGTCGATGTTAGAAATGGATCTGGAGGATCTCCAATAATTCCATTTACCACAACTTTATCGGTTACGAATGCAGGGGCTTCAGTCAATGCAAGTAGAAACTCAGATGTCTAATTATGCCTTATTACGTAGCTCCATTTACATTTCAATTTACTACAAACCAGATAGAAATTGATTCTGGAGTTACTGATATAGACTGTTCCGCGCTTTATGATGGTATTAAACTGGCTCAAGCGAGCGAAGAGGGTATTATTTATGACAGAATTGGAAGCGGATCGGGCCTTAATGCCCTTGGGCCAGGCGTGCAGACAGGTCTCACCATCGAATTACTGGGGGCTTGGCAACTTAAATTCCCAGCAGGTAATTACATCGCCAGAATCGCAGGCGGAAACCTTATCGGAGGCCCTAGCGATGATCCAATCGCTTACTCAGCTGGAGTGCAAGCTCTCTTGATTCAATCGGCAAATAGTACTGTAGTTTCAACTGGCGGAAGTGCTTTGACAAATGAAGAGCACGATTTACTAGTAAAAGCGGCTAAAAATGCAACCTTGGCGGCACAATTATCAAGTTAGGTTATAATAAAAATATGGAACGAAAAAAAATAAAACCAAAAAATGATTTAAAAGTTTTTGATCCAATTTCAAAAAGTAATATTTCAGATCTTGGTCAATTTGTAATTTTTGATTCTTATTGGCAAAGAAGATTGCTTGATAATGAAATAGAAATTATTGACGAAGAAAAAATTTTAGATGATAATAAAGAAGTCAAAAGGAAAAAATAAAAATGCCTATCAGTTTTAACGAAATTACAAATCTAAGAATTCCATTTATTAGAGTGGAATTTGATTCTAGCGCGGCAATAGCAGGGCCTAGCGTGCAACCTTACAAAGTACTAGGTTTAGGCTTTAAAACCAACTCAGGGACAGCGACAGCAAACACGATTTACAGCGTAACTTCAGCAGAGCAAGCGCAAACACTTTTTGGAGCGGGCTCCGTTTTGCATATCATGGCGCAAAGCTATTTTGCAGATCCGACAGTAACAGATTTTTCAGCGATTGCGGTTACAGAGCCAGCGGGCGTAAACGCGACAGGCAAAATTTCTATAACAGGCCCAGCGACAGCGGCGGGCACTTTAACTATTTATATTGCTGGTAAAAAAGTATCAGTAGCGGTCAGCTCAGGCGATACGGCAACGGCTATAACATCTAGTTTAGTTTCTGCTATAAACGCAAAAACAGATCTTCCTGTAACGGCGGCGGTAAATGGTACTAATGCTTACGAAACAGATTTAACAGCTAAAAACAAAGGCACAGTAGGAAATATAATTTCTATCGTTCCTAATTTTTACAGCTCAGAAGCGACACCAGCAGGTTTGGCTTTGACTATAACCAATATGGCTGGCGGAACTGGAGCTCCATCACTAGCAAACGCTTTTGCGGCGATGGGCGACATTCACTATAATATTTTGATTTCACCTTGGACAGACACACCGACACTAGACGCAATCGAAACGGAGCTTGATTCTAGAGGGTCAGCTTCAAGAATGATTGAGGCAATTTGCATAAGCGGTTTGACTGATACAGTAGCAAACGCAAACACAGTAGGAAACAGCCAAAACTCAAAATGGCTATCAATAGCAAATATCAAAGGATCTCCAAATCCTGGCTATATGATTGCGGCGGCGATTGCTAAAAAAGTAATGATTAGCGCGGTTAATGATCCAGCAAGACCATTTCAAACTTTATTGCTAAATGGGATTATCGCGCCAAAAATTTCAGATAGAAATACAGCGGCTGAAAATGAATCTCACTTAAATAATGGAATTTCAACTGTAGCAATAAGCGCAACTGGCGAAGTTACTATACAGCGTTTGATTACTACTTACAAAACAAACGCAACTGGAACTCCAGACACTAGCTATCTAGACGTAAACACTTTATTGACTTTAAGTTATATCAGATACGATTTTAGAAACAGTTTAGCTCTAAAATTCCCACGTCATAAACTAGCGAACGATTCGGATAGAATTGCTCCAGGGCAAGCGGTTATAACTCCAAAAGTAGGCAAAGCGCACGCAATAACTAAATTTAGAGAATGGGAAACTTTAGCACTAGTAGAAGATTTTGATCAATTCAAAGCAGAGCTGGTAGTAGAAAGAAATCCACAAAATCCAAACAGATTAGATTTCTTGCTACCAGTAAACTTGGTAAATCAATTTTTACAGGCTGGAGTAAAATTAGGTTTCATACTATAAAAGGGTAAATTATGGCAATTCACAGACGCGGCGGGATTTTAAGTTTTAATATTGATGGGCAAGTTTACGAAGCGAAAGGTAACTTTACTTATAACCTTGGAGCTCCGCTCAGGGAAGAGATTATAGGCGCGGATGGAATCCATGGCTACAAAGAGACTCACCAAGCGGCTTATATCGAGGGCGAGTTTACCGACTCTTCAATAGTAGATTTAGCAAGTTTGGTAAATCTTGAAAATGTAACTGTAACTTTAGCATTGGGCAACGGCAAAGCAATCGTTTTAAGACAAGCTTGGTTTTCTGGTGATGGAAACGTACAAACTGAAGAGGGAAATATTTCTGTTAAGTTTACTTCCAAATATCCAGCTGATGAAATTCAATAGATAAAAATAAAGGGTGCATAAATGGAAACAGTTTCAATAAAATTTGAGGACAAGGATTACGAACTTAATTTTGATCCTGAAAAAGATTGTATCGTAATTGATTTAGATCGGCCGTTAAGTTTTGGGCAAGAAAAATATACTCAGATTGAGCTTCAAGCTCCAACCTGGGAAATTTTAGATTCTATAGACTTGACCAAAATGAATTTTGCTAACATTCGCAAACTTGCTTCCAAGATGAGCGGGCTTGATTCAATAAGGCTTGGCAAGATCAAAGGCGGCGACATCAAAAAAATTATGGTGGGCGTTATGTATTTTTTGCAACAGTCCCTCGGCGAGACGAAATAAATCAAACGATTGAACTCTTGGCGGGTTATCCATTTTACATTTCACCGAAAGAGCTTTATAATATGACTATTAAGCAACTGGTTTTTTGGTCAGAAAGAGCGGCGGCTAGAATTAAATTTGATATTAAAAAGGGTCTTTTGCAAAGGTTATAAATGGCACAAAATCAATTTCCATTTTTTATAAAAATCAAAGGAATTGACGAGGTCAGCGGTATGCTTACAAAAGTGCAAAGACAAGTTAGGACGATTGGGAAATCGTTTCAGAGATTAGGGCAAGATCTTACGCTTCAAGTTTCGGCTCCGATTGCGGCTCTTGGTGCTTTTGCAGTAAAAAACTATTTAGCGCAAGAAGACGCTATAACTCAGGTTAGGACTAGACTCAAAGAAGTAGGCGATCAAGTAGGAATTACAGAAAAACAATTTGCAGACGTAGCAACCAATCTCCAATTTAAAACTCTTTTTGGTGATGAGGAAGTTTTAAGAGATGTTACAACCCAACTTTTAACATTTACAAATATAACAGGTAAAAATTTATTAGATACTCAGCAAGCGGTTTTAGATGTAGCTACTGTAACAAAAAAAGCATTAATTCCAACTTCAATACAATTAGGAAAAGCTTTAAATGATCCAGTTAAAAATCTAAAAGCATTATCAAAAGCTGGTATTCAATTTTCAGATGAGCAAACTTCAGTAATAAAAACCTTAGCGACTACTGGGAGACTTGCAGAAGCGCAAGCTATGATTTTGGCTGAATTAAAAAGACAATACGGCGGCGCGGCAGAAGCGGCGGCGGAAGTAAACCCTTATCTAAAATTACAAAATGCCTTGGGTGATTTATTGGAGCCCTTTGGCCAAATTATAAACGAAATGCTTAAACCATTTTTAGGCTTGCTTAAGCAATCAATCGAATTTGTAAATGGTCTTAGCGATTCAGTAAAAACTAAAATTGTAGTATTCGCTGGTTTGATTGCAGTACTTGGCCCAATTCTTTATTTGATTGGCACTTTGATGACAACTTTTGCAAGCTTAAATCCTTATGTCTTAGCTTTTGCGGCGGGCGCGGCGTTAATAGTTACTTACTGGGAGCCTATAGAAGCATTTTTTAGTGGGGTTTTTGAGGGTATCAAAGAGGGACTAAGAGGAACAAGTTTTGAATTTTCAGCATTAGCAAAATTCTTTAATATTATTGGAGACATCTCCAAAAAAGTTTTTACAGCGATGGGATTAGATATTTCAGATACTATTACTTTTGCAAACGCATTGGGAAAAACTTTAGGCTTTATTATTGGCTTGGTAGTCAAACTTGCAAGATTGCTTACTGGAGTTTTGGCATTTATACCAAAATTACAAACTATTCAATCTGGTGAAACTAGTTTAAATAGATCACGCGCGGCGGTTCCTATTGGTTTGGGTGATATGAGCTTTAGCAATATTGCTACAAAATCAATTCCTGGCCAGGTAGAAGTTACATTTTCAAATCTTCCAGCAGGCGCGACAGTACAAAAAAATAATTCAGGGGCACTCAAAGCGGTAAATGTAGGTTACGCACTTCCAGGGGTTTAAATTATGAATTGGAAAAATCAAATCCAGCAAGGCACTTTTAAAAACATTCCATTCTTTACAAAAAGTACAAATACTGTTTTTAGTAGAAATTTAGTAAGTCATTCTTACTTATTGACTGAAGATATTGTTACTCAGGATTTAGGGCGCAAAGCAGATCAGTATCAAATGGAAATATTTTTTCTAGGTGCAGATTATTTTTTACAGCGCGATAATTTTCTCAGAGTGGCGGCTTCAGCAGAGCCAGGGATTTTGATACATCCATACCTTGGCAATCGTGAAGTTTACATACAAAGCTATACGCTAAATGAAAATTCAGACGATGGGCGAATGGCTACAATTTCAGTTACTTTTTTAGAAGCTGGCACTTCAAAATTTCCCCAAATTTCGCAAGATCAAAATTTTAATTTATTAAATACAGCTGGAGATTTAGAAAATGTTTCTAGATCAAATTTTATTTTAGATGTAATTACTAACCAGGTTCCAGAATATACTAGGCAAGTTATAGGTTTAGTTTCAACTCCAATTTTTAGCAGAATCTTACAGCAAATAAACTTAGGGAATTTTGTAGGGACAGTTCTGGCGGAGGTTACTAATTCGAAACTTTATCAAACAACCTATGCAACCCTAAGAGCAAATTTAGATACTTTAATTAATCCAACAGCTTCACTTTTGGCAAATACGCAAGGTTTTGCAGATCTAGTTATTAGCACCTTTGGGCAAGTAAACGAAGTAGGTTCTGATGGTAAATCAGCAAATAAAATTTTAAAAGAAGCTCAGGGCGGTACTTATACACCAGTAACAGAATACACCACAGCGGCACAGGCACAAAATACAAATGCAGAGGCGACAATTAGATTTATCAATCTGGCGGGGATTGCAAACCAAGCTAAATCACTTCCTAATATGAGTTTTGAATCTAGGCAAGAAGCTTTAGCTATTCGCGATGTTTTGGTTTCTGATATTAATAATTTAATTGATACTAGTAAGGAAGATTCAGAGTTTAACGCTTTAAAAAATCTCAAAGCAGAAGTTATGGCTTATCTTCCTCCAACTAATATTGATCTTCCAGAATTAAAAACATATACCACAAAAACAACTACTTCAAGTTTGGTTTTAGCATATAGACTTTATGCAAACACAGACCTGGAGAGCGATCTAGTAGCTAGAAATAAAATAAGACATCCAGGTTTTATAGATCCTAATAAAAATTTAGAGGTTTTAATCGGTGCGTGATAAGCTTGAAATTTCAATTAATGGCGTAACTTATAACAAATATAAGCGCGTTGAAATTAATAAAAATATTGAAGCGATTGCTGGAAGTTATTCTATTACTTTGACGCAACCTGAAATTTTTAAGTTTATACCAGGGTCAGCGATGGAGATAAAAATCGCAAATCAAAAAATCATTTCTGGTTATGCTGAATCAGTAGAGATTAACGCTAATGAATCAACTTTTGAAATTACAATACAAGGGCGCGATAAAACGGGCGATCTAGTAGATTCCAGCGCGGTTTTTACCAGTTCTGAATTTTTAAATTTATCCTATTTACAATTCGCAGAAAAACTTACTGCTAACTTTGGCATTAATGTAATTTCTAGAACTCAAAAAGCTAATATCAAATTTTCAAAAATAACTTTACAGCAGGGGTCAGTTTTTGAAGAGCTAGAGCGCGAAGCGCGCAGGATTGGGGTTTTTCTTTATGCCAATAATAACGGCGATCTTGTTATCAGCGAGATCGGGAACGAAATCACCAGCACAAAACTAGAATGCCCTGGGAATATTTTGCAGTTTTCAACTAGCGTGGATCACAGCAATAGATTTAGCGAGTATATCATCAAGGGTCAGCAAACCAGCGCGGCGGATGATTCCCTTAGTGCTGAAGATCAGACAGTAGTAAAATCTAAATGCCAGGATCTAAATATAACTAGGTATCGGCCGTTTGTTTTGATTGCTGATAGCGCGGTTAATACGTTCCAAGCTAAAAATCGTATCGAATGGGAAGCGGCGGTAAGAGCGGCAAGATCCGAAAATGTGAATATTACCATCGAGGGCTGGAGCGACCAATCTGGCCAATTATGGGCCATTAATAGGATTGCAAGAGTAATTTTGCAACCAATAAACTTAGATAGATTTTTATTGATTAAATCAGTAAATTTCAAATACGATGAGCTTGGCGGGCAAGTTACAGACTTGGTTTTAGTCGATGAAAAAGCTTACATTCCAGAGCCTACCATCAGCAAAAAAGAGCTGGAAGATACAATACTTTTCAAATGAATCAACTAATAAACGAACTCAAAAGAAAAATTTTATTAGCGGTGGGAATCGGTATTTTGAGAATTATTGACGATACAAAAAAAATTCAAAAATGCCAAATTTCTTTGATGGATAACGAAACTCATTCAAACGTTGATAGGTATCAAGAATACGGCTTTAGCTCTGTTCCATTACCAGGCGCGCAAGCGGTAGCGGTTTCGATTGCAGGCTCCAGGGATAATTCAATCATCATAGCTACTGAAGATGGACGTTACAGACCATTAAATCTAAATCCTGGGGAGGTTACAATTTATAACCAATTCGGGGATAAAATTGTTATTAAGCAAAACCGAACGATTGAAATCACGGCTCCAAATATAAAACTTATTGGGAATGTCAGAATAGAGGGCAATCTTGAAACAACTGGCAATATTGATGGCTATGGTTATATTCGCGATTCAGCAACTACAAACACAAAAACTATGGCTGATATGAGAAATATTTACAATGGACACCATCACCATCCAACTAGTCAATCTCCGCCAAATAATTTAATGTAAGTTATAATGAATTTATGGCAGACGTGGGTTTAATATGGCAAGATGGATGGGCGGATATTTTGCTAAATGAATCTAGCACAGATTTACAAACAGGCAAAGATTTAAAAACTGCTATTTTGGTAAGCTTATTTTCTGATTCACGCGCAAACCCTGAAGAGCTTTTGCTAGATGAAGATCCGCGCGGCTGGTGGTCTAGAGATTTAGGATCTTTACTTTGGCTACTTGCTAGACAAAAAGCGACACTCCAGAATCTTGAAAAAGGAATTCAATATATAAAAGACGCTTTAAATTGGTTAATCGTGCAAAATATAGCTAAATCAATAGATGTAACAGGCACAATAGAGAATAGATCAAAATTCAATTTTATAATTACAATAAAAAAATCAAATGATTATAGATTTCAATATTTATGGGAAAATATTAACTCAGATAGCTATAAATTTGATCGAAGCGAATATTTAATTTTATTTCAATAGGAAAAACAAAAATGCCATTAATCAAACCTACTTTACAGCAAATCATCTCCAGGATTGAAACTGATCTTCAAAGTGAATTGAATTCAGCTCCATTTCTGGAGGGGTCTTTTTTAAAAGCAATAGCAAACGCAAACGCTGGAGCTTTTTATGGGCTTTATGGCTATTTAAACACTCTATCCAAAGAAGCTCTTCCGTCAAATGCGATTGGAGAATTTTTAAACGCTTGGGCAAATGTTTACGGCGTTGCTAGAAACGCTGGTACTTACGCGGCTGGAAATGCTACGTTTACTGGCACAAATGGAACTTTAATTCCATCGGGTACTTTATTAATCAGCGATGATGATATAACTTATAAAACTACTGCTGGCGTAACTATTGCGCTTGGAACTGCTACGGCTCCAATAATTGCATTAGCTCCAGGTATCGCAGGTAATAAAGCGGCTTCCAGCTCTTTAAGTCTTTTGAATCCGATACAATTTATAAATAACTCAGTAACTGTAGCGGCGGGCGGTTTAACTGGGGGTTTAGATCAAGAGACAGACGATCAGCTCAGAGAGCGGATTATAAACAGAATCCAAACCCCCCCACACGGAGGAAATGCAAACGATTATAAACAATGGGCGGAATCGGTTTCAGGCGTAGGCGAAGCTTACATTATACCCTTATTAAACGGCGCGGGCACGGTAGGAATTTATTTAACTTCAACCGATGAGAATAATATCGTTCCATCAAATACGGTGGTAACAAATGTTTTTAATTATATTTCAGATCCAAGCAGGAAGCCAATTACAGCGAGTTTATCGGTTAATGCAGTAGCAACCACAGCACAAAATTTTACTATAGACATCAACCCAGACACTCCAGAGATAAGGGCCAATATAACAAATGCTTTAAAAGATTTACTAGCACGCGAGCGCAAACCAGCAGATACAGTAAACGGAAATATTGTAGGCTGGACTTTACTAATATCAAAAATCAGAGAAGCGGTATCAAACGCGGCTGGTGAAAATGATAACGTGGTATCGGTTCCTAGCGCAAACGTGCAGTACACACTTGGACAGGTTCCGATTATGGGAACTATAACTTGGTTATAAAATGGATTCGATAGCATACAAAAATTTATTAAATGAATTGATTCCTCAAGGTTTAGCGTGGAATCCAAACCCAGATAGCAATTTACAAAAACTTATTTCTGGCGAATCAATAGAATTTGCAAGGCTTGAACAAGAAGCTTTGAGAGTCTTAAGAGAAATAAACCCTTACACTACTACTGAATTAATATCAGAATGGGTAGATATTGCCCTTGGCGATCATCGTTGCGAGGGATTATCATCTAGTGCAGAAGAGCTTAAGCGCGCTATTTTAGCCAGATTAATATCACTTGGTGGATCAGATCGGATCTATTTTCAAGAGGTAGCAAAAGCGGCGGGATTTTTAGTAAAAGTATCAGACGGATTTCAACAGTTTAGAGCGGGCCGCAATCGTTGCCAGGATCGAGTTTTAGCAAATGGTTTTGCTTATACCTGGAATGTAAGAGCTAGAACTAATACCCTTAGCTTTTTTAGAGCTGGTTTATCAAGAGCCAGCGACAGACTAATATATTTTTCAAACGCGCTTCTCGAGTGCGTTATGAATCAAGTAAAGCCAGCTCACACAAGTATAATTTTTTCTTATGAAGATGTAGTTCAAAACATAGACGGCTCTTTATATGTCGATGTGGCGATGGTGGGCGCAATTTCATTAATTAGATTTATTCAAGGGCAAGCTAACATCACAGCAAATTTAGAACTTGCTGATACTTGGACACCGAGCGGCTTATCAAGTATGTTTACTTGGTTTGATGGGACAGATTTTACTACTGCTGGAGCTTTAAGTACTTGGACTGATAAAAAAGCAAATAGAAATGCAATCCAAGCAGACGCGGCAAAACAACCAGAAAAAGTTTTAAATGCTTTTAATGGTAAACCAGTAGCAAGATTTACTACTGGAGAAATTTTATCAGTAAAAAATCTCACTCAAATGAGTGCGGATAATGGGATTCATGCTTTTGCAGTAATGGATATCACAGCAGGCGGCGGGAAATTATTTGATAGAAATCAGTATCAATTAAACGCGCAATCAAATCAATTAAACAGCGTTTTATTAAGTGATTTTTATCAAGGTTTTGATTATTCAAGTTTACTAACTTTGGTGGGACAAATTTCAATTTATGGAATAGCTTATTTTAATGGCAATTTTTATTTAAGTTCAGATTTTGGACTTTGGAGATTAAATAACAACGGCACTTGGACAGATGTAGCGGCGGGACTTACGAATCGCGCTCCAAGAGGGCCTTTGATTGTAGCTAATAATAAACTTTATGCAGTTTGTAGTACTGTAAACCAAATTTTAGTTTGGGATGGAACGACAGCGAACGAATACACAAACACAGTAAACGCTTCAGCAGATTTAAGAGATTTAATTTACAATCCTGGGGATGGATTTATTTATATTGCGGATGGACAAAACGGCAAGCTAATTAGATTTAATACTAGTACAAACGCGTTTAGCCAAGTAGGAACGGGCGCAACAAATTGCAATAAACTTGCTTGCGACGGAACAAATGTTTATATAAATAAACGCGCGGCTGGAGCTGGCGATATTTTTGTTTGGAATGGCTCAACGTTTACCAGCGAGGGTTTAAGCGGTTATTCAAGTCCAAGCGGTTTAACTTGGGCAAATGGCACTTTATGGCTTACGGAAGCTGGCAAGTTAATAAATAAAGCAAATAGTTACAATTTAGCAAGTGGTTTATATTTAGAGACAGCGGCCAATACTGGTATTAATGCTAGTTCAATGGTGCTTTTTGAAAATCAACTTTTTATAAATGATCCAAATGCAGTAGTCAGATATAAACTAACTGGAACAACTTTAAACGCTGATAATTGGATTAAAAACTTCAATGGAAGTGTAAATTTAAGTACTAGCGGAAGAGCTGAAATTTTAGTTAATGGCGAATTTTATTATAAAAAACAAATTAGCCAGAATCCAATAAATGCAAGAATAGCAGTTTATAAAAAAGAAAAATCTCTAAGCTATAGCGGCTCAGTCAGCAACCAGAATATTGTTTATTTAGGGATTGAAAGCACTAGAACTAGATTAGGATTAAATGGTCAAATCATTAGCGAATTAACTTATACAACTGGCTCAGGGCTTACGATTGATCCTTATCGCAATCCAAATATTTTATTAGAGCAAATTGCAATTACAAACGGAGCTTTAGTTTCTTTTGTTAATGATATAGTTACAATTAATCCAGCAAATGATTTAAGCGCGAATAGTAAGATCAAAGTAAAAGTAGATCCTGGCGCAATTACAGCTTACAGCGGTTTAGAAAATTGGAATTTTGAGGTTAATTAATGGCTTGGTACAATACAAATTGGTTATATAGAAAAAAAGTTACAATCACGAATCCAACAATTTATAACGGGAGGCCATTCAGCAACCTAACTAATTTCCCAGTTTATGTAAATCTTGCTTATATGGGAGCTAATTTTTTTAGTAATGTTAGATCAGATGGGGGCGATATACGCGTAACTTTAGCAGATGAAATTACAGAGGTTCCAAGAGAATTGGTTTCAATTAATACCAGCACACAAACTGGAGAATTTTATTTTAGAGCTAATACTTTAAACGGAAACGCAACTACTGATTTTTATATCTATTTTGGTAATGCAAGCGCAACCAATCCTGCTAAAAATGCAACTTTTGGAACTTATAATGTTTGGAATTCTGTTTATCGTTTAGTCCTCCATATGGATGAATTTTCACCAGCTGGATCTATTCAAGCTGGAACAGCTTTTATAAATTCTGCAAATAATACATATTTGCCATATATGTTAGGTACTCCAGCAGTAACATCTTTGGCAAATGGCCCTTTAGGAAAATCTTTAGATATTGACGGTACTAATTATTATATGTCAATGAATGATCCTGTTGATATGACAGAATACACTTTTTCTACTTATGTAAAACCTACTACGGCTGGAGCTTTGATAGTTAAAAACTTAGGAACTAATAATTCAAGTACTAGCTTTTCTGAAAATCTTAGAATTTCTGGTACTACATTTCAACACTACTATTTTGATGGAGCTTCGGTAACTTTAAATTCTAATTTAGGTGCTTTAAATTTTAATAATTATTATCATCTTGCAGGCACAGCTAAAAATGGCGGTACTGGTTATTTGTATCAACAGGGATTAATAGCAACTGCAACAGATCCGACAGGGACTCTTTGGACTGGCGGAGATACTTTTAACATGTTTGGACGTGATGGATCTTCACCAAATTGGTTCACGGGTTTAATTGAAGAATTTAGAATTTCACCAATCCAATTATCGTATGACTGGATTACCACGGAATCGAACAATATAAGATTCAATAATTTTTTTACTGTTGGAACTCTTGAAACAGGCCCAAGTCCAAATTTGCAAAGCTTAACTCCAGCAATAGGATCAACTGGGAACGCGGCAAATACTAATTTAGTTTTAGATTTCGATCAAAATGTAACTGTAGGTACTGGAAACGTAACCATCGAACAGATCCCAAATCTTAATATTGGCGGTACATTTCAGGGAGATCTTGCAGAGCTGATGATGTTAAATACTTTGACGGATTCAGATCGACAGAAAATTGAGGGATACCTTGCTTGGAAATGGTTTGGCGGAAATAACAATTTACCTAGCAACCATCCATATAAACTTTACGCTCCGAGAATTTAGGTTATAATGAAAATATGAAACGAGTAGATAACGGCTCACAAATTGCAGGCAATCTTTATACAGACGGAAATCCATCAACTGGAGTGCTAGGTACAATCGTTGACGCTTCCTGTTTAAATGCAATCCAAGAAGAGCTAGTAAACGTGGTTTTAGATCCAGCTTCAGGAATTGGAGCTTTAAGCCAAAATAACGCAAGTTTAAATCAATTAAATACAGCAATTAAAAATATTATCGACAATAGAGTCCAAAATTTTGATGGCATTATGGTAAAAAACACAGAAGCTAGTTTAGGCTCTGATTCAACTATTACGGCTACTACAGCGACAGCAACCGGATTAGCGGTTTCGTACACTCCAATAAGCGGCGCAAATGATCGTTATCTTTTTGGATACATTGACTGGAACGTAAACGATCCAGATGGCTCAGCGGCGGAGGGGTTTTTAGATCTTCAATATTCAACCGACAACTCAAATTGGACTACTATAAAAACATTCACCAGAAAAGCAGACCTTGGAGCTGGTGCAAAAGAGGTAAAAGTTACAGATCAAACCCTCGGCACTAATGCTAGTACTACTTCGACCAGCTATCAAGTAACTGGTTTAAATATTAGTTATTCGCCAGTAAATGGCGCGAATGTTAGATATTTGGAGCTTGGAATTGATACAAACGTAACAGACACAGACGCAGGTTCTTCAAATCAAATAGCATTAGAATTTTCAACCGATAACAGTTCTTGGTCAAATTTAAGAACTTATACATCTAACCAAGGTATCGGAGGTGCGACATCTTCAACTCAGCAAGTTTTTATTTCGGATTCGTTTAGACATACTACAGTAAGCGCAACACCTTACTATCGAGTTACACACAGAGCAAACCCTAGCACTGGAGCTGGTACTTCAACTGTTTATACAGGATCAACTTTAAGAGTTAGAGAACTAGCAGAACAATTTGTTACAGACAATAGATCACCAGTAAGCTTTTTAATTAAGCACAATAACAATAGTGCTACACCATATTACAGAATCGCGCACAGAGTTACATCTGGCGATCAATCAATAATTTACACAGGTTCAGTTTTAAGAGTGATGGAGTTTAGCTAATGAATAATGATTTAATCGACATAGCAGTTTTTTATAAAGCAGACCACGGCGGGTTTACCATCGCTGATGGCGTTTTGACGTTTGAAGATGGTTTTGAGCCTACTAAGAAACAAAAAGATACAGCACTATTGGAGATGGCAAAAAAAAGAAAAGCTTCAGAAGTAGATCAGTATTTTTCAAATCAAAGGGTTAAAATTCTATCTCCAGGCGCGTTCATGGATATGATTTATTTACTCAAAGCGCAAGAAGCAAAAGCTTATTTAGCCAATGATCCTGGCGAATATCCGTTATTAAATGCTAGCGTGCAAGCTGGAGAAGCGGCAGATCTAGACGAAGCGGCAAATACAATTCTTGAAAAAGAAACATCACTCAGAAATATTGCGGCGCAAATGGAAGAGCAAAGACTTACAAAGAAAATAGCTATTAAAAATGCAAAAACTCTTGCAGAACTTGAGGCAATAGAAGTTTAATGTTTGGGCTTGCTGATACTATTATCGGCGTTTTTGGTGAAACTCTTGATAAGTTTTTACCAGACCAAAACGAAAAGCTAAAAGCACACGCAGAAATTAGAGCAAGAATTTTAGAGAACGAATCTAAAATTTTATCAATCGCTGGCGATATCGTAGGGCGTGAAGTATCATCTGAAAAATGGTGGCAAAACGCTTGGCGACCAGCTTTTATGTGGATGATAATAATTATCATCTTTAATAATTTTTTACTAGCTCCATATGTATATTTGATTTTTGGCTTTGATCTAACTCTAAATGTAAAGATTGAAACCATACCAGATGAGCTTTGGCAAGCGATGGATATCGGGCTTGGCGGTTATGTGATAGGAAGATCAGCAGAAAAAATAGTAAAGGATTTAAAAAAGAAATGAAAGCAGAAATATTATTATTCGTTCCCAAAAATGAAAATTTACTAGATAAAATAGTAAAGTTTATAACTAACCAAAATTATAGACATGCTGGGATCTGTTTCCCTGATGAGTTTGGAGATCTAATTTTAGAAGCTTCAGGATGGAAAGGAAAGGTTCTTGCAGAGCGCAGAGTATCAGATCTAAAAAATATAATTATTGAAACTTATCCAGTCGAATTAGATTATTTTTGTTTTGGAAAAGCAAAAACATTACTGGGCACTAAATACGATTACAAAGGTTTTTTTCTTTGGGCATTAAATAGAGAAGCTAAAAAGAAACTTTATTGCTTTGAGTATATTTTAGAAATTTTGAAAGGTGATTCACAAATTGGGCCTTATGCAAAATTAGTAAACGATGGATCAATCTCAGGACGAGATATAAAAAACCTAGTTACAGGAATTCTCAAATCGGAGCCAATTATAAAGGAGTATTAACCATGTTTACAAAGCCAAAACGTAGAGTAGAAAAAGTTTTTATTCATTGTAGCGACAGCGATTATAAAATACACGATGATATAAAAGTAATTCGTGAATGGCATGTAAAAGAGAACGGCTGGAAAGATGTAGGTTATCACTATTTTATAAAACAAGATGGTCAAATCCAGGCTGGAAGAGACTTAGAAAAAATACCAGCGGCACAGTTTGGACATAATACTGGATCTATTGCAATTTGTTTGGCTGGTAAAAATAAATTTTACGAAGCGCAATATTTAGCACTCCAAACACTATGCAAGATTATAAACTCAAGCTATGACAAGATCACGTTCCATGGGCATTGTGAAATTGACAAAGCGCGAACATGCCCGAATTTCCCGTATATCAAAGTTTTAAAATTGGTAAATGGGAAGCTTGGCGTGCTTTGATGAATATTTTAAGACTTTACGGGCAATTTATGGTTAGAAATCCCGTTTTTTCTATTTATGCTATTGGAGTAAAAGTAATAATGGCTCAAATGGTTTATTCAGAAATAAAAGAAAAAATGCGCGGGACTGGGGAGGCATTAGCTAATGGAAAATCTACTTGAGCGATTCGATAACATTGCTATTAAGATTGCTTTTGAGCGCGGGCGCGTAACTAGAAAAATGCTAATGGAGATCATCCCGATTGGTAGATCCAGAGCGCACAATGTCCTAGAAAATTTAACCAAGAAAGGGCACTTGGTCAAATACGGCTCAGGGGCGGCAATTCATTATAAATTAAGATTGATTTTTCTTTAGCCAATTATCGACATCTGAAATTTTATAGCGCACAGATCCCTCGATTCTTACAAATGGAGGGCCTAAATCGATTTTACGATTACGGCGAACAGATCTCCAGTATTCTAAAGTGGATATTTTCGACGAGCGCCAATGCATCCTTGGTGAAGGCCCGGTTTCCTCAGGGACTACTCACTCAGATGTGCAGTGGGTAGATATCGAAGGAATGAAGGTTCTCTCACGTAATCTCGATACAGGTGTAGCTGATGAATATTCAGTAAGTGAGCACATTGGCTTCGTTATCCCCACAGCAACTGGCAAGAACTTACTGGGGACAGTCAGTGGACCAGTTCTCTATGACGGAAGAGATTTCACTCCTTTTGTTGCACGCAATGAAGAGGATGTCACTCCGATGCGGTGGAACGATGCCAAGGTGGATCCTGCTGGCGATTTATGGCTCGGCTCAATGCCATATACCGAAGATGGTGGTTACGGAGCTCTCTATCGCTTACGAGGTAAAGAGTTAAAGAAGTTTGTTCCGGGAACGAGTATTAGCAACGGATTAGCATGGAGCGCGGATAGAAAGACTTTCTTTTACATAGATACCTTAAATTTCGGTGTAGATGCATGATTATTTTGTGTAAAATCGCAATGGTGGACGGATATTTATTTGTGTTGCGTATCGTGACTGGGAAACAGATCGGAAGAGCGTCGTGTAGGGAAAGAGTGTCTTCGCCTGTGTAG
>OGWA01000016.1_pt1 | contig 21095 bp, 22 predicted proteins | sample 1575901 | NCBI WGS metagenome assembly OGWA01 (sample SAMN07581541, study PRJEB24739) | freshwater metagenome
TAGTACGGAGCAAGCTGAGTTGATAGTTAACCTGCGGCAATGGTTGGAGAATGAATTACGGGAGCAGGGCTTGTCACAATTATTCTAATTATTGTGACACTTTGCGATAGCCTTGCTTCCAAAGAAATCGACCGAGAGCCTCACCTTCAGCATCAACTTTCTCCTCACTCCATTCCGGCTGAATGTGATGCAAGTATTCATGAACTAAAACGATAAGGTAGCGCAGTGGTGGTAGTGTTGGGTCTATCTCAATCACGTTATCACAATACAAACCATCCGCCTTCTCGCGTCCGAGTTTACGCTGTATGACTTTTGGATGTGGCTTGCGTTTCATTACCTTTGCGACTTAGTGCATGTGTTCATTGCATTATTGTTTTTGTTTATTGATTGATACAATTAGCCTCCTAACGTGGAGGCTTTTTGTTATCTAATCTTACCATTTACAATTCTGTAATTACTTACTTCAAAATCTCCCGTATCCATCACACGCACATGGGCAAAGCCGTGGTGGTGTTTGTTGATGGGCATGTAATCGGGATGTAATTCGCACAAACATGCCACACTCCAGCACGTTGTAATCTTGCCGTTGATGTTTGGCTCAGTGTGTTCACTCGCCTGGTGATGATGACCACATAATGCACTGTCTTTTGCTCGCAGGAATAACCCCCGTGCGATGTTTACAGGACTGAACACAGACGCACCTAGTTCGTGACCATGCAGAATAGTTAGCTTCCCGGCATGAATAATTTGCTTATCGGGAATAAATGTGATGTTGAACTTATCCAAGTGCATCAATGATTCAAAGTTGAACTCATCCATGCCCAAAAGGTCAGGAGCATTGCGCATGATGTAGTGATCATAACGCACATCGTGGTTACCACACTTGTAATATATCGCGGCTGTAGGGAATAGCTTACGCAGTGTTGCAAGAAACTGCCTTGTCATTAGTACCTCATGCCCGAAGTTGCGCTTTCGAGGGTCTTTCTCAAACCTGCTGATAGCGTAGAAGTCGATGATATCACCATTGAGCAGGATAGTATTGACATCATTGTCAAGTCCATACTTCAGAGCAAGCGTCAATGCCTGTATATTGTGGTATGGCACATGAATATCCGACAGCAACAGGATGTTATTGTGGTTAATCGGAAGCTTGAATGGTTTATAGTTCGATTCCTGCGAAGGTGGAAGGTCAAGAGGGTTGCTAGATTCAGGAACCAACTCGTTAACCATATTGCTAAAGTCGGCAAATTGGTCTGTTAGCTTGGACAGGTTCCCTTTTACAGCGGTTTTAATGGACGCAGTAGGATGCAGGTTATTCCTTTTACGCCAACTAAAATACAATCGCTCAAATGAGCTGTATTGCATTGTAATGTTGTGGCGTTTCATGGCCGCACGGATGCGCTCCGCTATCGTACCATCACCTGCATGTATCTCTTTGTAGATCTCCGCATGTTGTCCCTGCATGTTGTGCTATTTATTGCCACGAATAAACCCGGCTAACTCTGCAAGATTGGTGCTGATGGTCATGTTTTGTGACGCAATCACATCAATCTTTGCTTCGAGTTTATCAATGGCTTTGTTTTGCTCCTCTTTCATGGTGTTTAGCTTGGTGTTAAACTCATCTTTAGTTTCTTTGATTGAATCGGCTAACATTGTTACCTCCCGTTTATGATATGATTCGACTTTACCCAGCGCACTGGATACCTTCACCACATCCCTTTTCAATGCGTAATACAAACCTGTGAGTGACACCGCACCACCAATAATTGTAATTAAATCCCTAGGTTGAAAGTCCATAACTAAAAGATTGTAAAATATATAGTAGAAACTGCTACCGCTGTGATACCTAAAGTGAGGGCAGTGTTAGTAATTATTAACCGCCTGTTGCGCTTTTTTAGTTGGGCAATTTCCGCATCCTTCTCAGTAGCAATAGCCTTTTCAATGCTCTGTTTGTTCTTATAGATTTCAGCCAGTGTTTCATAACTCTGTGCCTGAATGCCTGTTATCTTAGCGTAATAGGTCACCTTCAGCCGCTCCATCTGGTAAAGACTGTCTATTTCCTGCGCAGTCGTGTACCAATACATCATGCTATTGTAGTTGAGATTGAAAAGCTGCAGATCGTAGGTTGTAAGTTCGGGTGTAAAATCCTGCTTTGAGTAGGGAATCCGACTTTTTGAGCGTTGCCCTGAACTGAGCATTGGCATTGCTAGGAGTAGAAGAAAGAATGTTGTAAGTTTCATTGCGGTAGATTTCATTGGTGATTTGTTGCTGTTGTATGATTGTGTCCTGATGTATTTGAAGGCTATCTATTTTCAAGAATAGGCTATCCGTTTTGATGTTGTTGACATCTATGATTTGATAAAGTGAATCATTGATGTTCTGCAGGCGTTCTATCGCCGGGTCTTTCTTCTCATTGCAAGACTTAAAGCCTACAATAATCATAATGCCTACCACAGTAATGACTGCAGCGTATAGCACAATGCTTCTTAAGTTGTCTTTTTCCATCGTGTGATATGTATGTTTTTATTTAGTGGACGAATCTTGTAGTACACCCCATCCCTTGTACGACTATCGCGCATGCCCTGTTCGTTGGTGTTACCTTCAATGGTGCGAACAGAGTACTTGCCGACCTTGTCTACAATACCAGTGTGACCAATACCTTTGTATCGTTTACCTTTAAAGCTGTTGTAACTTAATGTCATTACCAGCGCATCCTTGTCGCTAAAGGATTGCACAAACTTTCCATCGGTGAAAATGACATCATTGCGATTGTACGCAGTAGGTGACCAACCTGTGATGGTGTGAGGGATGCCGCACTCATCGAGCATGGCCATGACAAAGAAACTGCACCATGCATAGCCGGGTTTCCAACCTTGTTGCTTCATAAGCACAAGCAAGGCTCTATCATTAAATCCCATGTTATTACCGCCCTTCTCTTTTACACCTACAAATGAGCTAGCCGTTACCCTTACGCAGTAACCGTCATCAGCAAGTGCAGAATATAAAGGTATGCAGCAAAGTAAAATGCATATAAGAGCAGGTATAAGACAACCTTTTGCCATGTCGTTAGATAGGTGTTTATTTCATACTTAACTTCCTTGTTATATATCTCCCGTTGCAATGCCCGAAAATTGAATCTAATGCCCAAAAAAACCACGAAGTTGGCAAACACCATAACCATTGCGGCCAGCACAATGTACTGGATGTATTCCGTGCTTATGAGTGCATCACCAAAGTAGGCAACGGATACCGTACCCGATACGGCAAACACTAAGAAGGCAAGTGGTATTGACCAAAAGCCGTCGAATAGTTCGAGCTTGTAGCGCAAACCTTTAAGGTCAACCTTATTTGGCTGCTCGTTTTTCTGCTTCTTTGTTGCCATTGGCTCGTAGTTTAAGTGCTAGTTCACGCTCATACTTGCGTAGGCGTTCAGTGTAATCTTGTTTTAGTGTCTTCTTATCACTCATGGTATGCGATTGATGATGTTACGAGAGTAAGTAGGGTTATAACTTATCGATGTATTCCCGGTGCTAAATTGATAGTTCAGCGTGTTGGTTACATCCGTGCGAGGTGAACGCTCAGGCCAAACCGAAGTTGAGTATTCAGGAAACAAAGCATTGTTAGCACACAAGTAATCGACTAGCAATGTCGTGTAGTGTTCAGCATTTTGCCTCGCACGATCTATCATATCCTTCATAACCGCATCCGATACCGGCACAGTGTCCTCAGACTGGCGTTGTACCAGCGTGCCGTTGTCCATGCGGTAACAAAGGTTAGGCGTAACGTCTACCATCACCCACCACAGCAAGCACTTCTGTACATAGTCTTCCAGCAAGGTTTGGTAATCGCCCGAAATCGTACCTGCAGCTACATCGTCCTTAATCTTGTTGAGTAGATTAGTTCCCAAAAATGGAAGTAGCCATTTATCCTGCGCCAAATAGATGGATGGATAAAGAAGGTTAGGGTCTACGCTCCCGTTTACCGTGGTGTACTTCTTAATGTAGTTCTCAGAGATTAATAATACTTCAGCCATAGTTGTAATTATTGATTGCCGTAAATAGGGTTAGTAGGTAAGAAGCCATTATAGGGCATGTCTTCAGGTAGCTTTGCAACTAATGCGTTGTTACGCACTTTATATCCCATGCGTTCAGCCATTGAAACAGCTATGCGCGATGCATCCGGATCATTAGGATTAATCTTTGCGCCTTTTGCATCTACATACACACGCTTCTCCCAAAAGTGTTTGCAGTTACCGCCACCTTTATAAAACCAAATGTCGTATGTGTCCGCTCCTTCAGGTCCCCATCCGGGATTGACCGCTACATTTTCCATCGATACAATATCTTCTTTGCGGTATAGCTTACCTGCTTCTATCATCTTCTTACAGAATGGGCGCATATTAGGATGGCTAAAGCTACCTGCGTAAACGTAACGAGTAATAAAGTACTTACCATCGATAATAGCATCTTGCTCACTCTTAGCGGCAGGACGAGCAGCACCTGTGCGCACTGCAAACTCATGCTGAATTTCCTCATCTGCGTTATAGCTATCTATCAATATCCAGTCTTCATTGCAGTCTTCACCTAATGCAATGAGCGCATCACCTGCCGTGCTGTCATCTACTTTTTTTTTAACTCAACACTGGATTGAATTACTTCAGTTGGTTGCAATGTGCCAGGTAAAACATCGGCAAAGATTGCATCGACAGTTGTTGCAGGAAGTGTTGGAAATGCAGCTTGTACAATTGCCTTCGCACTTGTCACAGGAACAGCACCTGCAGCACTTTGCATTACGATGTCAACAAGCGAACTAATTTGCGCACCATTCAAGGCTGTGGCAGCTACATCCGCAGTTGCACCACCTGTGGCATCAACAACCGCTTCCGCTTGCTCAATAGCAAGTGGCGTATTTGGTACAATCTCAAAGTTTACACCCGGCATTTGATTGCTCAAAAGTTCGGTGATGCTTTCGTTTATCTTCTCCTGATATGGCTCAATGACTTGCTTGTTGAATATCTCAAGACCTGTGGTCATTTCATCCTTGTTACTTCCAAAGCCTGATGTTTCGCGAATACCGAAAAGAAGGGGCGTAGTAACACGGTGTGCTGTGATTATCTTCTGCGTTGCGGTAGTATCCATGAGTTGGTACTGCTTATCCGCATCGTTCACAGGAAATGGCGTAATTTCAGTCTTGGGTTGATCACGTTCGTTAAAGAACATAACCACCTTACCTGCATTGCGTGCGCCACTCATTTTGTTTTCCCAGTCCATCATCATTTGTTGCTTCTGTTCAGGCGTTGCTTGCCCATTGTAGAAGTTGATAATGGTAGAAGGGAAAAGACCGTTTGATATTTGGTTGATATGGAAGATAGAAATCTGCTTATCCAACTCGATGTAGTTAATCGCACTCCAGTAATCGGGACGCGGATATGCATCGCTACCTGTATATGTGAAGCACCAATATATTTGACGAGGTTCTTCCGTGCGTGTTATGTAGTTATACTTCGGAATGAACTCAGGAGTGTTCTTTTTCTTGCGAATATTAGACCAGTCGTAGCTGTGATAGATACCTATTTCGCTATCGTCTTCTTGATTAACAGCAATACGGCATTCTTCAAATGGTATCGCATTTAGCTTCGATATAACTGTGCGGTCGTTGCTCCAAATAACTTCAATGAAGAAACCACCAAACAACTTTAAGTCGTGTGCGGCTGCATACGTCAAGCTATTAATGTCAAGTGCATCAAGTTCTTGTTGGTATTGCTCAGACTTAATACCCTTCCCGGCTATCATGTCACCAATGGCAACAACCAAACTACCATGCACTGGTGATTCGTGTGCAAGGTCACGCAGGTATTGTGGGAAATCGTTTTGATCACCATAATTAACCCAGCCTTTGCGGTCTACTTTTTCCGCATCGGACTTAGCTACATACTCGCTAAGTTTCAATGATACTATATTGCTTTCGTTATGGCTCATAGATTATATCATTTGGTATTATACTAGCTGGTACATCAAACCATGTAGTGTTGTGATTTAGCACAGCATAACCACGCTCCACCAAACCAACAACAACACCGCTTGCCGGGTTAGTATTGCTGGAAGAATTTTGTCCGTACACTTCATAGCGATATCTGCCCGCTAAGGTAAGACCAACCGTTGTTATTTCAAGTTGTGTGATGCGCACATTTTCATTAAGTATAGTGGCAACCTGCGCGAGTTGTTGCCCTGTGGTGCTATTCTCTTCGTGCGTTAGCACTATCAAATAATTGGTATACGTTGTGGCATAGTATTGCCTTGCCTCGTCAAGTGATAAAAACACTTGTTGGTTAGATGTATTGGTCTGTAAATATATCATGGTACTTTATTTAAAAAGGGCAGATGTGACACCTGCCCCTTTTACAATACAACAAGAACACAACGGAAAACAATCTTAGTAAGCAGGGCTTACAGTAATACCAGGGAAGTTATCGAATGGTACTGCTGTAAAAGGCTCAAGGTGTACAGCAGGAGTTAGTTCTTCTGCAGTCGTTGTCACTTGATAACCCATCAAATCTGCCTTCTGCTGTCCTGATTGAACAGAGCCAGCGGTAAGCTGTGAACCTTCGCCTGCACCTACCAACAAGATTTGGTCATCATTGGTACGCACAAACACTATCATCTTTGCTTTAGCTACATTCAAGAACTCGTTACGCATGTCTTGGTTCAGCTTACCAAAAGTCCAACCAACTTCTTGTGAGAAGTACAGCGTACCTGTTTCCAAGTTCTTGTTTACTGTCTCAATATAAGAACCGCTGTTGCGGAATGGAACGTAGCGATAGATAGTAGCCGTAGGCAATCCGTCCACTTCACCTGTTACGGCATCATAAGTAATGCCCGATGTGAAGTCATCGTAGTTAGCAATCAATACTTCTTTAACACCTCCGATACCTTCAAGGCATCCAAGGGTAAAACCTGTTGTTAATTCACAAGCCATAGCTATGTATATTTTAAAGAGTTTAAAGGGGGTTGTTACGCCCCCTTTGTTAGTTTAATTATGCGCCCCAGTAGGTGATGTCCTCACCAACTGCAATCTGTGCACCGAGGTAGAAGCGTGCGCCATAGCGAACGTTCTGTGATCCATCCAAGTTCTGCATATCCAAGATGAACACTTCGTTCATTTGGTTTTCCTGCCAAGTACCCAACATCAAGTTAGACTTCTGAGCGAAGATGATGTTGTTTGCAGTCATACCCGGACATACTGCGATTTCGTACATACCTACAAAACGCTTAGATACTTCTGGGCCACCTGTCAAGTACCAGCCATTGCCATCAGCAATCTGCGCTTGCATGTATGCTTCCCATGCAGCTTGACCCATGTAAAGGATTGGCTTTTCAGCAGCACCTTTAACAGCGGTAGGAGCAGTGTTGATTACATCCCAAATGGTTGCGATGATGTTACCAGAAGTCAATGCACCTGAACCTGCAGATACAGCACCTGAACCACCTGCCTTAATCAAAGTTTCAAAACCATCGTACTGACCAGCTGTTGCGTTAACACCAGACCACATGATAGTCTCGTTGGCTGCAGCGATACCACCTACCAAACGGCCAATGATAGCGTCTTGGATTTGAGTGTTTACACGGCCGCTCATTACGTCTGCAGTAGACCAGTCTGTGAAGAAATCCTTCTTACAGATTTGGCGTTGAACTTGGAACTCTTCCAAGGTCAAGATGCGCTCAGTCAAAGTGATAGTACCTGTTGGGGTAAAGTCACATGTTCCTGCAGCGAAAGTTACAGTGTCATCAATTTTGCGTGCTACTGATTTGTAAGGCACGTTTGGCTTCATTGTAACGTACTGAGTTGATACGTTAGACAACAGAGCCTTTGCTACGATTTCACCAGCTAATTCACCTGCATAGGTGGTGGTGAGTGAAGTTGTTGTTGGCATTTTAAATAAAAATTATGAGGTGAATTATTTACTTTGTTTAGAGCGAATGCTTTCCATAAAGTCGCTGAATGAGTTACCATTCGATGCAACTACAGGCTGTGCATTCTTTTTAAATTCTTGAGATTTTACAGAAGGTACAGCAGGTGCTTTTTTAACCGAGGCAAGCTCAGCCTTCACTGCTTCTGCATCCTTCTTAGCATTTTCTACTGCGGCAGCTAGTTCGGTCTTTTCACCTTCTAGTGCAGCAATGCGCTCAGACAATTGACCAATTACAGCAACGAGGTCTTCGCTGCTCATTTCAGTAGATTGTTCTTCGCGTGAGATTTCAGCAACCATTCCGTCTTCGCCTACGATGACTTTGGTTACACCGTCTTCAAGCAGATATTCTCCTGCAGGTACAGGCACTGGATTACCTTCTGCGTCTTGAGTGTAGATGTCCACACCAACTACCCACTCGTTTGCGGTTGAGTAGATTTTAGTACCATCAGCCAAAGTGCCTTCTACAGAAAACTTCACTTCCGTTGCCGGTGCTTCAGCTGCTGCAGTTTCTTCTTCAAACTTGATACCCACGCTAGATGGATCAATGCCGTACTTGTTAAATACGGATTTGATTTGTTCTTTGATATTCGACATTGTTGGATATTTGGATATAGTAGCAAAAACGATGTTTTGTTACATCCAACAACCTTTCGTATCTTAGCGAAGTAAAAAAATACGCACAATATGAAAACAACAACAGAGGTTTACACAAGCAAGGTTTCAGCACGATTGACTGAAAAGCAAATGAAAGCAGTAAAAAAAATGCAAAGGCTAGCAAGATGAGCATAGCTGAGTATATTCGTGCTTGTATTTTATAATTGGTTTAGTTTCTGGTTAAAAAAGAAGGCCCTCGTTTGGGCCTTTCTTTTTAAACACTCTATACCTAAACCTAGATTATGTTATACCACGTGGCGAAGATAATTAAAACAACTTTTCGATGCCTGTTTCAAGGCTAATTTCTTTGCCGCAGTTTTCGTTCTTACCATTGGCAGGTAGGAACTCCATATATGCAATAATGCTTGCCTCATCAATCAAATCAGGATTGTAGGTTAGCGTCTTAGTTGCGATGTTGTATGCATTGACACTGCCAGCCTCAAGGTTAATTGTTGAATCTGCACCGGGCACTAATGGTATGTTGAGTGTGCTGCCATACACGTTGTCCGTAGTACCACCAATGCGAGGGCCGTTGTTCAATCTGTACATATACATGTACCCATCGTATGTTTTACCAAACGAATTAATGAGCGTTTTGTAGTTGAACGTGTTTGCGTCAATACCATTGATGTACACCGTGCTATTAAGCGTTGATGCACTTGGCTTTTCAATGTCCATTGCGATGGATGTAATGTGTGTTTCACCCTTAACAGGTACGATGTTGTAGGTATGTCTGCACTTCCACATCACTTCTTCTATTGTTATGCCTGCAAGTTTCAAGAATTCAGCTCTACGGAGTTTGCGCTTAGGAGTAATCGCATAGCGCGATGTCCATGATACGCGTGGTTTGCCATCTGCGCCCTTGGTTATCACACGTGCCTTATACTGCGCACGAATGATAGGGTCTTTCATGTCTTCAGCTACACCATTAACCACCGTTTCGTATGGCTCATAAACGAAGTCAATAGTCGATGGATTAAAGTAGATGCTGCTCTCAACATAGTGGACGGTCTGCCCGGCTAAACCTGAAGGTGCTTCGTGCTTAACTGCCATTGCAGGCTTGTGCAACTTGTAACCTTTGTCGGTTTGACCTGCTATGCTGAATGCACCTTGGTAAATCCATCCTGCCGCAAGGTTGAAAGGATATGCACCGAATAGTGCTGGTGCTGCCTCGTTGAATTCAACTGAGTAGTTGATCACTTGCTTACCACTTGTGAAGTCATTGTTTTCGTAAATAGTAATAGTGCGCACAGTGCGTGTTTGCACCTGTCCATTGTACGCTTCCATTTCGGCAGGAAGTCCTAAAACCTCCAGTGCCTTGTCGATGTTTATCATATAAAAATTATTTAGGGTTTACTTGGCTCAATAGCTGGTCTAGTTCAAGCACCAACTCTGCTTCGTAGTTTTTCACACCACTCATTGCCACGCCTACTTCATTAAAGAATCCTTCAATGCTGTAGCCTTTTATCTTTCCCTCTTTAACATCATTCCAAACATGCTCTTCATCCACCTTGGTACCAATGAACCATGTACCATCTGGTAGTTCAGGCAATCCAAGTTGGATGCTCTTATCATTCTTACCCTCTTTCAACCATGATTCGACAACTGTCACACCTGTGACGGGTATCTCATGCTGCAGGTTAGTGGTATGCTGCAGGTTCTTTTTAAAGAATTGATGCGCGATAGCCTGCACAGTTGCCTTTTCAAAGTACACATAGTAAGGTTCGCCCTTATCATCATAGCGCAGTATCTCTTTATCGGGTATAAGTGCAGGGCCATACAGCATCCTGCGCTCGTCATTAACCGCACTTAGTTGCACCTTGCTTAGTGCAATCCAGTTCTCTTCGATTGCTGGCATATCTACGAGGCCCATTGCGGTAATACCCAAACGGCCTTCCTCGTCAATTACACACTTTACTACTTTTCTTTTTTCCATGTTACAAATTTAGTTTATGATTATCCTAGTCTTGCTAAGTCTTCTACTCTTTGTCTAGTTTCTGCAGCACTTGCTACATCGCTGGCAAGTACATACGCACGAGGCGTAACCTGTTCGGGTCTGTTATTAATGAATTGCGCAGCAAGTGGATTGAATTGTGCTGGTTGTTCACCGCCCAAATCACCACCACCACCTCCACCACTTACCGAAGGTGTTGGCGAAGGCGTAGTTGATCCGGGTGATTCATATTTTGTTGCTGCAATTTTGGCCACATTAGCCGCACCTGTAGCAGTTGCAAGTATAAGCGATGCAATACCTGCAGGGTTAGGCAAAGGACCGATTGCCACAGGAGATTGTGATAGTGAAGCCGTAACCGCCTTAGCTGCATCCATAATCGCACCTGCAAGTTGAAGCTTTTTATTAAACTCGAATTGCTTACGATACAATTTTTCCTCTTCCTTACTACCCTTTTTAACCTTTGCAAGTTTTTGTGCAAATGCTAAATCACTTATACTTTGAATGGCGGCAGTACCCTGTTGTGCTAATTCAATACCTTGATTTATTGTAGTGAGTTGTTCCTGTCTTTTCTTTTCCTCAGTTGCAGCAGTTATAGCGGCATCTTCTTCAGCATTTGCCTTTTTAACTGCAAGTATTTCATCACCTTGTTGCTTTTCAATAGCAACAACATCTATTGCTTGCTCCTCTTCACCCGGCTTTAAAGATGCATTAAATGCTTTTGCTGCTTCAAGTAATTTTGCGTATTTTTCTTTAACAGCAAGTTCTTCTTTTTGATTATCCGTAAGAGTATCTAAAAGATTTTGCCTTTGAATTGCGGCTAATTCAGTATTATAATCTTCCGCTAACTTTGCTCTTTTTTCCGCTTCATCTTGTGCTGCTTTCGTCTTTGCCTTTTCATTATCTTCAAATGATTTTAGCAACTCATCAAATAGTTCCTCCTCTTGCTTTGCAAGTTCTTCTGCTGCCTTTAAACGCTCATCTGCTGCCTTATCCGCTGCGGCCTTAGCATCTGCATTAGCCTTGTCACGTGCCGCCTTTTCTTTTGCTTCTTGTGCATTTAGTATACCGTCACGTTGGTTTATTAATGTATCTAGTGACTTTTGAGCATCTGACGCGATTTTTTCTTGATTCTTTCTCTCTGCTTCCGGGTCAAAGATTTGCTTAACAACAAAATTATTTACATCCTCAAATACTGATGTCACGTCTATCTTTTCAATGCCTAGTCCTAATTTGTTTAGGACTTCAATAGATCCATTGACGAAGCCTTGAAAGAACTCAGCAAGTTTACGCTGTGGGAACGTAACAAAGTCAAGAAACGTTTTTAAATATTGTGCATTACGCTCAGCTGCTTTGATTTGACCCTCTGCCTGTATGCGTGTGGTTTCAACTACTGCTTGTTGCTCTAGTATAGCCGTGTTTAATGCTTGAAGTTTTAGCGCAGTAATTTCCTTTTCAGTCATGCCCTGACGCTTCAGGGTTTCTTCAGTAGCTGAAATATTATCGTAGTTCTGTTTGGCTAATGCCGCACGCTCCTTCTGCACATCCAGTGCTTTAGTTTCCGCATCGGTTACACCATCGACTAAACTTAGCAACTCATCCGCATATACAATCGCAGCAGCTATGGCTGCACCAATTAAGAATATAGGGTTAGTAAGTAACGCCTTACCAACTGATGCAAACGCACTACCGATTCCTTGGATACCTTTTGAGATATCACCCGGCTTAATATCCGTTATGTTCTTAGCAAGTAGCTTTGCGCCTTCTGCCGCACCTTCAAAGTCTAAGTTAGCAATGCGCGATGTAACCAAACCTAGCGAACCACCTACACGTTCAAATGCACCACCTGCCTGTGTACCTACTGCCTGTGCCGCATCTTGAATCTTGTCTTTAAGTTCCCCTGCAGCCATCGACAACTCGCGATACTTTGCGCTGTTGGGTTCAGTCGCTGCAAGTTGTGCCTGTAAATCACGCAGCTGTGCCTTGAGTGACTTGCTCGATGTAACTACTGCTTCTTCTGCAGCGGCTACATTATCAAACGACTGCGCACCTTGGTTGATGGCGGTTGATGTCGCATTGATTTGGACGTTTAACTCTTTAAGGTTCTGTTCGCTTTCGGTAGTGTCAATTACGAAACTCCGTACAATAGGTTCAGCCATTAGTAAATAAGTTTAGATAGTAAATAGATAAGTCCAAAAAACAAGATAGAAAACAAGATAGTGAGCCATACGTATAGGGTAGCAAACCATAGCACACGCTGCCATTTGCGTAAGCTATAGTTATGCTCAGGCTTAGTGTTGATTCCTAGTTGAAGATAGCGCATTGCGTTTTTAATATTGTCCATGTTATGTTGTTTTACTTTGTTGGTATTGTATTGATGCTGTGATAAAGAAGTTATCCGGGTAAGTGCCACCTGTTACGGTTACATTTATACGATGCTCATCGGTATTGGTTGCCGTATCAATTCCAAATGTGAACACGTTAGCACCTACTGCACCTATCGTGCTAAGCGTAGTAATTGCACTAGCATTAGCTAAGCCTGCTACCTTCTCAAGTGTGAAGTGATGCAATGATGTTTCACTCGCACCTGTATTGTCCTTAATCGTCACATTCATTAGCACGCTCCATAGCGTGTCATCGGGCATGTTGATATATTCACCTGCTACGCCTTCAATATCCAAATCTACTACTTGACCAGATGTTGTAATTGCAGGATATTTCTGCAAAACAAACATTCCGAATTGCGCCCATCCGTAGTAAGTGCTTGAACTATCACCATCACGATAGCCACCTCCTAAATGCAAGCCTGGTAGATTCGTCACTACATTCTTTCCAAGCATCGTATTACCTGCAACTGATTTTGTGAGGTCTAAATTTTCACCGATTGCAAGTGTGTTTTGATTAGTGCTTGTGACATTAATCTTTTCACCTGCGATAACCGAATTAACATTGGTGAAATCAGTTGTGATGCTATCACCATATACCACCATTTGGTCAGTTACACCTGCGCTACGTGTCGTTACTGCTTTTGCAAATATTGGTCGCACTCTATTTGGCGCAACATCATTAGTAACATTACGTGCAGATGCCTGCCCCCAACATATTTCATTCACGCTATCCCAACTATAACCATAACGAGTGCAGCATGCTTCAGTCGATGGTATCACATTATCATTAATGTCAACAAATATCACTTCACCATCTTCTTGTTGCTCGAATGGTCTGCCAACACAATCAGGTTTTGCATCAATGATTTTGATGAGCTTGCATAAAGTGCTTTCTAATCCACCTATCTTGTAATCATTAATCGATAACAACCTCCAATAACTGTCCTTAATCCAAATCTTTTTGCTAAAATCAATATTGACTACCTCTTTAAATGGGAGTGCAAACGATGCTTCCATGATTCGCGCATCAGGTGAGTACAATCCATTCAAGTAAGACATCCAATACTGCGTGTATAAGTTGTTGTATGGGTTGCTGTATATCCAATACAGAGGTACTTCAGGTGCAAAATTCAAATCAAAATCAACCACTGTTGGATTGATCTCCGAATAGTGGCTAAGTATTGGGCATGCAAATGATGTTGTAGTCCCCGTGCTGTTGTTGTAAAACTTTGATAACGTAAACGTACCTGCACGATACAAACATCGTGGACCGGGCACTACGAATGTACCTGAATCATCAACAAATTTTAGCAATGCACTACCACCATTAAATGGCAATAATGGTGAACTTTGCGTAACAAGTTGAATAGTCTGTTGACCTGTAGTAAATTCATTTGGCAAAGTATTTTCATCAATAGTAAAGCCATCAATAACATAATCACCATAGATTCGCTTTGCTTGCTCGTATGCTTTGCTTGCACTATCTGCACCCTTACTATAAGTAAATTTCAATTGACTTTTTTGATAGTCGGTTGTGCTACTAATTGCAATGTCTTTATCTATGTCTAAGTACGATGACCAATCGGATATACCACCACTACCAACAAATGATTCCATTGGTGTGATAATTAACTTTTTTGGTGCGTAATTATCAGGAACTACAGCGCAATTAAGCATCTTAATCACATCCGTGACGAAATCAATCTGCCTCATGTCTGGTGCATTCAATCCAAGATTCAACTGAAAGCCATAAAAAGCGTTAGTGATTTGATTCAACGACCAACCTGTACCCGATGTGAGTGATGCACCACTTTCGATTCGCACATCAGTTGCTGCAAGACCACCTGTGTTCACATATGTAACACGCAGTCGCAATTTATCATTTTGATTAGCATTGATGCCTGCCGCTATACCTTGAAAATTAGTTGTAGCAGCTACATCAGGTGCGCTAATAAAGATAGTTTGCACCAATGCACTTGTGCCTTGCGTTATATTGTCAATTGATATTTGAAGTTGACCAACAAGATTTGGTGTTGTAGCATTAGCAAGTACGCTATACGTAACCCAATAGTTGAATTCAAATGTGCCATGTAATGGTGCGCTGTATTCACTTGTTGCACCTGCAACATATCTATTACCATTGTCGCTACCTTCAGTCGTTGGCTGCACTACAGATGATTGCGCAGGGTCTAATGTGATGTCGGTATTGAGATAAGCAAAGAAGTAGTATTGTGGTGTAAGTGACGTGTCAAATTTTAATGATGGCGAATTGCAGAATGGCATCCACCATTCACCAATTGTATTAATTACTTCAGTTGCGTCATACGACCAACCTGCTTGCGTAAATATCTTATCAAAGATATATGACCATTTTACGCATGGTGTGAGGTCAGCAGGGTAAACATTATCATTAAATGTATTTTGTCCATTTGCTTGATTGAATAGTTGACCTCTATCGACTAACGCATACATGTAATTGAATGAACCCGATGCAAGTGCTGTAGCATTAGCATAGTTAACTATACCATTGATGTCTGTCCAGTCTAAATCAGAAAGCTTGGCCTGATTCACATCTTTTGCAAAGTCAGCAGTTGATGCATAAAATGTCACATCCAAATCAACCAATCTATCCTTTTGCTTGTAAGCTTTCGATACGCGCAAATAACCTGCTGCGATAGGCACAGTATCAACACGCAATTCAGCATCTAACTTGTAATTAAACCACGTTGCATCACCTGCATTGATATTGACATCGAATAGCGCACCAAAAGCGTTTTGATTATTTGATGTAAGTGGTATTCTAAAGTTGCGTGTGAATGGTGCTTGCGTTGTAAACGTGCCTATATCCGTAAATGCCCAGTTCTGTGAGATGCTCTCGTTTTCGTATAGATCAAGAAAAGCCTCACCGCCTACGGTCAACATAAAGTAACCACCTGCAGCGGCTGAATAATCCTGCGCCCATGTACCTGTAAAGTTCAAACGTGTTTGCCCCGGCACTGGTGAATCAATAACAGGGTTTGAGTTTAGCGTTTTTGTCACACTTTGACCTGCTGCGTTAAAGATAGTTAGCTGGTCACCTGTGGTTAGTGCTGCAACTTCTGGTCTGCTGTTGACTATCAAACGCGATAGCGCACCAATGCCCACATAAATAGGGTTATTGCTTACGCTTGCAATCGCTGCAGGTACTTCGCTATTGACAACTAGTTGTACTTCTCCGTTCATGTTATGTCCAGTATTGGTTTGATAGGCGCACCTTCAAAGTTACGTTGTATAGCTTACCATCGCTTGCACGCTTTTCAACATACGATGTATCATCTATGTTTACAGGTACTTCAATGGTCTTACCTGCATCGGTTGTTATCCATGTTACTTGGTTACTTGCAAGCAATCCGCGAAGCAGCAAAAACTCACCTTCAGTGATGTAATCCGATGTAACGGTTAACACTTGCTGCACTAAGTTTTGGCGTTGTGTTAGTGTCCTGTCATTTGCGTTAAAGATTGATGGGCCACCATTGAACAACACCTTGCGATATTGTTTGCGGTCTATCTCGTTAGTAAGTTCAGACTTCTTTGTGAAGTTGAAGTAGTCCCATCCGCCACGACTATTCACCCAACCAAGGCGCATGTTTGGCCAGTTACAATCCGCTTGCCCGTAATCGTGTGCATTGTAAAAGATATATGTTTCACTTACCTGCCCATTTGCTGCATTAAGCATTACCACCGTGTAACATCTCCAGTTTGGAAATAGTGAAGGCTTCACGGTGAGTCCTGTCCAGTCGTTAAGGTTGGCAGGATAGATAGGTAATGCCTCGATATCGTAGCCATTCAATGCAATTGTTTGCGATGTTGGCACACCTGCACTTGAAAAGATTTGAATGCGGAATTGTGTTGCTACGTTGTTGGTTAGATAGCTGTCATTACCCGGCACGCACAGCACACCATAATCTGCTTCCAGCACTGGTATCCACACGGCATTAGTAGCCGCACCAAATCCCCACGATTGACTAAGGTAAAATGGCGAAGTGTCATTGTTGCGGTCACTCATTGCATAGGATGTGGTATTAGTGAGTGCATACTTAACCTTTGTGCTGCCCGTTTCTACGTTTGGTTTGTAACCGTCTATTACTTGGAAGTAGCCATTAATAACTAAGTCTTCGTTGCCATTTACGGAACTGCCTGCATTCTCAGTAAACACTCCATCTACTATCCACCATTCAGTAAGAGTAAACGTCAAGGTCAACTTACTTAGATCATTTATTGTATTATCTGTAGTAAGGTGGTAGTTTAATGGCTCGTAATTGCGCAATGAATCGAGCAGCGGCTGCATATCAAAGTATAGCCTATCATCGGGCGCAGGACTCAAATAGAATTGATAAGGTAACCCGTTAATGATTACCTGAATGCCATACTTGAAACCTGTGTTAGCTACCTCGTCACTGATTGCAACAATCATTAGCTTTTGCCCACGTACCGCCCAGCTATATGGCTGGTCATTTATAGTTATTGCCATTATCTTTTGTTTAGTAGTAGTCGGTTTTCAACTGATTTAATATAGCCTTCCATTAGTCTATCCTTGTATTCATCCCATGTATCGTCTATTGCTTCAGTATAGTAGTAAATACCTTCAATACCTTTTTCGCCTATGCTCTTTGCAATGGCTATAGCTGCACTCTTAATGCTACTTTCTGTTGCCTTTATGAATTCACCCTGTCGATTACGCAGCTTCAATGGCTTTAGCTTAATCCACTTCATGATGTCTTTGTATGGTGGACGTTTAGTAGGGTCACCCGGATAAGGTCTGCGCCCAAACTCTATCACATCCGCATACTTTCCTGCATCATCATTGGACACGGTGAAGTCTATAGTCGGCTTGTTGTATCGTATCTTGAGATTGTAGTAAAGTGAGTTGAGCAAACGCCCTGAAGCAACACGATTGACCGTCTTGCCACGCACCCTACGTTTAATGCGCAGGTTTGATTGCGCACGCTCGACTACAGCCAGTGCGTATTCATTCAGTATGTTCTCAAACTCATCGCTCATGGTATCTCAGTCAAGAAGATAGTGTATGCGGTTGATGGATTAGCGATAAGCAATGTGGCAAAGCGTGTCTGATTAGCCGGGTCAATTAGTGCCGCACTTACTCTATTACGATTAACCTGCACAGCATCTGATGCCGTTGGCCATGTCAATGATCCATCTTCGTTTTCTACAGGGTCAACATAGTCGCTGCCACACTTAAAGATTATTACTTGCCCGTTGTTCTCAACTACAAAGTTGTTGCCGTCAAAGGTTGTTGTCATATGTTTAGTAATACTTGGTTAGAAAGGACGTTGGCACTAACTGTTGCAGGTGCATTGTTTTGAAACTTCATCCCTAGCAAATCACCAGCAACAACGCTAACTGAGTTCACAAGGTCGGTAAACACACCTGCTGCACTACCTGCCGCAATGGTTAAGGTCAATGCCTGGTCTACGCTATTCTTTCGCACTGTGCAAACAAGTGAACCTGTTGCAGGTTGAGCGGTTGATGTCTGCACATATAGCTTTGTCAATGTACCTGCTGTGGCTATTGGTGTTCTACGCAATGTATCTGCACTTACGATAGACAAAGCACCACCAAACAAACAACCAAAATAGGTCGATGCTGCTGGAATATTTGTAGCGTTTTGAGATTGATACAATAGCGTGCTATTGACTTTTGCGTTTAGCTGCGTTTGAATAGCTGAAGTCACTCCATCCAAATAGCCAAACTCAGTATTGCTCACTACACCTGTGCCGATGTTGGCCGCATCAATACCTGTTGGCATATCTGCAGCTTGTAAAAGGCGGTTAATCCATAACGATGTCGCGCTATCATAAACCAATACTTGTCTGTTTGCTTCAGTGCTTATTTGCACACCATGCAATTCATTGAGTTCATAGCCGTTTTGAATAGCGTAAAGTATGCGGCCGTTTGTATTCTGTGAACGTGTAACTGTACCAATGAATACTGTGTGATTTGGTTCGGCAGGTGGTGTAGTGGTTACGCTTCCTGCAGTTGTTCCAAGCCATAATCTATCTCCGATGCTATATGCACTGGTGTCTAGGTTCGATACTTCACCACTTGTGACAACGTAACCTGTCGCATCATTTGCAATTGTTTGCCATACTGCGCCCATTGTTTTAGAACTGCCGCTCTCTGTTGTCGCAGTAGCTAAAACTATTTCAGGAAATGTACCCGATGCACTCGATGTCTTTAAGTATACGATAGAACCTGCAGGAACTGATGCGCCTGTCTTATTAATTACGGCAACCATCTCCTTATGCGCTGCCTCAACTATGCCTATATCCTGTAAATCATATACGCTCTTGAGCATATCGCCCACCGTTGCAGGTAATGTTGGGAATGTAGCTAGTGTTCCATCACCGCGAACGTATTGAGCAGAACTACCTGCACCTGTAACCGCAAGTGTTCCTGAAGTTGTAACAGGTGAACCGCTCACACTAAATGCTGCAGGCATCGTAAGACCTACCGATGTGACCGTACCACTACCGCCACCACTTGGTGTTGATGCTACCCATTGCCCAGTGCTGGTGTTATAAGTAAGCACCTGCCCATTGGTTGGTGTTGGTGCGTTAACATCCGTTAGGCTATCAAGTGTTGAAGGTACGAATGGTTTATTGAGAATCTGAGCAAGTCCACTTGATGCGCTCCAGTCTGCGTTAACAGGTGTTGTTATTGTTGGCTTGTTCTTAATGTAGTCAAGTGCACCTGTGTTTGCCTGTGTCCAGTCCGATTGAATCTGCGCTGCAGGAATGGTTGGTTTGTTTAATATTTGAAAATCACCCGTTGTTGCGTTCCAATCTACAGGTGTTTGGCGCAGTCTATTACCAACTGCAACAAGTGTCCAGTAAGTTGTGTTAGTTGGGTTGATTGCGTCATTGTTGGCAATGCATTGGTACACGCTTCCATTGTACCACACCCTATCACCTATTACGTATTGGTTACCCGTGGCGGTTGTGTGGTTAGCATTAAACGCTGTACTCACATAATCAACCGTGCCACCTCCTGCATCAATAGTCACTGAGCCATTACCCAAGTCAGTAATGGTAATGTTTGTGCCTTCAACTAAATTGAGTTTAGTCTGCACTACGTTATCAACGCCATTGGTCTGCAGCTCGATGCCGTAACCTGTGCCACTACCACCCGAACCACTCGCACCACCCACCGACCAAATAGCCGGTATATCACATGCGCTCCAATCCCAAGGCACGGAGAGTTTTAAAGTGAAGGCTACACCTGTGACCGTGTTTTTTTGTTCTTCCATAAACGGCTCAAACACGGGCGTATCTAACAACTGCACATCAAAGCCGAATAGTTCCAATCCATTCTTCACTTCAGCTATCAAATCCTGCCCCAATCGGATGCAATCACTAATCACTTCACGCTGGTATTCTGCCTTGTATTCTTTGTCTCGTGGTATATCCGCGAACATGATATGAAAACCAAAGTTCATTGCACCCGGCACTGGCTCAATCGTATCAGGCGTGACGTGCATAAACGGATATTGATCGTCCTGCAGTTGGTCAGCCATGTCAATTTGACCATGCGTGAATCGCTTAATCAAAAAGTGACCTGCAGCAAATGCCTCAAGTCGGTTGATTAGCACGTTGTAACTATAGTTGTAACTATTCATTAGTGATGTCGTTTTCTCATTTCTACTTTCTGCACATAGACATAATCAGCTAAGTATGTCAAGTGCGTAAATACCTCATATGCGCTACGCTCTGTCACTGCGTCAAACTTCGTTATATCCCTCTCCGCTAAACTCTCAATGATGTGAAACCATCCGTAAACGGCTAAGCCGTCTGGGGTTGTTCCTGCGTCATCTCCTTCACTATCTCCGTTATCTCCTTTGCCAAATATTCGAGGGAAGTGTTGTATAGTTCTATTTCTAAACTCGAAAAAAAAAGCAGCACATTCAGTACATGGTCCAGCGTAAGGCTCAACACTTCATCTTCGTACTTACGTTTCGCGTTAGGGTTGTATGGCTCGATGTCGTAATACTTACCGAACTTAGCTTTTACAGGTCGGTATAGTATGCACATCATCTTGTGCGCTGCCGTGCCGTTTATCTTCCCATCTTTATAGATGC
>OGWA01000017.1_pt1 | contig 20440 bp, 26 predicted proteins | sample 1575901 | NCBI WGS metagenome assembly OGWA01 (sample SAMN07581541, study PRJEB24739) | freshwater metagenome
CGCTGAGTTCTAAACTCTGCAGTCTGTCGGCGGTATGGAGTATTGTCTGTAATGGCAGCAATGAAAGGCATGCCACCAATAGCAAAGTCAAACTTGTATGTGGTTGGGTCATAGTAGGATGAGATACGACCAGATAAATCAATGACTACGCGTTCAGATATATCTGGTGGTCTGCTATCTACCATTTCTGCTCCTTAGTTAGATTGATAATGTCGCCAGTTAAATCGTATTCTTCTGTAATCAGGGGATGTGGCTGACGGCAATCTCCACAGTTTAAACACATGGTTTTCTCCCATAAAAAATTGAGCAGTTTTAACTCTTGCTCAGGAGTAATGTTTTATTTATTTATATTCTTTTGAACTACGAAACATTGTCTTGTAGCGGTCAAAGAATTTAGTTTGTAATCTAGTTGTTACTTGTGCTTGTTCAATAAATTCTTTTTGTTCACCAAATTGCATTTCCCAAGATTCGCGCTTAAATGGAATAACCTGTGCAATAGGTGTTCCAGCAGGAATTATTCCCTCAAACTTTGGGTCGTTAAGAACAAATGGAAAGTTAACTGGTGCTGTATAGGTATCAGTATCTACAACTCCTGGAAGAATTGTAAATACTGATTCTCTATGAAATGGTTGAACAAACATTGTGGAATAACCTTTAGGAGTTTTAATCGCCCAGTGATTAATCCATTTAGGATAAGCATTTAATCCATTACGGTTTGGATGGTCTGGTGCTTGTTCTTTTGGATGAAAAGAAATTAATCCAAAATTAGACCACTCAAAATATGGCTGCCCATCACGCTGGCTAACAAATACATCAGCAGGACTAACAATAATATACCCAGAAGTAATGGCATCAAATACAGGCATACAGCGTTTAGCAGTTGCGTTTGTTGTGCCATTACCATCTGGGCGTTTAATGCTTCCCATATATGAATCTAAATTCTTATACCAATCTGGTATAAACTTAGATGCTGGTTGTGGTCTATATTCTTCTGGAATATTAAAAGTATTAGTAAATATGATTTTCATAATTTATATAATACCATATTTATTCAATAATTGGGGTGGCTTTGTTTTCCCATTCTAATAATTCTTCATTCCAAATCCACAATGCTAATTCTCCATCAGCAAGTTGTGGTTGTGATTTTGGTGCTATCCAATCATTTTCTTCCTCATCCCAAACCCAACTTGGGTAGCGTTTTGGTGGATAAAATCTTATTCCATCATAGAATCCACCCACTGTAACTCTTGCACATTCAGAACAATGATTTTCTTCAACTTCAACTAACAAATCTGCGGAAAAATGTTCTATAAAACTATCTTTCATAGATTCATAATTTTCTGAACTTATCAAAATAACATCAATAATATTGTTATCTTTAATAACAGCAATTTTTTTATTATTAAAAACATTAGTTACATTAGTCATTATTGCATCCATTCTATTTGCATATAACCCTGGTATCCCTGACCACCTTGATAAGACCCAGAGCCGCCAGCAGCGCCACCGCCGCCGCCATAATAATTGGCATTTCCATTATATCCAGAACCTGTACCGCCACCAAAACTACCAGGTAAATCTCCAGCATAACTTCCTCGGGAGGAACCTCCACCACCCATTCCATCAACTCCTGCACCAGCATACATAAATTCTATCCAACTAAAAGTTGTTGAAACTGCTGTTGCATAACCTTGTGCGCCTGAGCCACCTTGATTTCCTCTACCGCCTCTACCAGTTTGCATATTTATATTTCCAGCATTATATGGAATTATTGGCATACCAAAAGCATTGCCACCTGCTCCACCACCGCCGCCGCCAATACCCTGTTGGTTAGTAACAGTGTTGTACGCAAACCCTCCACCGCCAGTGCCGCCATTAATATTAGCAATATACTCTCCTGCATTTCTGGAGAAACCCGCTCCGCCACCGCCACCATAAGCAATTACTAAATTACCAAATTGAGTATTACCACCATTGCCTGAACTATTTAAGGTCATATTAGTATTGTTAAGGAAATCTCCACGATTGCCACCTGCGCCAATAGTAATAGCATAAGTTGTTCCTGGCGTAACTGGAACAGTTCTACGGATTACTGCTCCACCACCGCCGCCGCCAGCCCAGGCAGCATAAGGACCAACAGCGATACCAACAGCGCCTCCACCGCCACCGCCAGCACAAGCAAGAACTCTAACTGCATTTACGCCAGTTGGCGCAGTCCAGTTGGTTGAACCTGTAAACTCTTGTGCATACAAAGTTTTAGCAGAAGCATAAGTTTGTACAATGTTTGTAACATTTGTATTGTTTGCTGCTGCAACTGCAGATGCAATGCTTGAATTTGTTGGCAATGCTGCTGCTATTGCAGATGTACTAGGAACAGATGCTGTAATTTGTGCTGATACCGCAGGGGTAATAGCAATAGTTTCAGCAATGTCCGAATTTTGAGGACCAACCCCAGGGATTTGTTCAATAGCCATTACGCAATCTCCACTCCGCTAATATGAATTGATACGGCAGTGGTTGAAGCACCGCCAGTAATTGTCTTAGTTGCTTCCAATACCTGCTTTAGGTCAATAGTTGTTACTGAGTTAGCGGGCATTGATACAGCAGATGCAAGGCTTACTCCATCAATAGCAATAGTAAATGTAGATGAAGTTGCTGCTGTGTTAGATAACACAATGTTAGATATAACCGTAGTGGTTGCACTTGGTACTGTGTATAAAGTTGTACCAGTTGTTGTAGTTAACGCGGTACGCGCTAACGCTTTAGTTGTTGTAGCCATTAGTTACTACCTTTCTTAAAGAGCGCCCATTAAGAGCAGGGTTAGTTCGTCTTTTATACTGCCAGGTCCGTTTAGAACCACATCAGTTAAGCCAGAGATTGTTGAAATTGTTACGCCAGAAGTTACTACTGTTGTTCCAAGAGTAGGTGCTGAATAGCCCGCAGGTTGGGCAATCCAAGCAAGACCTGAAGTAGTTGCTGAATCAATAGATAAAATATATCCATTAGTTGAAGCAGGAGTTACTGCGTATGGAGTAGACGAAGCGCTTGCTCCAAGTAGTGTTCCTTTGCTTGTAAGAATTGACTTATCAATAAAGTTAGATGTATCAGGGGCTACTAAATCCCATGCTGAACCATCATAAACTTTCATTGCTCCAACTACTGAGTTGAAGTACAAGGCTCCAGTTACTAATGGGTTGCCATCGTTATCTGTACTTGGGTCTGATGACTTAGCACCTAAGTAGCGGTCATCAAACTGGTCCCATGCAGCCTCTGCAGATGTAGCACTCGCTGCAGCCGATGTAGCAGATGTGGCTGCTGATGTAGCAGATGTTGCTGCACTAGATGCTGATGTTGCTGCAGCGCTTGCAGATGATGCAGAAGCAGTTGCAGAGTTAGCAGCGCTAGTTGCACTTGTTGCTGCCGCAGTTGCCGAATTTGCCGCGCTAGTAGCAGAGGTTGCAGCGTTTGCTTCTGAAGTAGCAGCAGCAGAAGCAGATGCTGCAGCAGCAGAAGTTGAAGCAGCAGCACTTGCTGCGCTTGTCGCTGCAGCAGTAGCAGAAGCGGCAGCACTGGTTGCACTTGTGGCAGCAGCACTCGCTGAATTGGCAGCAGATGTTGCATAGCCTGCAATAGCTGCTACAGAGGCAGCAGCAGTAGTTGCTGATGCTGCAGCGCTTGTGGCTGATGTAGCCGCAGCAGTTGCACTTGCAGCAGCGCTTGTAGCGCTGGTAGCAGCAGCCGTGGCTGAGGCAGCAGCAGAGGTTGCTGAAGTGGCAGCAGCCGATGCGCTTGATGCTGAAGCACTTGCTGATGAAGCAGATGCTGTAGCACTATTGGCAGCAGATGTAGCACTTGTAGCAGCAGCAGTTGCACTGGCTGCAGCACTGGCTGCAGAAGTTGCAGCAGCAGTTGCTGAACCAAGGATTGCATCTACATAATCTTTAGGTGTAGCAGAAGATGAAACCATGCCTACGCTGGATAGACCAGTGATGGTTGGTGAACCAGAAATAGTCGGGCTTACGAAAGTAGCAGCAGATGCTGTGAAAGAACCAGTTAGTGTGCTTGATACAATCGTAGATGAGGTAACTGTTGAACTTGTTACTGTGGCTGAAGTAAATGTACCGCCAGTAAATGTTGCACTGGTTGCAGTAAATGCACCAGTTACAGTACCGCTTGAGTAAACTTTATTAGTAAGTGTCTGAGCCTTGGTTGTACCAACGATAACACCATCGCCAGTTGCAATACCATGCACATGTGTTTGGTTAGCAGCAACAAGGATTGCTTCATCAATATCGTAGCCACGGGCTGCGATGTGATTCTCAGATTCACGGAAGTCACGACCTGATACACCATGGCGAACCACTGCACCAGCAGAGTGTGCTACAGCCTGAGTATTATCAGAACCACGAGTAACTGTTAAAGTTGTACTTGTACCGCTTGTGACTGTAATAACTTCTTCTTTAGAAGTATCTGGGTCAACAATAAGTGTATATGGAAAGTCTTGTGGAAAGCCGCTATTGGATGCGACAATGAACGATGTATATGACTGTCCTTGTGATTGGGATGGAATAGATGCTTGGAGCGAGGTTTCTACTGCGGTTGAGGAGTAGTACCGCGCTGGTGAGCCTGGGTCGCCTGCTGCCATTTTTTACCTATCTCTGATAGTGCGAACGGATTGGATACTGACGGCGTTGATTATTCGCCACTTCTGTTAAACGCTGTTGATAAATGTTGTATAAGAATCTGGAAGCGTTTTGTCCAGAACCTGTTGGTCGCACGCCATCTAAGATGTCTGCTGCTGCAGACTGAGGACCAAGGCGTGATGGGTCCAAAAACGAAATCATGCGGAAGGCTGCGCCATAGACAACAACATCTTCCGAATAAGACGGAAAGCCAGTGACTGTTTCATATTCCTGATTATTGCTTGTTAGAAGCGTTGGGCGCTTGCTATAAACTACATGGATAGTTTGTCCTGGAATAACACCTGAGTAGATTGATAAACTCTTTGTAGTTTCAAAGGCATCTGAATCTGCAGTTCTATCTAGTTGCCATCCACGAGCAGGAAACCACTCTTTAGTTGGACCTACGATTGAGTAAGTTACAGATAGGACATTTTGGACAGCAGCAGGAATCTCATAGGAATACTGTGCTGCAATATAATCAAAGTCGTATGTGCCAACAGCAAATACCATTGGGTACATAGCATCAATAGTGTTATTAATAGCGTTCTTAATCTCTTGGCGTGGAAACAATGGAGCCATTGTGACCTTAGTATTTGAATCATGCGCTGCAGCAGTAGTACCACGCTGCGCTCTACCCCAAGGTGCAATGCTTAATGTGTTAGCCACATTATCTGTAGAGTTAACGAATACAATTTCGTCATCAATCTGAATATAGCCACGACCAATAACTGAAGCATCATAAACGCTTATAGTTGTTGCTGTGCTAGTTGCAGCACTTACTAACCAAGTAGCAGGCTCTGTGTTCTCTGTATAACCATGCAGTACCGCTTCAACGCGGTCTGCTAATTGTGCAAATGTACTCATAGGTCAATGCTCCTTAATGCAACTACTGCTGATAATCCAGAGGTTCCAGCAAGTTCATTACATATAGCGTTTAAACCTTTGTAGTCATCTGGCTGGCGTGTAGAACTTGCTTTGTAATTAAGGGCAGCAATAAGTCCTAAACCAGTTGTACCAGCCCATGAATTGGCAGCACCTTGTGGCGCTTCATAAACTGTATACGCTGGATAAGTACCGCCATTGGCTAAACGATTAAGTTCAGCCGTAAAAGTACTGCCTGCTGCTCCTGTTGCCATTACTTAGCCTTTCGCTTTGCTGCTGCGTTATCTACTAGATTCGGATAAGGGCGACCAGCCTTCTTTGCTGCTGCCTTTGCCTTTGCTTTTTGAGATGCAGTTAAAGGTTTAGATTTTTTATTAGGATTCTTTGTATCCCAAAATGCTTTCTTCTTCACCACTTCACCTTATCTGCCCAATATGCTGCTGACATTTTGCCTTTGGCAATGTTCTTTGCATGGCGGGCTTTAAATGATTTTTGACGGGCTGTTGGTTGTCTATCACCTGTTACGCCCTGTTGACCAAATCGGATAGTCTTTACTTGGCTACCTTCCTTGGCAACCACAACATGTGATTTAGTTGGATGGCTTGGTGTGCGCTTTGGTTTATTAAAACCTGATACGCCAGCACGCGCTAATCTTGGGTCTTTCTTCATATACTCCACCATCCCTGTTGGACTGACTTACCAGAAGCAATCCACTCTCTATGTTGTTCGTGTACTTTTTGCCAATCTGTTTCCCTAGTAGGTTTACTGCAGATTGGACATATTGCCATGCCCATAATTTTATAGACATGTTCACACATTATTTTTTCTTTTTCTTCTTAGCCATCTTTGCTTCGCTCATAGCGATAGCAACGGCTTGCTTGCGATTCTTAACGACTGGTCCACCCTTACCTGAGTGCAGGGTTCCACGCTTGAATTCGCCCATGACCTTGCCAACTTTTTTCATGGCTGCTTTTTTCTTCATTAGTCCATATCCTCCGAATCATCTTCCATGTCCTTGTATCCCATGCCGATTGGTGTTTCGCCAATACGAACAATAGGCTTGTTGTACTTAGATACATCTGGAGCCTTTGGTAATTGTGTAGGAGTTCTGCCACCTACTCCGTATGGAGTAACTGTGCCGTAGCATCCGCAATCAACGCACATTATTCATCATCCTCATCTTCGTAAATGTCCTCATCTTGAATAGTGGGTGAGGGCAATCCCCACATTGGTTCTGGGATAATTGGTTCAGTCATCGTCATCTTCCTCCATCATCCTTTTAATCTCATCCTCAGAGGGTGACTTGTAGTTCACCCAACTTGGATAAGAACCTTTATCCATTACAAAAGCCATGGCTACATCAGACTTAAAGCCTGCTTTAATCAAGGATTTGTAATACTCATTGAGCCAGATGCAGTACATTTCCAGTTCTGTATATGACTCATCCTTGACTGTACGCACTCGTCTTGCTGGTTTAACAGCAGCCTTTTTCTTGCGTTGTGGTTTGCGTGCAGTCATGGTTCCTCCTATACCCCGTATGCCTTACCTGTTTCATTTGAAATCTTTACTGCTTCTTGAACCTTCTTCATTGTGGTTCCTGCAGGTTGTATACCTTGAGCGCGGGCATCTCTATATGCCTGCAATTCTTTATCCCACTTTTTTGTAGATACGCCTAGGTTAGAGTTGGCTTCTCCTGTACTCATAACAAGAGTTCCAACCTTGCAACCAAAGCAACCTTCTACAAACTCTGGGTGTTTTTGTATTTGATGTAGGTTCATGCTGGTGTTATATACGCTCCGTAGCCTTGAGCAGTTAACTCATCGGCTGTCTGTTGAGTGATTAAAGTTGTGGTACCGCCAAGGTAGAACTCCTCAGCAATATCTGTTTGTACTTGGCTTGGGTATCTGAACGAGGAATACACACCGTTTAAACGCAACACTGAGATACCACGCGCTATCTTGTAGCGAGCAAAGAGGATGTTATCCCCTGCAGGAGTTTCATCTACCGTAGGAGTAGTGAAGTAATACATTGACATGAATCCTCCTTAATGGACTCACCCCGTAGGGGTAGACTTTTCAAATATGCCTACCCCTCAGAGTCAATCAACTAGAGAGCAGCGATTGAAGAACCAGTTTCAATGCGGTATAGCGCCTCTTGACGGTAGATGCTCCAACCTAGAACACCGTACCAACCGATTGGGCGGAAACGCATCAACTTATCAGTAACTGGACCGATAATAACATTTGGCTCCTGTGATACGGCTTCTGCCAATGCCTGCTTACCAGCAAGGATTGTTGAGAATACGCGAGTTACTGGAGTTACTGTTACAACTGTAGATACAGTTACAGCAGCAGTATTAGCGGTATCAACAGTAAATGTAGTTGTTGAACCTGAAGTTGTGATAGCAGTAATCTTTGCACCTGAAGCGATACCAGTTCCTGCAATCTTGTCACCTACTTCTGCACGAGATGCAATAACAGATGATGAAGCAACACCGAAGGTGAAGCCTGCTGATGTACCAGCAACAGTTACTGCAGTAGTTGCAAGCGCTGTCTGGTCTGCACCTGACTTAGCAGAGTACATGCGTGGGTTCTCAATGTAGAACGCACCTTCGTAGGTTCCGATTGAGCCAGCAAATAGATTGCCAAGTGAAGCATCTGTGTGTAGGTGTGATTCACGCCAGCCTACTGAGCCTGTTTCAGCGCGTAGGTCGTGTGATACTTCTGGGTGAATACCTGTCCAGTACAACGCTCCAGAGCGTGGGACAGCCTTGTTTGAGCGCAACTTAGCAACAGCCTTGCGAACATCTGCAGAATCAATGGTGTCTGATGCTGTGATGGTTGCAGTAGATGTGCGTGTTCCGCCGTAGATAACATTGGTACCCTGGACAAGGACATTTTGTGCCACTGTGTCAAGTGAGTCAGCCATGTTGTAAGCGATGATGTCTGCAACTGCAGGGTCAACATCTGATAGTGAGAACAACTGTAGTTTACGAGTTACAAGTGATGCGTTACCGTATTCGCCCAATGTGACTGAAACGGTATCAACATCTGATAATGCAACTGCATCAACATCTGTTGTTTCTGCAAGTGTAGAAGTTGCAGGTGTCAAATCGTTGTAGAGTGAGAATACAACGGATGACCCTGGCATAGCCTGCTGTACAGGCTTCTTATCGGCTACAGCACGAATCATTGGCTGAGCGCGAAGGGCAAATTCAACATAGCGGTCATACGCGGTTTTGACTAAACCAGCGAGTGCCGAGGTGTCTGTATATGCCATGTGGGTTCACCTCCTGGTGATTGGTTGATGTTTGAGTTTATTTATTGCAATCCAAGGAGTGCATCTAAATCCTCTTTAGTTTTGGCTGCAGCAATCTTTGCAAACGCATCTTCGTCTACATCTGGCGCAGTGCCAGTAGCGACCATGTTATTGATTCTTGCTTGTGCCATAACTTCTGGATTCTTTTGTACAGGCTTTTCCTCTGTAGGTGCTTGGATTCCAAATACATCGCCATATTCATTTACCCACTGACTAATTGCTTCCTCAGAAACATCAATATCTTGTGGGATAAATGCTGCAATCTTTGGGTTTAATCCCTTAGCCTGTAGCACATCCTTGACAGTACGCTGACGGGTCTGTGTTTTAAGACCACTCAACTCCTGCTCTAGTTCTTTTGCACGCTTTTCTAGCGCACGGTTTACTTTGCGGAGTTGACCGACAACATCAGTAGTTGTGTCGTCATCTTCGTCATCGTATTCATAGTTGGTAGCCATCTACCTATCTCCCTTTTGTTAGTTGTATTCGCAATCCACAATGAGGTTCGGGGAAACCAAATTGGCTATTGCTCCCAGACTTTTACGCTCCCCTGGGCTGGTCGGTCAGGGTGAGGATTCTTAGAATTGTGTAGTGCTTCGCAGGCTTGAGCCTGTTACTCCACCACGGGTGCTAAAGCGTGCTGCTTCGCGTTGAGCGCGTTGCTGTGATGCAAGAAGCGCCTCTGGACTTCCTTCAATAACAGCGCTAAGTGCTTCTTGTTCGTTATATGCAACACCTTCAAGATTAGCCAAACGCTCTTGTGTGCGGCGTAATTGACCTGCAGCACCTAAAGCCTTAGTAAGTTCTGCTTGAGAAAGTTTTGCATAAGATTCTGTTCCAGCAATATTCTCTGCTTGTCCTGCAGTAATACCACCAAGTTTAAATCCTGCAGAACGACCAAGACCTACAAACTGTGCAGCCTTAGCCTGCTTCTGAATCAGTGGTAATGCACGGTCAGAATCAAGAACATAGGCTGTAATATCGCCTTCACCTACATTGTATAGATTAATAAGTTCCGTCTTAATTGCAGGATTTAATCCACGAGCCAAATCTTGTCCAACTTGTAGACGGTCTTGATATTCTTTTGCAGACACTTCATTGCCAATAAGTTTTCCAAAATCATCTGGACTATCGTAAAAACCTTTAGGTAAATCAAAGAAGCGTGCAGTTTGAACCATGGCATTTTCAATGTCCATGTATTCTTTTTCGGTAATAGTGCGACCCTTCTTACGAAGTGATGCCATACCTGAAAAGCGCTGTTGATATTCTGGTTGGTCATAAAGTTCAAGCATGACTTGTTCTTCAGAAGCATCAGCCATAATACGGCGGTCAATAAAACCTGCAAGACCTTCAAGACCGTAGGCAGCAAGCATTGTCTTTAACTTGTCAGAAGCCTTGACTTTAAGAGCCAACTTAGCAGCATCTGCTTCAGCCTTTTGCTGCGCAACAAGTGCATCAAACTTAGCCTGTTGTGTAGCAAGCGCTGAGGCTACTGCTGCATCAATAGATGATTGAGTTACGCTACCAGTGCTACCGTTGTTACCGCCACCGCCTGTTGGTCCAGTGGCAGTTGTGCCAAAACCAGTAGATTTAATTCGTACCCATTTTTGATTACGCTCTTGCCATCCCCAGTAATAACCTTCACCTGGGTCCTCAGTTGGTTTGTTAGCATATGCAGCATCACGAACTTCGCGTTCAGCATTTTGCTTTACATATAAATCATAAAGGGCTGTGCCTTTTTTGGCTGTTAATCCACTGCGCCAGTTAGTAACATATTCATCAGCAGTTTCTGCAGCAGTTGCTGCTGTTTTAGTTTGACCAGCAATAGTCATTGGTTGCGTAAAAGTAGTTGAACCACCTACGCCAAGTTCTTGTAATGCCTTAATAGTATCTGCAGCATTTTGAGCATTTGCTGCTTCTGCTGCATTTAACCTTGTAGTAGTTTCAGAAGGCGCACCTTGAGATGCTAAGTAAACATCATAAGGAATTCTATCTTCGGCTGGAAGGCTTGCTTGCAGTCTATTCCATTGTACTTCTGTATATGCCATTAGATAGCCGCCAATCCAAATTTATTCAGCATGCGGATTCCATAACCTTCGTATAGGCGTGTAGCGTTTTCTGTATACTGCCAACGCTCATCTTGCTTAATTAACTTCTCAGCATCCCAGGCTGGTCGCATTACAACCTTGCCAGTTTTTTCATCAGTCATTGTAAATATCTTGCCGTCTTTCCATAATGGGTCAGACCAATCAAGAGTATCTTCATCAACTTCAAGCAGGTCAGCCCACTTCTTGCGATGTAATGAAGTTACATCCCACAAGGTACGACCTACGGCAAAGTCATCTGCAAATACTGGATATAGCAAAGCCTGCTTATCTGCAATTTCTTTCTTAATTTGCTCAGGTGTTGCCTTAACACGCAAGCCATCAGGGGTTACTTCACCAATTAAACGGCGCTGATAATCAGTTGCTGTCTGTTGGCTAATAGGCACACCCATAAGGTTGGCATAGGATGTGATGTCTTGAACTTGACCAAGATATGCACCGCCACCTGCTTTGCCAAAAATATCTTTATTAGAAACAATGGCGTTCTCAATGTAATCGTTTTCCCATCCATTGAGGAAAGATGTTTCTGCTAAACCTGTTATGTATGTAGCAATAGTTGGGTCTTGCAAATCAAGACCAAGGCTTCTTGCAATACCTGAAATAACAATCTTGTATTCATTAACGCCTTGGTTGTACCACTTCTCGCCATACTTGTACTTACCAGCAATCTGACCAGCAACAGTTGGACCATTGTTTAAATACCAATCGCTGCTGGTAATCATGTCAACAATGACACCCTCAGCGTAAAGGAATTTACCTGTTACAGGGTCGCGTACAGCATCATAGATAGCCTTAAGTTGTGGTACATTTTTAAGAAGGCTAACAATCCAACTTGTCATAGTTGGCATTGCTGTGCTGTCATCATCCTGTAATAGTGGATTGCCACCATCGTCAACTAAGGTTCCACTTTCAAATGGTTTTGCCATATTAACCCCTTAGTCCTAGAGCCTTTTCAAGGGCTGAACCAAATACATTAGATGTCTGAAATTCTGCAAACAATGGGTCTTGCATTGCACGCTTTTCAGCCTCTGCTGCAGCCTCTGCTTCACCATAACCTGGCGTTACAACATTGACCTTCTTACCCTTAACTGTCTTAACTTCAGACTTTGTTGGGGAAGCAAGTTGCTTTTCACGAACAAACTTTGCAAACTCATTTGCTTCTGCATCATCAATGATGCGACCAGTCTTTTGTTCAAAGTACTGCTTATATAAATCACGAGCGTTCTGAGTCTTAATAAGTTGTGTGCTGTAGGAAGGACCAGAATCTGCTCCACCGCCCCATAGACCACGCTGAATATCAAGCAACTGGTATGGAGTTAACTTCTGACCTTGACGGTTAGCATCTTGGGACATCTTGCCCCATGTTTCCCACTGGTTCTTGAGTTCTTGTATGCCAGCATTTGCGCTAACTACGCCTGCTGAAACTAACTTAGCCTTCCACTCAGCCAAAGCCTTTGGGTTTGCCATTGGAAATTGCTTGTTCCATTGGGCTATTGAAATGGTGTCTGACTTAACTTCAACTGGCTTGCCACCAGCAAACTGTGGAGGCATGCTTGAAATAGTTTCTTGCTTGCCTGTATAAACGCCACTAGCAGTAGCACCAACTTCGCCCGCACCCATAATTGCGCCAAAGTTAAAGTTAGGGTTCTTCATCAGTTGCTGACCTGCAGCAGTATTAAGTAGAGCATTTACATCTCCACCTGCTGCCTCATACTGAGCCATGCCCATCATTAAATCTGTATTAGCCTGGTCTGCAATAGCCTGTTGGGTTGCAGCAGTATCTTCATCTCCGCCACCCAGAGCGCCTACTGCCATGCCTGCAAGACCTAGAATTCCACCACGCTTTGCCAGTTTCTTGACATCTACGCCACCGCCAGGCTTCTTTGGGATAACAGTCTTAGCCAGACCTGTTACAGCCTTAGCGCCCTTTACAGCGCCTTTGGCAGCCCCTACAGCAGCAGCCCCTGCTGCAGCAGCAGCCTTACCTGGGGTAATTACCTCGCCACTCATAACTCTAGTAGCGCCTGTCTTTCTAAACATGTCAACCTTTTTAGGGTCGTCTAAGTCTTTAAGCAAGTCGTTTAGTTCTACTTGAGATAGCAAATCCTGATAATTAGGATACTTCTGCTTTATGAGTTTAAGTTTTTCTGCTCTGGTCATATTCCTATCCCAAGGTCACAGGGTCGTTTTGTAAGAATCGGTTATAGAAATCGCTGAACTCTGGAGAACCATTACGAAGTTGAGCGATGGTTGAATTCCAAAGTGCATCTAAATCAGCATTGTCCTCTGCGGTTAGAGTTGATGCCATGCCGTATGCCTTGCGATTAGCAAGTTCACGGGCTATCTGAGTACGAGTATTTAGGTACACAGCCATAGATTGAACTACTGGTCTGCGACCATTTTCTGCCATCCACTTAGGGTCTGACAACATAGTGCGCATGGATTCCATGCGATAAATCCACTTGCCTCTATCTACGCTGTAGTAGTCAGCAGCCCAGTCTTGATTACGGCGGGTTAAATCAGAAATCATCATCTGCTTTAGAGTCTGTAATTCCTCAGCACCGCTTTCGTTGTATGACTCATAACCTTGAGCCTGCAACTGATAATCAAGTAGGTCCATATTCTTACGGAACTCAATCCAACCAACCTTTACATTGGCATCTTTCTTGAGTTCTGCAGGGTTACGGCGCTCGCGGTAGTTCTCAGTTGAACCAGGAACTGGTGCATTGCCATACTGCCATGCGTATACAGCCTCAGAGAAGTCATACTTACCATCTGGGTCATTGACTAAGAAGCCAATCATTTCAGGAGTTGTCTGACCAATCTTGCCGATTAAGCCTTTGTACTTCTGGATATTCTGGAAAGCAGCCTGTGATGCTTGCGCACCTGTTGGGTTATATGAAGCGCTAACTAGCGCAGGACCCATTTCAGGATACATCTGCAAGAATAATGTTTCTGCATCTTGTCCGTATACCTGTTGTAATCTACGGAATTGCTGTGTGTAGAAACTCAATGGTGAGTCATACTGTGCAGCAAATGGCATTACAAGGTTAGACAAGATACGAACTTTGTAAAAGTTACTGGTTAGTTCAGCCACTTCTGCAAGTTCTGGCATTGTGTCGCGCTCGCCAAGGTTATAGCGAATTAACTCATAGCGATAAACTGTGTTAAATGTACGGCTCCATAGTTCATCCTGTCCAGCAAGAGAAGCCAACTTCTGTGCTGCTGGTGGGAACAACTGGCGTAATACACCTTCTTGTGGTCCAAATGGAAGCACTGGCAAAACACTAGAGGTAACAATATCCTCAAGGTCTGGCTTTAACTTAACCAGTTCATTAACTGGCATTGTTACGATTGGACCAAAACCTGCAATAACTTCACCTTGCATGATGACATCCATGCTTCGGATTGGAATAGAAACCTGAGTACCTGTTGCACGGATAGCATCTGCCATACCTTTGCCCCATACTGGAATCTTGCTAATGCCATTGATTACACCTTCAGACATTGGCACAACAATCTTGTTTTCATAAGAGAACTCAGTTGTTGGGTTTCCATCTTTATCAACCACATTTGGCTGGTTGCGTAGTGATGAAACAATCTGTCCAGCACGAGCCACAACTGCAGGGTTCTCTTTGGTAAGTCCTGACCAACGGCGAATAGTGTTTTCCCATGCGTTAAAGAACGGCATGATGAAACGCATCTTCTCGCCTGCGTAAGACTTACGGATGATTGTAAAGAGTGTCTTGTTAACTTCCTTGCGTGTAGATTCAATAGCATCTTTACGAAGTGCATTGATTTCATCTACAGTAAGTTCTAACTTGTCATCGTTTAAACGCATACGCTTTGTAGCCAAAGCAATATCCATACGCTGTGTCATATCTGAACGGTAGATTTGACGAGCCAATGGGTGACGAGCAAGTGTTGTTTCAGGTAGTGAACCTAGGAAGTAGAACGCTCTATCAACAACCTTTGCTAAACCTTCTTGCCAGTTACGAGCCTGTGGGCTGGTAGGTACAATACGACCAATAATGTCTGGCATTTCAGTAGCCTCAGCAAAATGCTCACGCAACCAAGATTCAGTAATCTCTCCATTACGGAAGGCTTCCTGAACTTGTCTATCTGGTAGATAGCGGTTGTAAGCGCTGTATAGGTCACCTACGAAATCTTCTGCATCAATAGATACATCAAGGCGTTCTGATGCAACCTTAATGCCTGGCACATCAATGTTAAATCTGCGTGCATACTCAACATTTTCTGACTTGCGTAGCCATGCCACAATTTCTTCTGGGCGTGTGCCGTTAAGCATCTGCTCAATCAGTGGGTCAATACGACCATCTGGGCTACGGAAGAAACTATTTAATGAGTTTGCATAACCTGCATAATAATCAGGCATTGCAGGTGTAAGTGTTTCTTCAACAAAGTTACCGTGTTCTGCAGCAAATAGTTGTGCAGGATGGTCTACAAATCGGCGATAAGTTTCTGCGCTGTTTGTACGGTCAAGTAAGATGCTTCCTAATTCACCAGCAAAAGCATCGTCAACTTCTACCTTAGAACCATCGTATAACTCAAGAACTCTGCGACCTGTGCCTTGAATAGCCTTTGGTCCAGTTAATCTTTCTTCTTCAACAATTCTTCCGTTTAAACGCTGTAGTAGCGCTTTAAGTTCTTTCTGGCGTATAGCCTGTCCGTCAGCAATTTCACGGACAATGGTAGTTAAGCCATCGGTTGGGTATTTTCCTCTACCGATTGATTCTGAGATTTCATTAACGCGCTGTCTAAAATTCTCTGGGCGAGTAATTCTGCGAACGCTCTGCGTTCTTCCGAGTTCATCTGCTTTAACGGCTTTGGTGCCTTTACCCAGTGCAAATGCTGCGCTTGCTCCGACATCTCCTGTACCCTTCGTGTCAATGTACTCAAGGTTTCCTATATCAAAGACACCCTGCTGATTTCTTTCTTTGCCAATTTTAACGGCTTTACCGCGTTCTGCAATAACATTTACAGGGTCGGACTTAATATGAGGAACGCCATCAATATCGTCAATCCAAGTACCAAAATGGTCTGCATCGCCAAACTTATCAAAATTAGCCTCAAAATGGGCAATTAAAATTGAACATCTAGGAGTTGGACTTAGAGAAGAGTTGTTTGCTGCTCCTAGAGTAATACTAAATGATTCTATTGCGGAAGCCCAAATTACAGAAGCAAATTTACAGGATAATAGTATAACAGCTGAAAAAATTGACCCTACCTTACTTACTACAAGACAAATTGGCATCACTAACTGGAATTTTGCTTGGCGTGATGATTCTATAGAAAACAGACATATAGCGGATCAGGTTTTAATAGGGGGATACGGCATCCTTGGAGTGCAATCATCACAAGGAGCTAAATACACATGTCTGCAAACACGCTATTCTGCTCCTAACACTGACGATAATGCTAATTATACATTTACATCTGATAATATCATGGATGAATCAATAACAGATACTTTAATTGGTCCTACTCCGGGATGGGGATTTTATACAAAATTATTAAGTGAATACCAGTTTGACGATGGAGCAATAGAGCCAAAACATATACAAGATCATAGTGTTTGGCTTGCTGGTATTGGACCGGGAAGCAATCGTACCAACTTAATACCAGCGTCAGCACTTGATCCAGTAATTAGAGCAAAACTTGGGGTATAAATGATTGATATATTAAACCGCAATTTATCTTTTTTTAGACTTCTGCGTAATGATAAAAGAATAATTGAATCTTTTGATCTTGATAGCGGGTTTGTTTCAGTAATAGATTATTTAAATGATGTAATAGTTCCAGCTGTTAATGATATGCAAGCGGGAGCGTTGCCCGGGGTTATGGATAATGTTAATTACTTTATAACTAACGTAGGTGATGGTTCTGTTACATTTAAAAGTTTAGATCAAGTTATTCCAGATAAAACACTTGCTTTTACCAAAATAGAAAAAGATGCTTCTAAGGGAAAAGTATTAGTTTCAAATAATGCGGGGCAATTAGATGTAGCATCTGGTCCAACATATGAAAATATGGTGCTTACTTATAGAAATGGTGATGTTCCAGAATATAGATTTATCAGTACTGAGAGTATTGAGGATAGAGCTATTACTTATGCTGATATTGCCAATGGATCAATTATAAAAGAACATTTACATCAAGAAATATTAGATATAATAGATGCTGCTGTACCTGATGAAATGGTAGCAGCGACATTAAATATTACAGGTAATAACTTTAATAATCTTTCTATTACTACTGATAAATTTGTCCCAAATACCATTACTACTTTTGATAAACTTGGTATAATCCCAAACACTTTGCCAGATTTCCCCTCTAATGAAAGTTTATATTATTCTAAAATTATTTTACGTCGGCATGTAAAGAATGGAACTATAACACCAAACAAAGTAAAGCCCGGTACTATTGGAGCGATGCATTTTAATAAAGTTCAATGTATTACGAAAAATAAATTAGCTACTGGAGTTATAAATGATACATACCTCAGATTAAAACCGGGGGAAGAATATGCTTATTTTGCGCAAGACCCTGACAAAAAAAGATTTCCTTTTACATCGAGGATATTATCACCTGATTTCCGTATACAAAGAAGACATTTAGTAATAGCTAGTAGCGATCCTATGAATATAATGGGTTTTGTCCCTGTTGCAATTGGCGATTTTGAAGATAATGTATATGTAGCTTTAAGAAAATTTGGAATTACGGGATAAGATGAGAATAATAAGAACCAATTTAAATTTATCTGAAGATGTTATTTTTAATTTAAGTATTAGAAAGGGCAGGGACGACGTCGGAAATTTGACTGTATATGAACACCCACAGGACGTCGTCGGGGGACAAGTACATATAGAGATTGCCCCGAAGTGGCGTAATCGCTGGGTTAGTAGAAGCCTTAGAGATGATTTAATGGATAAATTAATATCCGTAGCTAAAGGGTTTGGTTTAAAGGTTTTATATAGTACGGCATTTACCGACGTAAGTCCTAGACTTCTTGAGTTTGCAGGGTTTAGCGAGTATAATGTCAGAGAACCTAAAACATATTACTATTTAATGATTGATGGAGTATAAAATATGGGTGGAGTAAGGAAATGGTTTAGACCAAAACAACCCCCTGCACCAATTAGGGAATTATCAGCATCGGAATCAATAGCGAGTAAATATACACCTATTAATTTCGTAAGTATCATGGACGGCTTAATGGGTGATAAGCTCGATGTTGTCAGGGGAGTTGACGGCAAAATTAGTATGAACTTCACTAACCCCAATGGCAAAACTACTCGGATGTCTCCAGAGCGTAATATTGATGAAAGAGCTGTAGAAGTGATTGCATTAAGTTCGGCTATGACAAGACTGGGAAATGCTATAGAGCAATTAGAGCAAACCAGTCCTTATTTAATACCACAGAATCAGGAATTAATTAATAGTTATAAAACAGCTGTTAACAATGCCTTAGATCGTGGTTTTGATTTCAAGCAGCAAGCTATAGATACAAAGCTTAGCAAAATGGGACTTACTAACAGTTCAACGGCTCTCGGCGTTCAAGTCGCTCTTGCTCGTGAAAGGGCGAATGCTATGGCAGAGGCGGAACTGAAACAAGCTGAACTTGCACAAGGATTAAAACAACAGGCTATTGGCAATCTGGTTACTAGAGGAAACATGATGCAAAATCAAGCTAATACTGAACTAGCACGATTTGGCACAGAAACAGGAAATCAGATGCAGCTAAGAGGTCAGGATATTCAAAAAGAAATAGCACAGGCAACTTTAGCTCAAGATAGGCAAAAGTTTTTAACTGCTGCCGGACTTGATGCTTTAAATACCGGTAACCAACAATCAATTAATGCCGGAGCTGTTGATGCTAACCGAGTTGCTGGTTTAAATAATGCCCAATATCAAAGATATAGCATGACTAGTAATCCAATGAGAGAGATGCTTGGAACATTTACTACTGCTGCCTCAGGAGCTTTAGGTAAAGGAATAATTAACAAATTTTTACCGATAGGGGAAGACAAATAATGAAGTCATCAGGATATAAAGAATCTTTAAATCAATATCAGGATTTAGTAAATCAACCGACTTTTGCTGATTATTTAGGTAATGCTTTCTCTAAAGTAGGAAGCGGGGCAGCTGTGGGAGAAGCGCAAAGAATGTCTAATGCAATGCTTTCTGGTATGGGAGCTGGTATTAGTGGCGCAGCAGCAGAGGAAAGAAGGCAGAAACTATCACCGATGCTAGAGCAAGCAGGGCGTATTACGGCAAAAGCAGCTGAACTTGAGGCGCAAATGCAGCAAGCACAAGGCTATCAATTAGCAGTAAACGAATTTGGCCAAAAGTATACACCGCTTGTTGCCGAATTTGCTACGGCCGTAAATTCAAATGATCCAAGAGCAACAATGATGTTTAAGGATCTAGTTAATAAAGCGGGCATGATACCCGGATATGAAAATCTGGAGGGAGACAGCTGGAATCCAAGCGGAGGTTTTGGTCTAGCTCTAAATACCGAGACGGGAGAATATCGCAAAATTACTGCTGATGAGATAGTTAGCGCAGTTGCGCCAGCAGCGCAAGCAATATACGGCGATCGCTGGTTTGAAAAGTTTATGCCGCTCAATGCCGGATTTGCTAAAGATGCCGCTTATGCGTTTAATATGAAAAGGCAAGAAGATGCACTTGGCTTAGAGGGCAAAAGAGCAGATGTTAATTTAAAACAAGCTCATGCGGGAGTGTATCAGCAGCAGGCTAATCAAATTCAGAATGAGATGCAAGCTCCTAAGCCTAAATATAGTGAGCCAGTGATGAATAAGGTTATTGAGACTAATCAAACTTGGGTTAATAGTCTTGCTAAGGAACATCAATCTCTTGAAACGCAAAGTAATGCTTACAAACAAATAGCAGATCTTATATCAAAAGAAAAGAAAACTCTTGGTAGGGCTGGTAGCGGTATAATAAAAACGGCACAAAGAGCGGTTAACAAGTCTGGAACAGAAAGCGAACGTAATCAAGCTTTGATAGAATTATATCAGCAACCATTAATGGCGGGAATAAAACAGATGTTTGCTGGGGCTACTTCTGATCGTGATATTGCAACTTTTATTGCGGGGTTACCATCACTTGATAAAAACCCAGATGCAGCAATTCAGGTAGCACTAGAGCGAGCTGCGCAGCTTGATAATCAAATACAAAAAGATAATTTAACCCGTGATGTAGTTGAAAATCAATTTGGTTATAGTGAGCCTTACAATTCTTTAGCAGTACAAAATAAAGTTAAGGAAATGTTTAAACCTGTAACTCCTAATACTGGAATAGTTACTATGGCAGCGCCTGATGGTAGTACAAGATCTGTGCCAGCTGCTCAGGTAGAATATTGGAAAAGCAAAGGGGCTAAGGTAATTGATGAGCAAAAATAATTTCTGGGCG
>OGWA01000018.1_pt1 | contig 20192 bp, 25 predicted proteins | sample 1575901 | NCBI WGS metagenome assembly OGWA01 (sample SAMN07581541, study PRJEB24739) | freshwater metagenome
GTTTCCCAGTCACGATATATTTACATTTTGCAGGATCAACTAAATTATTACCAACTACTACTGGTTTTTCAGGAACTTCAGCAACCACTTTTTGCTCACCTGTTGGGCTAACAGTAATATGGCGCTCACCTGGCTTAAGAGTAAGCTCTTGAGGCAACATTTTCTTAACACCAATAGCTTTAAGCTCTGGTGTATTAGCAGTTTGAGCAAATTCATAAGCAGCAGCAGGATTAGTTTTCATCAACTCATTAAACTTGGTGATTTCTGCAACTTGCTGACCTTTCAATGCTTGAGCCAATTTAGTCTGCATAGATTCAGCTTCTTCAGCAGTTTTGCGACCTGAATAAGCGCTAAATAACTGATTAGCATACTGAGACCAAGCAGGCGCTACAAAGCGATTGCCTACCATTTGACCTTGCACAGGTGTCATACCTGTTTGAGTCAATAATTGAGCCATTCTTTGCTTGCGAGCAATTTCATTTAATTGCTGTTGCTGTTCAGGATCTAAGAACTGAGGCTGTTGTAAAAATGCTGTGCTTTGGTCTGCCATGATTAGCCCTTTAATAAATTAGCCAATAATTGTGGTTGTCCAGATAAATAAGGAGTTCCTGTCTTATCTGATGGTGTGCTTTGAATAGGTAATTGCTGAGTGTATCCAAATGCAGGTTGATTTGATTTAGGGATATTAGTGCCACCAATATTAACTTGACCACCATATAAAGCAGATGCCAAGCCTGTTGGGTTCATACCACCCATAATATTGCTTAGTGACTTACTATAATCAGCCCAATTAGTTGGTGATGTAACACCTGTAATACCTGCAGTGCCACTTGGTAATGATTCTGCGCCACCTAAATAGCCTAAACCGCTAGAAGCATTAGAGCCAACTTGAGCAGCAGCATTAGCATTAGCTAGTTGTTCTGCGGTCAATCCTGCAGTGCCAACATCCATAGCAGCAGTGCCACCCAATGAGCCTAGAGTAGATAATTCAGGTGCTTGAATACCAATATTAGAGATGTTAGCAGCATTAAATTCACCCAAAGCTGATGGGGTTGCTGTGCTACCAACTGCACCTGTAGTGGCATCACCAAGAGCTTGAGTGCCTAAATAATCAGTAGTAGGTGCGGATAAAGCAGATGCTAATTCAGTAGGAGCAAATGAAGCTAATTCTGAACCTGTGGCAAAAGCTTCAGATGCAGGCAATACAGAGCTAGGTAGTGATGCTAAACCGCCTTCTGTTGCGGCAGCAGTGCCAGCACCTTCTAAAGCGCCTAAAGCGCCTGCGCCAAGAGCAGCAGCACCTACAGTAACCCAACCACCAGGCACTACATCATTAACTGCATCATCAATGAATGAGCCAGCATCTTTGACTACATCAACTGCTCCGCCAACTACATCACCTACTGCATCTACTACAGAACTGACTGCGCCCATTATACCCTCGCCATCCACTTATATTTAGGATTGTCTGAAGGCTCAACAACTACATCTAGATTCTTTAAAAGTTGTAGTGTTTGAGTAGGTTCTTCAGAGCCATAAACTACTTGAATATCAGATGCTCGAATCTTCTTGATAAAGTCAATTAATGCTTTAGCAACTTTAATAGGAGTATCTTGAGTATATAAATGCAACTCAACTGCGCCATCACCAATATTCAATAGGAATAAAACTGTATTGCCATAAGCTAATATAAGCCCTTTGCCTGCCTTTACAGCAGTAGCAATAGCGCTTAAATCAGCCTGTGGGTCTTTCCCATGAGCTTGAATATCAGCAGAGATAACTTCTGTTGGTGTCATCCGAACCATCCGCTTACTTTGTCATATAAACCGCCAACACCGCTCATAATATTGCTTACAGATGTTGGGTTAGATAGTGCAGCACCACCTAGGCTAAATAAACCGCCTGTCATAGCTGCTTGTCTTGCAGTTTCAGCATTCTGTCTAGCAATATCAGCAGCTTGTTGTTGAGCATAAGCAGTAGATAAATCAGCACCGCTTACAGCAGCTTGTTGATAAGGATTGACATAGCTAGGAGTAGTAGCTGATTTGAATGCGCTTAATTGAGATAAAGGCAACTGATAATTAGTCAAAGCTTGGTTATAAGCCTGTTGATTAGCTTGTAAACCTGTCTGCATACCACCAACAATCGCAGAAGTTAATTGATCATTTTGACCTTGAGCTAACTGTTGTTTAGCAATATTGTAAGCCTCTGAACCAGGCATAATGCCTTGTTGAGCTAACTGTGTATCTAATTGCTTGCCCTGTCTTTCTTGAATAGGCTGTAATCTGCGCAAAATAGCATCAGAGTATTCTTCACCAGGATTAATGCCTGTAGAAGGTAAATTAGGGTTAAATTGCTGACCTGTAGTTTGAGTGACATTTTGAGCTAAATTGCCAAAAGCATTTTGCAACTCAGGAGCAATAGTTTGAGTAGCAGAATAAATTGGGTTGCCATACTGGTCTGTGCCTGACTGTTGGTAATTCAAAGAACCATAAGGGGTTACTTGATTTACTCGGTTGGCTGCAGTTGCAGTCTGCGCACCATACAGATTTCCAGCAGTAGTTTGTCTCGCTGCCTCATATGGATCAGTAGGAGTCTGATATTGACCCATCTGATTCATAAAATTTGTTGTTGCTCCCATTTCCTACTCCTTAGTTTTGAGGAATCTACAGTTTTCTTTCCTCATTGTCATAATCATTAAATCACCATTTTCATGGGCATCTTTGATTACAGTTTCAATATGGAAACCAAGGTGTCGGTTCAATCGGACTGCTTTTTCATTATTAGCATCCAATGCTGTAACTATAACCTTTTTTTCCAATTTATTAAAGGGGTAATCAAAACAAGCCCATAATAATTCCCTGTTCATCCAATGACTTCCCTCAGAAGCTATATGGATTGCACAGCTATTTCCTACAAAATTACAATAACCTATCACCGCTACTAACTTACTATCCTTAACTTGCCCTAAAAATGTGGAATCTTCAGGGAATTTTTGGTTTAAGCGCTTACTAATCCAATCTTTTAGAGCTTCTTGGGGTTCAGCCACCATAAACATCAAATAACTCCCCCTCGCTCCATGACATAATCAGTAGATGGCCAATGAACTTCAATGCCTTGAGAGGCAATATTCATATACATACCACCTGAATAGCCTAAACCTGTCACACCTTGCCAATATTTAGAAACTTGTAAGCCACCAGCCCAAGTATTTTGATCCCAAACTGCTGTATCCCACACACCTGGGTCATTCAAAGCAGGGTTAAAGCTGACTGCACCTGCAGAGTTCTGTGTTTCAAAGTCCACATTGATTGCCACAGAAACTGTAGGAGTACCGCCTGATGTCAAAAAGATAGGGCGCACCATAGTAAAGCGCTTTAACTGACCTCTAGCATCAAAATAAGAGTAAGCCTGTTGCACAGAACCCTTAATATTCTGACCATCATCAGCAAAAGAATCCCAAAAGTTACCTACAAAATCGCTAGAGCCAAAATACAAGTCCTCATTATGAATTTCCCAGCAATTAGCTGAAATATCTGTAAATCTAGCCCATGACTTAGTAATAGTGTGCATGACATACTGTTGAGTTCCCTCTGAATTAGGAATATTTATCAACAGCATATTCTGTTTAGCAAAATAGATAATCTGCCATCCAAAGTTGCCTGAGAAAACATCAGCAGCTTGACTAATAGCATAATAAATCTTATCAGTAAGGTTTACCCTAGGGTCTAATCGGCTTGATTGCAAAGCAGAAGCCAAAGGAACTAAACCATCTTGAGTAAGCAATAGAAGGTCACCAGACCATTTATAGAAGCATCTGCGAGTGTAAGTCTGCCCTAGTTTCCAAACACCTTTTAAAGCCCATTTAGTAGGGTCTGAAGGGTCAGTTCCTAAATAAACTATGACATCACCCATATTGGTAATGAATACTGCATAGTCATCAGCACCTTCACCAGCATCTAAAGTCCAAGTTCCCATAGCTTGTAGATAACCGCCTCTTTGAGCGATTGAGCCAAAGTCTAATGGATAAGCATCACCACCAATAGCATTGGTATCTAAATACCATACTTTGAGAGTATCTTCTTGAGTGAAATACAGTCTTTGCTTGAATAGATTGACATGGACAAAAGTATCAGAATTAATGGTGTAAGTTGTCATACCAACTGTGCCACCTTGAATGCCTAATACTGTATAAGAACCAACAGCTACTAAAACTGTGCTAGTTCCTGTAGATGTGTAAGTAAAAGTTGTAGAGCCTGTTACTGTGATGACAAAAGTGCCATCCAAAGTAGCATTTCCTGAACCTGTAATAGTTACTCGGTTACCTGTTGCCAAGCCATGAGCAGTTGCAGTAGTTACAGTAGCAGTGGCAGAAGGGCTAGTTCTAGCAATAGTGCTAATAGTTGCAGCAGTAGTGGTTGTAGCCATAGTGAACCACAATGAGCCATCATATACAAGAACTGGGTCTGCGCCATTACAAGCAACTAAAAAGCTACCACCACTGTTAGTGATATTAACATACTGCAATTTATCATTAGATAGACCACTGTACACTTCTACAGGTGTTCCTGATGTTACATCATAGACTTTAGTGCCTGCTACTGCGAATAACTCTTGACCTGTGCCATTAGAGTAATTCATCAAAGTATTGACAGGATCATCAATCCCATCTGCAAAGCGAGTGTAGCCCTTTCTGAGGGTTACATCAGATGGAGTAGGAAACCAGTTATCTAGCTGAACCGCATCCAAAGGACTCATTTCTGCTAATGAATCCCTTGCATTCCATCCCCCAATAGGAGATGGCATAGAGGCAGTTGTTGCTCTTCTTTGCTGTGGAATCGCCATAATTAGCTACCATATCCTGTATCAGGAATATTAGCCCAACCAATAAGCACTTTAGCTGGGTATGGAGCAAAGCTAAGATTAGGCGCACCTTTATCATTAGATTTAACCACCATCAATAAGCGGTCATAATCCTGTTGCAATGCAGAAGTATCAAAGTTCTTGATTTGGAAATACTTGAGCTTAGTTTTCATGACCAATAAGCGGTCATCATATAAAGTCTTATCAGTATCCGCAGTAAAGCTATTCTTTGGTGTCCCATCTTGGGACTCAGCCCATGCCTTAGAGCGATACTCAAAGCCTAGATATTCCTGAGTATTCATTGGTGGCCAAGTTTGGAATGTCTCACCCAAGATTCTCCATCGGATTCTAGGGCCAGTTGAGATATAGCCAGACTTTAACCATTGCCATTGTTGAGCATCTTCAGGGCCTAACATCTCCCAATGCTTAGACTTATCCCATTGAGTGCGGTCAGCAATCACTTCATAATCAGGTGGCAAATCATATTTAGTTTTAGAGAATAATACTGAGCCATCTACTACAGTTGTAGAGCATTTTTGATTAACTGTGACTGTGTTATTAACCTTGTCAATAGAGACCACATAGGTATCCTGTGGATAACCTGAACCTGAAACCATATAGGTATTGTCAATATCTGTGCCATCGGTAGCAGTAAAACTAGCCACATTGGTAATAATGTAGCCATTCTGCACACAAGATCCTGTGGTATTGCAGTATTGAGTATAAAAGCGGTACTCTTTCTGCAAAGCTCGCCAGTCATATTCTTTCAATAGCTCATAGCCTGCACCATTCATAAGTGCAAGAATCTGTTGAACATCTTGGTTAGTATTTCCAGCTACAACAGTAGGAACTGCTAAACCGAGTTCACCTGAGACCTGTTGGCAGAGTTGGAGCATTGTTTGTGACATAGTAATCCTTTTACTGTTTTGGTTGCTCCAAGTGGTCGGATTGAGCCAATTTTACTATAAAAAAAGGGGAAATCAATCCCCTAATTTTATTCTACTTCGCTTGAAGTTTCAGCCTTTTTAGCTCGGCCTTTCTTCTTTTCAGTCATAACACTCATTAAAGTTTCTAACTGTTCTTGCATTTTAGCTAATTTAGCATCAGCTTCAGCCTTGATTTTCTCATTTTGCTCTTTCAAAGCTTGTAGCTCTTCATCTCTTTTAACTGATTCAGCAGCATCTTTAGCAGAGCTTAAATAAGCCTTGGCTTTGTCCCTAAAGCTATATGGGGACATTCCAAGCATCATGCCTAACTTCATAATATGGTTATCAGCAGCATTGGCTACCTGTTCTACAGTGTAAAACTTCATACCTCTGAGTTCTTCAGCCTGTGCAGGAGTGATTAAAGCCCATGCTTTTAGGGGTGTTCCTACAATAGAGTCATCATCCACATTCTTATTTAAGAAATGTTGCCAGTGCATAGGGAATCTGCGCTGATGCTCTTCATTTGCAAAAGTGTCAATAACTGAAAGATTGTCACCTGGAACTGCTATTCTTACAAAAACTCTGTCCTCATAGATTGGTCTGCCTTCTTCAATAGTCTTAGCAGGGTTTTCGACAGCTTTTTTATAAAAAGTGACATGGAGTCGGGAATCCGATCCGATAATATCTGATTCTAGTGCCATAAATAATCTCCAAAGTAGTTTGGGGTTAAGAAAAAAGGACTACCCCTTATGGTAAAGGATAGTCCCTTGTTTTACAACTAATTAAACAGATGTAGCAGCAAACCAAGCATAATCGCCAGATGCCAATGCAACTGCTGGGCTAGTGTAAGAACCACCTGAAGGTGTTACTACAAAAGTTGAAGCATTGATTGAGCAAGTAGCTGTAGAAGCTGTTACTGCAGCACCAGCTTTAGCAAACACATAGCGCTTACCATCAGAACCGAACACTTCTGAACCTAAAGGGCCAAAAGTTGGGATTGCTGTGCCAGCAGAGTTAGTGTTTGTTGTAGTAGTGCCTACCAAGTTTACACCTGATAATGGGGTAATTGTATATGCCATGATTTATCCTTTCCTATTAGGCAATTAGAACACCTTGCAAGAAGCTATTAGATGTTGTTAGGTTACCTGCCCAACCATACAACTTAACAATAGCATCTTGGTTAATAGACTGGCGCTCACCACCGATAGGTACAAAGTTGCGGTCTTTGTGTGGGCGCAAGAAGATGTAGTTAGTGTTCAAGAACCACATATGGTTAGCAGTAGCTTGTGAGCCATAACCGCCACCCAATACAACATCAGCAGATGTACCACCACCATAGAACTTCAATGAAGCGAAACCAGCAGCAGCATTCTCTTCAGAAGTGATACGCTGGATAGCTTGCAATGAGTAAACATAGCCAGCATAGTAGTTGTTATCAGCAACAATCAAGTCAGCCTTGTCTGTGCCTCGAACTAATTGGATAGCCAATTCTGTCATCTTAGCTTGCATATTGTTTGTAGCACCTGCAGCAGCAACAGCGCCTGTTACAGCTTTAGGTTGCCAGAAAGTCCAAACACTGCGATCAATTCCGCCGTAAGTACCAGATGTTGGGCTATCAGGAACAGCAGCAGCCAAACCAGTGATATTCTTACCACCATTACCAGTACCATCAAGATACAAGTCACCAGAAATGCGGTTCAACAAGCGAGCTTCAGAAACTTGCATACGGCCATCTAACAAGTCGATGATTGCTTCTTTGCTTGAGTTTTGCAACATTTCTAAGCCTGACATTGTTACTGCATCTGCATATTGGCAGATTGAGTATTGAGCAGCAGAAATTGGGCTGTCAGGTTGAATATTAATAACTTCATAGCCAGAGTAGCTATTAGCATTATTAGTATTTGGATCATTGTACATAATCTCTTCAAGAATCACATTACCGCCAGAGAATGGGCGCACATTGCCCTTCTGTTGTAAGCGTTGAAGAATTGCATTGTTTTGAGTTAAGTTGTCTGCCAACTCACCGCTACGGCTTTGAATGGTGGTAGCGATGATGTCGGTAATTGCTGAGTTAGCAAAAGCCATTTTTTCATCCTTTCAGGGTTAGTTTAAACTCGGTTACTCATTGATGAGCCTAATTGCTCTTCTAAAAGTGACCTTCTGTCCTTCTTTTCTACAGCTAAGACCTTTCCGCTAGGTGTAACAGATTTAGGGCTTACAGCTACAGATTTAGCCTTTGCTACTTGCTGAGATTTCAATGCTTCCTTTTTGGTTTGCTCCAAGAGTCGGTCTTGTTCAGCTTGCCATACTTGGTCATTTAATCTAACAGCTTTTGCATAGGCTGTTTCAAGGTCAGGAGCTAAACCATTCTCAAGTAATTGAGCCATCTGTTCTCGCACCGCCTCAAAGTGTGGGTGTTTTTCAACATCCGCACTAAATCTACTAATCTCGGCTTGTAACCGAGCATTTTCTTCCTGTTGTCTCCAACCAGTTACCTGCTGAACTTGACTATTCAACATCTGTATCTGTTGTTGTAGCGCAACAGTTTGCGGATCATTATACAACTGTGTTGTATTTTCACCACTATTTTGGTATAAGTTTAAGTCAATTCCATAGTCTTGTGCAAGTCTATTGAACATTTCTACTTTCTGTTGCATAGGTGCATTAGTCAAAATCATATGCGCCCTACCCAAATTATTAATCCAAGCTGCAGGATGAATACCATTTTTCTGCAACTCAGGTACAAAAGGTTCAATAGCCTCTCTCAAAGTCTTAGCAGCATCAGCCTCGGCTTTATATGCTGAAACACCTTTCTTATACTCAGATTCTCTTTGGTTAGCATACTCAAGCATTTTTTTAGCTTCTTCTTTGCTAAGTGCCTCACCTCTTTCCATCTTGTCCCACAATGGCAAATACTCTTTTTTCCAAGTAGTAGGTCTAACTAGACTTGGCTTTGCTTCCACCGACTCCTGGTGAGTATCATCAGCCTGTGCTTCAGCCTGAACTTCCTGTGGCTCTGGTTCAACTTCTGCCTCATTTTCTGAGACAAAGCGACCTTTCTCATCCCTAGGTTTCTCCTCTTGGTGGGCTTCACTAGCAATAGTGTCTTGAGCTTCAACTTCAATCTCCTTTTCTACAGGCGCTTCTAACTCACCTGCCTCTGCTTGAGCCATTGCCTCTTCTAGTGCGCTTCTTAAATCTGCCATGCCATTCTCCTTTACTTGTATCTCAGTTTTTCATAGACCTGTTGAGCAATTCTTTCCTTCCGAACTCGGTTATCCTGAATTTCAACTTGCTTTTGCTTCATTGGCACATCATTGCCCAATTCCACCATCCCATGCCTTTTTAGATGATCTCTATGCTTAGACCGAGATTCAATCCATGAGCCATCAATCTGAGAGATATAACCACCAATATCAGAAGCAATCATATGAGATTTCTTAACTGACTCTTTTTGCTTTTCTTCCCAAGATTTTTCAGCCTCTTCTTTGCCGACAGTAGGAGTCCACCATTCAATGAACTTTTCCTTATCTGTCATAGCCTTTTCTTCAGGCTTGTCATACTCACTTTTACACAATGGACAAATATGCTTCATTACATCCTCGCTATTAGTTCAGGTACTCGGTGATATTCATTCTGTGGCAGAGCGATAACCGAGTCATACCATCTGCCATTCTTCCATCTCCAACAGATAAACTCTTCTTTAGGCAGTAAAACTATGGTTTTTACCCCTAAAGCACCTGCTAAATGGGCAGTTCCTGTATCTACAGTGACCACACCCTTCATAGCTTTCATATGCTGCGCAGTAATAGCCCAATTTTTACCCCATCCATCATCAGGAAGTGGGTGGAAATAGCTAGAACTTGTAGGATTTAGGGAATAACAGTCATCTCCGACCAGTTTTAGTAGCTCATGGTCAGCAACAGACTTAACAAAGTGCAGTTGTCCCTTAGATGCTTCCCAATTTACCCCTATTTTCTTAGGAATATTGCTTGGAATAGCCTCTAAATAGCCCTCAGAGCCTACTATCTTCTGTTTAGTCACAGGAAATAGGCTTTTAGCATAGGGCATAGAGCAAGAAATGTAGTAAGGAAGAGACATTAGACCAATCCAGTAGTCACATTCCACTGCTGGGCCTTCCTCAGTCATATTAGTTAGCTGATCTATACACTCCATCTGCCCTAATAAATGGATTAGGCTAGTGTGGCATAGGACAACTACTTTAGATGCGCCTATAGCCTTTAAAAAGGGTATAAATCGAGCATATTGGATGACATCCCCAAAGCCTTGCTCTGCTTGAATAACTATAGATTTGCCAATTAATGACTCACCTTGCCAGGCAGGGACATTTTTAGGGTCTCTAGAATAGGGAATGGTTTGATTAGCCAAGATAGCAGGATGCCATCTATATTCAAAAAGCCTAAAACCTGCTTGGTATCTTCCATTGTGGAGATGGTCATAAGCTTTCTTATACTCTGAGTGCGGATTTACATTAGTAATAATAGTGTTTCCTCATCTTCGGCTTCTGCTCTTTGCTGCGCCTCGATGAGAGCTTGTAATCTAGCAATCTCTTGTCGGTTAGCCACAGCTTTGAGCAACAACTGTTTCTGTCTTTCAAGGTTAGCTATAACCGCATTGACTTGCTTGATGTCTAGAGGCGGTTTACCTTCCTTGACTTCTTCAAGAGATTCTACAATAGGCTGTTGTATTTGTGCAACAGGTGGTGAAACTATATCCTCTAACTGTTTTCTGCGCTTAGTGCGCTTGTCTAGCAAGGCTTGGCGCTTTTTAGCCTCTAACTGAGCTAATTTCTTCTGTAGCTTTTTCCATCTTTTAACTTCTTCAGGAGTAAAGCCATCATGGGTGTCTATTGCGCTAGGCTGAGATACTGTGCCTGTGATGTCGCATGAGTCATTTTGGTCTGTAGCGCTGATGCTACCTGAGATAACAACTTGGGCAGAGATAGAACAACTATCATTTTGGTCTACTGCATAAATAGCACCTGTAACAGGATCAACCTGAAAGGCATTATTCTGAAAGGCATTAGGTTGAAATGCAGTTGTCATATCTCTCCAAATTGACAGTATTAGGCTACTGTAAAGCCATTAAAAGTTACTCTTTTGCTTCTAAAGAATCTTCTAGCATCTTAATAAAAGCATTCTTACCGACTGTTAATTGGTCTAGATTAAACTGAGCAGAACCAATCTTTCTATCAAGATCAATGCAATGATTAAATAATTGCTGTTGTTCCTGAGTTAAGTCCTCAAAATGATACTCTTTACCATTAATAGTAATTGGGGTCTTTTCATTTTTTCCCATTTTACTCTCCTAAAAATGACTGAAAGGGCAGTCAGTAACCCAAATAAATTATATATCCAAGCAATCCACCAAGGGTAGTAGCAATAGCATCTTTTACATCAGCAGTATGGCTTTCAGGATGCAAGTAGTCATATATTTCTTTGGTAATTGCACCCAATACAGCTAGGAATAATCCATAACCAAATAGCTGACCAATAGCAAATAAAACAACACCCCCAAGACAATGGTAAATTTTGTCCGAGGGTATTGAATTGAGTATTGCTAAGATTTTTTCAATCATTCCGCAGCAGCTTGTAGCGGAGCTAAATCTTCTGTAGTCCAAAAGTCTTTAGCAAGCATGATTTTTAGGTGTTCTTTATTTCTAGCAACAATGTCAGCCCACTCATTATCAGAAACTTCTGCTGGTGGGTTGCTATTGATTAAAGCTACTGAATCAAGTGCTGCTGCATAGTGGCGAGCAATTTCTTCGGCTGTTATTTCTACTTGTTCCATTATTTATTCTCCAATGCGGTTAATCGAGTTTCTAATTCTTGAATGTAAGCTACTAAGTCGGCAATAGTTTCTGAGCCACCAGCTTGCATAGCTTGATAGACAGGCTTGCCTTCATCATCCATACCATCTTTTTGACCACTTACTGCACTAGGATATTGCTCTGCAAACTCATGAGCTACAAAACCTTTAAATACAGAGCCATCAACTTTCCAAGTGCCTTGCTTTGGCTTTAAAGCCATAATTCGCTGTTTATAACCTGTTAAATCGCCTGTGATGTCTTTTAGGCGATAGTCTGATGATGTACCATAAGTGGTTGAAGAACCGCTTGTATATATTGCTCCTACTAAACCATTTGGATTAAGGAAAAGAGCCAAATTAGCAGATGCTGTTGAATTGCTTGCTGACAACAAAATCATGCGACCTTGACCAGATGCTTGAAATCCAGCACCATAAACAGAAGTACCATTAGGCACAGCGGTAGTGCCAAATAGCACATCACCAGAGCTATCTATTACTTGTCTTGGATTCCCATCACCATCACTCAAGACAATATAGTTACTTGCTGTGCGGATGTCTAAGCCACCTTGGTTGCCTGAGTAACGACCTAGAATGGTATTAGAATTACCAGTAGTCATTGCATTACCAGCACCACCACCAATATAAGTATTTCTACCACCTATATCTAGGTTACCAGCATAAGCACCAAAGTAAGTGTTATATCCGCCATAAGTTCCACCAGTTGCATTTGTGTAGCCAGCTTGGTAACCCATTGCTGTAGATGTAGTAGCAGTTGTATTGCTATACATTGCTTGATAACCTACAGCGGTGTTATTAGATGCTGTGGTGTTTGTGGTTAATGCTTCATAACCAATAGCTGTATTGCTATTACCAGTTGTAAGACCAGCAAGCGAACTATAACCAAGGGCTGCGTTAGCTGTACCTGTTGAAGAACCATTTACACCAACTCCAGAATATGTGCCAATAAATGTGTTGGCTCCACCTGTTTGATACCTTGCAGATTGGAAACCTACTGCTGTGCCATAAGATGCTGTAGTATTGCTTACTAATGCAGAATCACCAACTGCTGTGTTGTAAGAGCCTGTGGTATTTGCAAATAAAGCATTTGTACCAAAAGAATTATTATAATTACCAGTTGTATTGCTATAAAGAGCAGACCTACCAAAGGCATTTGAATTTACACCGCTAGTATTTGCTTGAAGTGCAGTTTGACCAACTGCTGTATTCGCAGTTCCTGTTGTATTAGCCGCTAAAGCACTAGCACCCACCGCAGTATTAGTAGATACAGCACCAGCACCTCTACCTACTGTAATGCCATAAACAGTTAAGTCTGAGCCATTAAAGGTTAAATTGGCAGAACCAGCTAATGCACCGCTAGAGTTATATTGAACTTGGGTGTTTGATCCACCTGCTCCATTAGTTGCGCCTTGACCAGCAATCTGAATAGAATTGCCTGCATTGTCGCCCACATAGAGCTTTTTATCAGTAATATTAACTGCTAATTCACCTTGGACTAACCCTGTAGGTGCTGTTGCTGCAGTTGTGCTATTTTTAGTCTTAATAGTTGTGGCCATCATCTATCCTTTAAAAAGTACCGCCATCCAAAGTTCCAGTTATTTTACTACCATCGAGGCTAGTTATCCAAGTAGGATTCGAATAGCTGCCTGTTGTATAGACTCCATTTGTTACTGTTGCTGCATTACCACTTGTATTCACATTAATTGTGCTTGGTAAACTTAAAGTAACCCCACCTGTGCTTGCAGATGCTGTTATTTGGTTTGCAGTTCCTGCTATGCTTGTTACCCCTGAGTTAGCTACTGTAAAGCTAGGGTAAGTGCCTGAAACTGATATTCCTGTTCCTGCACTAATAGCTACTGTTTGGTCAGGAGCAGAGTTAGTTACTGTAGTTCCTGTACCATTCTGTGATACAGAAATACCTGTTCCTGCTGTAATTCTTTGGGTTACAGATACTCGAACTTGAACTGAGCCTGATCCACCGCTACCAGCATTGGTTACCGCACATACTGTGACAATAGGGCCACTTGTAGGGTAAGTCTTAGTTAATCCACCAGTTACAGCAGAGTCATAATAAAGAATGTCACCATCAGCAAAAGCAGAAGTGTCAAAGCCTTTTAAGCTACCCATTACTTGAATTAAGCCAAATCCATTTAATGCAATGCTTTCAGCAGCTAAACCAATGATATATTGCCCATTAGTTACACCTGTGGATGGAGCAGCAGTTACTACTGAACTTGCTCCAACCGCACCTGTAAACATACATAGCTGACCTTTAGTAATGGCAGAACTAGCTTTTACATAGATGTAAACATCTTCACCAATTCTTTGAATAACATTACCGCCTGCCATACCCAACCCAAGGGTATTATTGCCATCCCAACCTAACTGACCTGCTGTTAAAGCAGTTGCATAAGTAGTATCAAAAGTGATGTAGTCCGCAGTAGAAATGCCACCTGTGATGCCTGACATAGAAGTAATGTCACTATTAGCACCTGAGTTAGCCTTATTATTAAAGGTAGTCCAATCAGTAGAGCTTAAATAGCCACTAGCAGAGCCTGATGACTGAGGAATAGCAATAGTAGGGGTAGTGCCACCTGTGCTTGTCACAGGGCTTGTAGCTCCTACAGAAGTGACATAAGTACCTGCAGGTTGAGCGCCCACATCAGAATAGGTCAAAACTACTGTGCCGACATAGCCATTCACAGAAGTTACTGCATCGGTGTTATCTACCTTTTGCCATATTGAGCCATTAAAGATAGCCCAATCACCAATCTGCCAATCTGTGATGCCATTGAGGTTAGTTGTACCTGCTACTGAAACCACATAGTAATAACCCTGAGTACCGACTGAACTAGTCAAAGTAGGACTATTAGTAGAGGCATCCCAAGCGCCTTGATAGTTTAAATCCCCTTGCAAGGGAATCTGACTAGTTGGGACTTTACCGCCTGCATCTAGGGTTGCCACACCATTAGGCACACCTGCATCTAGACTAGCAGCAGTTCCTAAACCTGAGATGGTATGGTTGGCATTCCAATCAGAAGGCTGAACAAGGGTTGTATCCCCTGAATCAGCGACTGCGCTAACCTTATTATGGGTAACAATAACTGTCATCTTGCAAATTCCTTATGAAATTTATCTCTAGCTTCTATTGCTACTAATTCAGCCAATTCCAAATCATCAAATCTGCCTTGATAAACAGTTTTTTTGTTGCAATTAACTCTAACCAACCACTTATTTCTGTTTTTATCCCAGCTAATTCCTTTAATGCCAGATAAATTATCTTTTCTTAATTTTGTATTGCGACATTGTTCAGACCTAGTAGCCTCTCTAAGATTTTGAATCATATTATTAGATGGATTTCCATCAATATGATCAACTTCTTTAGGCAAATATCCATAGTGCATAAGAAAAATAATTCTATGAACAGCTTCTTTTTTATATTTAAAATTAACTTTTCTATAACCTAATTCATCAAAAAAGCCAACTTCTTGCCCAATTTTACACCTATGGGCATCTGTTTTTTTCCAATATAGCTTTCCATCTCTATATTCAAAATATTCGCAAGCTAATTCTTTATTAATCATATTAATTATTTGCTCGAATGATTGTGCCGCCTGTAATATCTACAGTTTGAGTGATATTGATAGAAGTATTATCAAGGTTCATATCTGCACCGCTTGTGCCTACTGATCCATCCATCACTACTGTAGTGCCATCAGACTTAAATATTCTGAAGAATTGAGCAGTTCCTGTCGCTACTGCAGTGCCAGGTGTCACTGTGCCTAAAGTCAAAGTACCATTGGTATCTGTACCAAAAGCACCTGACAAAGTGCAAGTAACTAGCAAAGTTTGAGTAGAAATAGCTGTGTTTGCATTAGCAGGCTGAGTGCCTTGGTAAATGCAAATCTTAGCTCCTGAACCTGCATAAGTAATCAATCCCTCATTCTGAGAGTGTCTAGTGCCATTGGAATACTTTAGATTACTTGCCATTATTGAACTCCAACAATCTTGCCATCAGGGCCTCGGACTACTGTCTTTGGTCGGCTTTGAGCTTGTTCTATTTTATCAACTAACTGACCCATTGCACCTAAAATCTGTGCATTTCCTTGATTAATAGCATTAGCAATCGGTTGCATTGGGTGTTCCATAGCTCTAGCCATATCTTCTTCATTAGCATAAGCCATAGCACCATCATCTTGGTCTGCACCAATTCTAGCTACTTCAATCTTTGCACCATTATTAATATGCGCTAACAAGACCTGAGTATTGCGCTCAGTCATCATCTTCATCTGAGCAATCTTCATTTCTTGCTCTTTCTCTTGGGCATTTCTTTGCTCTTCTAAAGTCATGCGCAACTGAGTTTCTTGAGATTGATACTCTTGCTTGGCTCTTTCTAGCTCAATATTAGCCTGTAGTTTCTGTTGCTCAAGCTGAGATTGGAACTGCATCTTCTGCTGTTCTAACTGAGCTTGCATCTGTAACTTCTGAACTTCAGGGCTAGGTGGTTTAGGTTGTCCTTCCATTGCCTTGGCTTGCTCTCTGAACTTGTCAGCAGTGTCATCAATAATGCCTTCTAATTGCTTACCAGCTTTAAATGCAGTCACACCGAACTTGAGCATTTCCATCAACAATGGCACTAATTCAGGAGTTGCCTGACCAATCGGTAATGCGGTACTCATAAAGCCTGAAACAGCTTGTAAGAACTCTACTCGATCAGCCTTTTCCTGTTGCTCATCCTGATAAATCATGGAATCAGAAGTCACCTCAATGCGGAATGACTTAGCTGCTCCATCTCTTAATAGGGCTAGAGCTTGTGGCACTAGCACTTTATCTGCATCGCTTAATTGGTCAGCGCCACTAATTTGAAGGATTGTGTCATCAGTAAAGTGGTTGCAAATAATCTGTGCTTTGATATTCAACAACATTGTGGCAAAAGCTACCACATGATTCTGCATAGTCTTTAAGCGACCAGCAGCATTGTTGGACTTGATAATCTGAGCGCCCAAGGTTTCTCTTGGGTCTGTTTGACCTCTCTGAATGTCGGCAATACCCATCAATTCATAGATTTGACCCTTAACCTGATCCATAGCTTGATAGCACTGCATCAAGGCTTGAGCAAATGGGGTAATGTCCACTAAATCAATAGCACCCTTCATGCCTTGCTTTTCAGCAAAAGCCATCCAGTTATGCACAGGGATTAGAGTGTTATTCTCACCTTCAGAGAATAAGCGCTGTAGCTCTGAGCTAGAAGCATCATAAACACCTCGAACCTTTAAGGCATTAATCAAGCCATCAATTCTGTCAGCTAAAGTATCCAACTCTCTAGCTTGATCCTGATACATTGTGAAATCAGGAATAGGCTCTAGGTTGTCTGTAGTTAAATTAGCATATAAAGGCTTTGGACATGGCCAAAAGTTTTCTAACTGTAATGGGTCATCTCTTTCATCAAGAATCTTGCCTAATGACTTAGAAATCCATAGAACCTTGCCTGTTTCTTTATCCCAAATCTCATAGATACAGGCTTGGAATGCCATCTCTGTATTCTTGGTATATGAGTTAGATTCTTCAGGCTTAGTATCCAAAGGAATCTGATAACCCAAGTCCTCACCAAAGCGCTCAACTAGAGCATCTCGGTTCATATAAACTTTGCGCCATACCGCTGTAACTTCTTCCCAAGTTCTAGCTACTGAGTGACCAAAGTCTCTCCAATGCACATAGTCCACAGGTGCGCACTCATATTCAATGCGCTCTTGAGATTCTGATTCTAGGGCATTGTATGACTCATCTGCCTCATCAATATCTTCTGTAACTTGAAAGCCATCTTCAGGCTGATTAGGGTCTTTTTCAGCAACAATATGCGGTTCATAGCGAACCCATGCTGTGCCTCGACCACCGATTAATCTGTCAAATACCACAGAGTCCATAGCAGACTTGTAGTCGGTGTAATGCTCAATCTCGAACTCTAAGGCTCGCTCAAGCATCATAGATGCTACTCGGCCAATAGGGTCATTGTCTCTAAATCTGCGACTTACATCTGGTCTAGGTAATCTAGCAAAGATGGCAGGGGTAATAGTTTGGACATTGGAATAAAGAATATTAAACCGAGCATTAGGGTTATTTTGACTCCTTGCATCATCTCGGTAGCGCTTAACAATCTTATCGGCTCGACCTTCCCATTTCTTAAAGGTGCGCTCATAGGCCGCTATGCGGTTATACCAAGACTCATAGGTATGCTTCGAATTTTCCATTTATATTCTTCCACTAGGTTTAAATGTCGGGGTGGTTCTCCAGAGTTCATCTAAAGTCACCTCATTTTTTCCAACAACTACTCCCCTAATGGAGTTGTCCACAGGAGCTTTCTGCTGATCTTCTTTCCATGCTATAGCAAGCATTCGGAAAGCATCAGCGCCATGCGATGCCCAATCATGCCTAGGTTTATCTCGGAATATCTTCTTATCTTCATCATATTCCCTTTGGTACTGTCTCAAACACTCAATACCATCTTGGCACTTTTCGGCATCAAACCAAGAGCGCATCAAAGCAAGTCTAGTCGCTTGAATGCCATCTTGTAAAGATAAACTTGGTACTATTTTAATAGATTCTGGTGGTATTTTACTAGCAAATTGTTCAATTATTGATTTTCCGCCACTTGCTAGTGTTTTTGCCCTTGCATCATGGGGTAAATAATGGTGTTTATAGACATACTCAAACTCTTTTTCCTTGGCTTTTAACAGGTCTGTGTAATAGCTAACCTGGTGACCATTTGAGGCATGGTAGTCCAATACCCTGATTTCCCCATGAACCACCTGAAACCACCATATAGTAGTGTCATCAGAGTAACCTAAGTCCCAAGCAGTATTAACCTTGAATAATGGGTCATAGTCCACCTTGGTAACTCTGCCAGCATCAGTAAGAATCCGCATCTCTTTACCATAGAATGCACCCAAAATAGCAGCCTCGAAACTACATTCGAATTCTTGCTCATACTGATCCACAGTCATTGAGCGCTTGGCATCTTCTAATTCTTCCTCATCAATCAGTTCTGTCTGACTAGCTCTGAGGGTTTTGTAGTACCAGTCATCATTTTGAGTAGCATGGTTATAAACTTCCCAAAAAGCATTATGGCCTTTAGGAGTTCCAATAAATACTGCCCAGCCTTTGCGGTCTGATAATAGTGGTCGGATAATCTCACCCCATACCCTTGGGCGCATATCGGCATACTCATCCAATACCACTCCATCTAGGTATAAACCCCTAAGAGCATCAGGATTGTCAGCACCAAATAGCCTAATTCTTGCGCCATTATCTAGTTCTACCCATAATTCAGCCTGATTAGCCTTGACTAGGGCAGGTTGGGAATATCTCATTAGGTAATCCCAAGCAATAGACTTGGACTGAGCTAGATAAGGTGCAACATAGGCATAGCGAGCATTGGGCTTATTTTCCATCAATGCTCTGCGAATCAAGTCATTAATACAGGCTACAGTCTTACCACAGCGCCTATGGGCTACTATAACTGACCATCTCTTGTCTCTATAGTGGAATGCCTTAAAAACATCTCTAGGCTTGTAGTCAAACTCTACCTCTTCCACTAATCCTTCCATTTATAGACCTTATGAACTACAGGTTGGTCAGCATCACCCACTAATTCTGTTCTAGCTAGTTTAGGAGCAGCAAACTCAGCTAACTTAGCAAGCATATCTAATGCGCCCTTAGGGTCAGGTTTATTGTCATCATCACCAATAGCGACCTGAGTTAGCCAAATCTCTACATTTTCTGAGTTGTTTTCAAGTAATTGCTGAATAGTGTCTCTAAACTGCTTAGTGACCTTATTAGGTGAGCCTTTAGGTCTACCAGAGCCTTCTCGGTAGCCACCTTTGATATTTTTTGATTGTTTATCAATCGACATTTGCTTTCTTTCATCAAGTGGTTGATTAAGATAGCCTTAATACTACTACATTTAGTTGTTTTTTTACAACAGTCTAAAACCTGTCCTTAACAGTCTTATTGAATAACTCATTAATCTTTTCTCTGCGAGCTATTCTCTTAGCTTGTTGCTCATTCAAGGTATTTTTATAACCTTTTGGAGCTTCCATATCTTTGCGGTCTTTTAGTGTCTTGCCCATATTATCTCCTAGCACTTCCATCTTGCTCTTGCAGCTTTGCCTCTTTCCCCTGTCCATCCTGCTGATCTAGCACAAAAGCTATCATGCCTTGGGCCACTTGCTTGAGGAGCTTGTAAATTAGCATTATTTTTAGCATTGTAAGCTTTGCGACCAGCCTCAGTCATACCTGCGCCTTCTTCTACTGAAAGGTAATGCCTACCCTTTCCCTTAGTAGTTTTGGCTATGGGCTTGTCATGCTTGTCAATGGCAGCCCTAATTTGGTCTTTGCGACTCATGCTTCTTTCTTAATATATTTAGCATAAGCATCTTCTAAAGACTTTCTGCGCTCACCTTTAGCATTGTCTCTTTCCACATTTAATGCAATAGCTGTGGCTTGTTTAGGTTTATAACCTTCTTTTTTAAGAGTCTTAATATTTTTACCTACTGATTT
>OGWA01000019.1_pt1 | contig 19184 bp, 39 predicted proteins | sample 1575901 | NCBI WGS metagenome assembly OGWA01 (sample SAMN07581541, study PRJEB24739) | freshwater metagenome
GATCATAGCCGGTGACTGGAGTTCAGACGTGTGCTCTTCCGATCTAGTCACGATAAGCCGAGAATGCGTGGAATGGTCTAGTGGGGGATCGGATATCCGCTATGATGAAGTGTCGGAGTTCTTTGACAACCGCATACCCGCGATTCTTCCCACCCCTGACGGCGTGGCGAATCTTTGCTAGTCCTTGAATGCCGAGGAAATGTCCCCGATCACGAAATATCGGGCGGGCGCAAGGTAACTAGTAGATACTGCGGGTATGCGGCATGCGTGGTCTGTCCACGCTAGGCTATAACCGCCTATGGTGCATCTATGAGAATGCACAATCCTTCGCACGGGTGGCCCCCCGTGCGTTTATCGGAGAATCTGTACAATCGAAGGAACCATAGGAAAGGTATAGTCTAGGGGATGGTGCATAAACCAGTAGTATGGAATGAATCGGTGTAATCCGCTCCATGCTATCAGTATGTCCCCAAAGCCAATCTATTTCCGATCCTTCCCGCATGGGTGGATTCCTGCTTATTTCTTGGAATCCTTGGCAACCCGTGCGGGGGGGATTCGGTATCCTGCTATGGTAGGGTATCGAATCCCATGCATTAGATGGTCTAGTGCATAGGGTTACTATAGTCGCCCGAATGGGCAAGGATTCTGAAATGAACAAGTGGAACACTCTCTCGTTTGCCGATCAGCGTTCGTGCGTGGTCAAGGTGTTCGATGCTCTTGTGGAGCGTGGCGTTCTCTCCAACAAGGGAAAGCGGAACGCTACCGTGATTCGTGCGAAGTTGGAGCAGATGTTCGGATGCACGATCACCACGAATCGTGAGGCTTGGCAGGCTTTCGTGGAGGAGTCGATTCCCAAGTCGGTGGAGTCGGCTGATGATCGGAATGCTCGCAAGATCGCGGAGGCTGAGGCGATTACCATCGACCTTGGCCTCTGATCCAATGGCATGGATTCTCCCCGGTAGTAATACCGGGGTTTATCCCTATCATGGGAGAACAGGAGAACCGTATGGTTCATCAGAAGATCGACTGGCGCAAGGAATGGATTCGTATGTCCGTCAATCGTTCGGGCATCGTGGAGTTTGTCGGTATCCTTCGGAAGAACTTTCCCGAATGGAAGCCTGCAAAGATTGTCCGGGCTATTCGGATGATCGACAAGTGTGCTCCGGTGTCGTGGAATGCCAAGGAAAAGATGATCGTGATTCGCTGAAAGGAATCCAACATGTTTATTAGCAAGGCTCCCCGTTCGGAAGTTCTTACTTCCTTCTGTGCTCCTCTTACTCCGAAGGAGGAGTTGGATTCTCTTGTTTGTGAGGTCATGCGCCTTACAACGGAACTTGAGGAGAAGCGTCGAAAGGTTATTGACCTTTCTCGTCAACTTGCTCACCAGTTTGACTAATCTTCGATATCTGATGGTGAAATATCCATTAGATATCTTTCCATTTACTGTAGGTCATGCCCTCCATTGCAGTAGTGGGAAAAGCACGGGCAGGATAGATGAATATCCCACCTTACGGGATAGATTGTGGAACACCCCTCGTTATGGGTAGTACCGCTATGTATTGTCGATCACATCCTCGCAAATAAATAAATGGATCTGATCTTCAAAGACCGCGATCTTACTATCCGCTATACGATAAACCACAGAATCAATCTATTGGATGTCCATTGGTGAAATATCCTATGGATATCTTTACTGGTTATGGGGTCAGTAATCCCATACTACATCTGTAAGAAAGATGTGATAATGTTTAGTGGAAACTGAAAACATCCACTATGGGAATACCTAGACTATAGGGTTGACCTAAGATAAACATATAGTCGCATGTGCAGGATCTACCTAAATGCACAATAGTTGTGGTAGGGTTTAGTGTTATCCATAAACACCATAGACTAAAGGCAAGAAGGGTGTACACCCGAAGTATGCAATAGGATATTATCTAGGCTGCAAACCTAGATAGTAAACGCTCCGCAAGAGTGTAGTAGTGGATTATCCTGCCACTATGGTTATTATAACACCATCCTAAACAGGTAGGAAAATAGTGTCAGAGTGTTGATCTCTAGGTCTGACACAAGGTAATGGAGTGAGATTACTCGACTATGCGAGTATAAATAGTATAATAAGCATAGTGCGTCCCATGATATTGACGAGTATCATGGGGGAATACTGAGCACCCCCGTAGTCGGTTAGTAGAAGTGAAACACCTACTGGCTTGGACCGTTTCATGGGCTAGTCTCAGCCTCGCATAAAGTAGTCTAAACCCTATACTTTATGGTTGCATATCAATAAAGGGTAAGATCGGGTATCCATAGGTGAAATACCCTATGGATATCTTTCAACACAACTTCCGGTAAATACCGGAGAAAGGTTTGGATATGGAAGCAATCCCATCTTACAATGATCTTCAGAAGAAGATGATGTCAATGGAGAATGATCTTCATTGGTGTCGGGGTGATTTGGCTGTATCAGTCAAAGAATGTGGTCGTTTGGAAAAGGTGGTGGAGGAACAGGACTGCATAATCAGAGAGATGGAACTGAAGATCAAATATCTTGATGAACAGTTGAATAAGGCAAACATCAAGGAAGAAATTCTTCGTGGGTTCATCAAGGATATGGGTATCCGATGATGTTTCTCCTCGCAATCCTGCTGGTCTTTGTTGGTATTCCATTGTCCGTATTGATTACGGTAATGGATTGAAAAGGAAATCAAATGACAGAACTTGAGAAGTGGTTACTTACTCAGGCAAGAATTCTCCACAAGATGGGATATCTTGTACCTGAAAATGAGCAAAGAGAACCAAGCGATGCGTTCACAATCGTGTCTGCGTTTGACACATACGGTGTGGAAATCGAAACGCTCAAGAATAGGAGTGTCAAGTGACAACTAGCAAAGTGGATCAACTGTATTTCGAAATACAGATAAACTTTGCTGTTCCTTTGTACGAAGACATTGATCCATTTACTATTTGGTGTAACTGTTGTGAGTGTGAACAATCAAAGTGGGGCTGCGATCATTTGTATTGTCGTTGTCCTTACGATTCTAAAGAATCGTCTAACTGATCCTTCGGAGGGCGGTACTCTCCCGCGTTCTCATGGTAGAAATATCATGGGAATGTTTCATAGCCTTATGTAAGTTGGTGGTGTTCCATAGGAACTATACCTACTCTAACGAGTACAAACCACATTAGGGCAACCGTAGTATACTAGGGATATTCGCGTGGTATCCTAGTATACCGTAGATAATCACCACATATGTTGTATGGATTCATCATCTATACAAAGGAGAGTTAGATGGGTATCGAGATATGTCCTGAATCAAGGTAGGTAAGTGGTTCGCCACGGTATTCTCCTTCGGGAGAGTACCCTACGATACACTTACAGAGTATCTTCAACCACGGCAAGGCTTGAAATGTTCAGTAGTAGTCTCAAGTATTTACAGATACTGAAAGATTATTCTACTTAGTTTGCTGTAACAAATGATAAACATTTGGTGGTTCGATTCCACCCCGTGATTGAACTTACTCTGTTCTTTTCTATCTAGGAGAATCTAATGCAAAGAGATATTGTACATGATCTCTTCAATAGAGGAGATGAACTGTCTCGGGCTGCTGGTAGTGAGATACTGAGACTCAGGCAAATCATGCGTAGTGTTTGGGGTATTTATTTCTCAAACGAATACGACAATGATGATGTTAGATTTCGTGCTATTGTTAGGAAGATGCACGAAACTATGGAGAAGAATTCAAACTATCCTAACTATTATTAGGAAAATCACAATGAAGACTTGGAATGTCACTAGTAATAGGAGAATCACAATGAAGGCTTGGAATGTTACTTGGTCTGACGCTGATGCTGGTATGCTTATTAGCGTCAAAGTCTACACAATGACTGGTCGTGAAGAAAGGGATAAGGATTATATTCTTAATCTTGCTTTGCGAAGAGCAAAGTCTTGGTTGAATACTGAGTCTTTTCTTTCCCTTAGTGTTTCTACTCCAACTATTACGGAGGAATCAAATGGATAATGATTATATAAATTGGATTGCTGATGTTGCTATTGATTGTCTTTGTGAATCACAGTTGATCTCTGAATCAGATGATTATGTTGTGATTTCTATTCCTCGTTCTTTGTGGGACTCTTATCAGGAGTTGTCAAATGGAAACTAATGCAAGAGATACTGCACATGATTGGTGGGTTGTGTATCGCACTCAAGATAATAAGAAGTGGCGTACACTTAGTTATCACGATACTAAGTACGATGCTAATCGTGCTGCCATGAATAACTTTGGTGGTGTTGTTGGTTGCGATGTTGCTGCTGTTCATCGTGACGATCTTGAATTCTATCTTGGAGATAATGCAAATGCCTAACTGGTGTATGAATACTGTGATTGCAAAGCACTCTGATCCCGCAAAGATTGAGGCACTAAAGGAAGCACTCAAGAAGGAAATCTTCTTTGAGCATATCCTTCCTATTGGTGAGTGGGAGTATGACAAGGCTTGCAATACTTGGTCAACCAAGTGGGAAGCATCAAGTATTTCTTGGACTCATTTCAATACTGATGGTCGAAATCATCTTGATGTTTCCTTTGAGTCTGCTTGGTGTCCTCCAGAGGAAGTTTATAAGCAGATGATTGCTGATGGTTGGAATATTACTGCATACTTCTATGAACCCGGTATGGGATTTGTTGGTAAGTATGGTAATGATATTGACGGTATGTATGAGGAGTCGTATGATATGGATGATGCGATTCCTGCTGAACTTGTTGAGATGTTCAATATTGAGGACATGTACGAAGATACTGAGTATGAACTTGTCTATAATGACAACGATGATACTTATATTGTAAAGGAAAGGACTGACGAAGATGCCGACTGAAACTAGTGTGATTATTCCTAAGCATGATAATGATTATGCTAGGACCGATGTTGCTCAGTCTATCTTTGAAACCTTTGTGTTCTATGTGTCTACCCATTTTGGTGGTTGTTCTGTTATTGAAGGCAAAGGTTTCTATAAGATGAGTGACACTAGTGTTCAGGCTGATGAATGGTGGAAGGTTAGTATCATCCATGATAAGCAGGAAGAAGTTGATGCTTGTGTACAGGCACTAATCAATACACTTTGTAAGCAGTTGTCTCAGCAATCTGTTATGGTTACTTATACCGAAGTTGGTGTAATGTTTGCCGCAGAATCTAATGTCAATGCAAAGGATATCTATGCTCTTGTTTGAGTACTTTGTTTATAATGGATCTAGTGATACTGGAAAGGCTACAGATCCAGCAGTTTTTCGTAAGATTCGTGGCATTAGTAATGCTGGAGAAGAGTATGTTGGATGTATTTCCAATATTATCTCTAGTCTTGATTTCTATAAGCGTAGTATTGAATCTGCAATGACTGAAATTTATCGTTTGAAGTGTGATCTTGATCAAGCACATAATAAGATTCAGGAGTTGACTAATGGGACTAATTAAGTGGAAGCCTAATAAGATGTTGAATGGTAAGGAATACAGGTACGGAGATTTGTACGATACTTGGCATCCTATTCAACAGGCGCATTTCGATGGATCGTTTGACATCTATGCGGGTATTGTTTCTAATGGTGTTCTGTATCCTAGTGTTGCCGATCAATGGAAGGCAGATTTTGCAAGGAAGATCAAGAATGGATAACAGTCAGTACAAGTTTGAGTATATGGGTGAGGAGTATGTTGCTCACCTTAGTCATATTGAAGATCCCGATGGTGCTCCTCATGTAGAGATTGACCATATTGAGGATATCTATGGCTCTCATATTGAGCCTAGTGATGATGATGAGTTTGGCAACGAGCTTTATCAATTTTTTTGGGAGAACTATAGTGGGTCTTGATATTTTTGCTGTACAGGTTTCTCCCGCTCCTGCTGAGGATTTCAAGGATATCAATCTTTGTGGTGGAATCTTTAGTAGCACAGGCAATTCTAGTTTTCGCGGAAAGGTTTATAACTCATTTATTGAGTGGGTTACTGGAGATGAGCAGACTCTTTACAAGGAGTCTATTGAATCTGATTCTGTAAAGGAGATTCGTAATCAGTTGTCTTTGTTCTTTGTTGAGAATAAAGATCCTGAAAAGGCACAGAATCTTCTTGACGATCTCCATAACAGGGGAATGATTGATTACAGTATTACTGTTGATGAGGTCTGTAATCTTCTTAAGTTCTTTGATGTTTGTGTTGAGAAAGGATATACTCTACATGGATGGTGGTAATATTGAACAGCAAATCAATGATACAATTGATTGGCTTGTTGCTAATGATTTTCTTGATATTAGTTGGGATGAAGATGGTAATGATTACTATAGCCTAACTGATTCTGGTTATAATCTAAATAATATTCTTCGTGCTTTTGAGGAGGGATCAGATGATGGATATCAAGTATGTTGATTGGGTTCATCGTCTTGATATGATGCTGTCTACAGAATCCCTAGTGTGGGAAGATGTTGCTCAGTTTATGCCTCATCATTACTATTTGCTTGGTAAGCAACCAGAAGATTTTATGTTTGATATGAAGGAGATGATTGATGATTAACTACTATGTTATCCAAGTTAATAATGGATGGTTTGAGGTTCGTAGGAATTATTCAAATATTCAAAATAATTCTTATTATGGTCTTAGTGATTATGAAGTTATCGACGCTTTTGTAGACGAGTCTGATGCTCATAATTTTGCTGCTTGGCTAGAGGGTAAGGACGGAAATCTTATGGGCTTCTATCCCTAAAGTTGGGGCTACTGATAGGGACCACCATAATCGCCCTCTTAGCTCAGTTGGTAGAGCAGTTGACTTTTAATCAATAGGTCGTAGGTTCGATCCCTACAGGGGGCATTAAAGGAGAATACTATGGAAATTAAGACTACTCAATATGAAGAAATTAAATTAAATATTAATGGTATTGATTACTATGTAAACTTTAGTGCTGAGGAAACTTGGTATTGGGTTGACAATGGTATTGGTCATTATGAGTACTTTGGTGCTCCCGGTATCCATGAAGATTGGCAATGGGAATTCGATAGTGTTGATATTAGTGATGTTAGTATTATTGAATTTAATGGAGATACTGCAATAATTAAGCCAATTGAATCGTTTGATTCGGCGTTCGCTATCAACATTGTCAACGAATGCCATGACTATGCTATGAATAATGCAGAAGAGCCTAGTAATTCTGGAAAGTTTGACCGATATTCTCATATTGATCCAGAGTCTTATTGGGCAGATCGTAATGAGTATCGTTACGATAATTACTATGAACCTTGATTTATTGGGGTGTGCCTGAATTGGAAAAAGGTCGTGACTTATAATCGCGCTCATGTGGGTTCGATCCCCGCCGCCCCTACTCTAGTGTTTGTTTATTTAACTTCTATTTGAAAGGAAAGTGTAATGAGTACTTTTGCAGAGCAGCTTGATGAACTGATTAAGGATACTGTTGGTGATCTTGTTGATGAGAAGATTTCTGAGGCAACCGAAGATTTTCATACTGGCATTAGTGATGAAATTGAAAATGTTAAGTATGAATGTGAGCAGATGATTGATTCCAATCTTTCGGATGTTAAGGAAGATATTCTTTCTGAGGTTGATGGTATTGTTAACGATACTATTAATGAGAAACTGGAAGAGTTTAAGAACAATACTCTTAAGGTTAGTGATGATGATATGCGAGTTCTTAAGGATTATATGAAGGCTTTGCTTGATGAGCGTCTTCGTGTGGTTGTTACTTCCATCTATCATAGTTGTATGAAGGAACTGCATGGATATGTTCAGTCAACTCCCCCATACAAGGGAGATTGATATATGTGTTCCTGTAGCTCAATTGGATAGAGCGTGGCACTTCTAATGCTAAGGCTAATGGTTCGATTCCATTCAGGAACGCTTTATGAAATATGGTCTATGGTGTAAGAATTCAAAGTGTTGGATGATGGAAACAAAAAATGATGTTGCTTTATGGGACTCTGATAAAGAGGCCGATAAATGGCGACGAAATCATACTGTTCATCCTGACAATTATGAAGTAAAAAAGGTTGACAAGATCAAGGAGTGATGCTATAATGAGCGGTAAGCATTCAGCTGGTAAGGGAGACAAGTATCGTCCAGTTGATAAGAAGCAGTACGATAAGAACTATGAAGCAATCTTCGGAAAGAAGAAGACTAAAAAGAATACGGCCAAGTAGACCAACGGCAGAGTCAAGACACTTAAAATGTTTGTAGTGTGGGTTCGAATCCCACCTTGGTCATGTTGGGGCTATCGTCTAGTGGTCTAGGATAGGAGGCTTTCATCCTCTTGACCGGAGTTCGAATCTCCGTAGCCTCACTATTGGAGTTATCTATGAAAACTAATAAGAACAAAGAGAAAGACAGATACAAGTACAAGAATAAAGAAAAGAATAAAGGTTGGGGTTCTCAAAAGCGTAAGCAAATGAAAGATGAACTTAAAGTTCGTGATCGTTCTGATTTTGAATGAGCGTCAGTTGACGCAGAAAGGTTACTATTATGGCGCATGAGATTGCAGAGAATGATGGTGCTGTTTTCAACCGTGTTGCAGCGTGGCATCGACTTGGTACTGTTGTTGATTCGGATCTGAATCCTACTGAAGCACTTCGTGCAGCTAGTCTTGATTGGGAAGTTATCAAGACTGGTTTTGTTAAGGCAGAACATCCTGATATTGGAGATGTTTTCTCAGAGGATTATTGTGCTATTGTTCGTGAAGATACCAAGGAAATCCTTAGCGTTCAGTCTTCGGATTATCAGGTTATTCAGAATAGTGAACACTTTGAGATGGCTTATGAACTTAGTGGTGATGTTAAGGTTGAGTCTGCCCTTAGTTTGAAGAATGGTCGTAAGGTTGTTCTTCTTCTTCGTGGTGATACCTTTGAAGTGAATGGATCTAGTGGGGATACTGTTACCGAATACATGGGTCTGATTAATAGCCATGATGGTAGCATTGCTTTCTCTGCTCTTCCAACTAGTGTTCGTATTGTTTGTCAGAATACACTTAGCATGGCTATTGCTCAGGCTAGACGCGGTAAGAATATGTTCCGTATTACTCACAAGGGTAATACTATGGAAGATAAGAAGAACGCTATGCGTGATGCTCTTCGTCAATTCAAGGCTAGTGGTTCTTTCTTCCGTGAAACTGTTAATACCATGTCTGGTGTTGATCTCAAGAAGGAAGATATTCAGAAGTTCTGGATGGATGTTTGGGGTATGATTGAGTCTCCGATTGTTACTAATCCGCGAACTGATGCGGAAAAGGATAACTACGATAATGCTGTCAAGGCTATCGCTAGTTGGTCCGAAACCTTTGACCGTGAAAGGGATGAGACTAAGAGTAGGGCTAGTCTGTGGATGGCTGCTAATGCTGTTACCAAGGGAATTCAGCACCGTGTTGCTGCCCGTGGTCGCAAGGCTACCGCAGAGAATCGTGCATGGGACAATCTTGCTGGTCTTAATCAAGACAATACCATGAAGGTGTTCCGTCACGCTCTTACTTTGGTCTAATCATTAAGTTGAGGTGGGATGCGCATACCATAAACGCATTATAAAGGAGGTACGCATGACTGTATTGTGGAATCTCTTGTCGGAAGAAGTTAGAGAAAAGCGTAAGAACTATCAGGCTATGATTGAGGAAGATATGCTTAATCTTTCTCAGAATCGTTATTGGGAAGAATATAATCGTTCTCCCGACGAAGGTTATCCAGAGCAGGGATTGCTTGATTCTTGTGTTGTTCATCTTACCCCTTTCTATCAGGATTGGGTTGATCTTGTAGCAAAGAATCGTAAGACTCCAGAGTGGGCTTATCCTTTGTTTGCTGTTGGTGCAGGAAAGATGGCCGATATTACTATCCGTTGTCTTATGATTGAGTGGTTTAATTCAACTACTTGGGATCGTAAGATGGATGGTAAGGATGGAGATATTCATCATGTTCCTCTTCCATCTGCTCAACATATGGCTCACCAGATCTCTAACATGGTTATTGATATTGTTGCTTATCAGGCAGCAAAGAAAGATTTTAGAGATGACTGGCTTAAGCAGTCTCATTATCAGAAGAATTGGACAGTAAAGCGTTGCAGAGCTTTTGCTGGTAAGATGAACTGCATCAACAAAAAGCAGTTTACTAGGAAGCAGCGTGAAGATTTTGGTCATCATATGTTACGAATTGCTGAGATGAGCAAGATCATTGAACTTAAGAATTATCGTAAGCGTATTGGTAATCGTTGGTATGAGCGTGTTGTTGTTAGTTTTAGCGACGATATTCTTATGGAACTTCATAATCGCCACAAGGATCTTGTTTCAAGAGCAAGCCTTCTGTATCGTCCTATGATTGTTCCTCCTGTTGCTCATACTGTTGATTCTAGCGGTGGTAACTTGATGCCTTGGATTCGTAAGCCAGTTGTTCAGAAGTTTCGTGATGTGTATTGGGATGAGACTGTAGAGCAGAAAAATTCTACTCCTAGTCAGATTGTTGTTGATGGTCTTAATGCTCTGATGAATACTGAGTGGACTATTAACTACAAGGTATATGAAGTTATGAATGCTATGTTCCATAACAATACTAGAGAGGCAAATCTTCCTGCCTATAACTTTGATGCTTTTGATTTTGGTGAGCCATACCCAGAAAGTGGGGCTAAAGAAGAAAAGGCTAAGTGGTGTCAGCGTAAAGAAGAATCTTATAGTAACTGGTACAAAGAAGAGCGTTCCCGTGGTAGAATGTTAGTTAGACTTAAACTTGCACATGATTTAATGAAGTGGGGCTTCTTCTATCATATTTATACTTGTGACTTTAGAGGTCGTGCTTATACTGCGTGTGATCTTCTATCTCCACAGAGTTCAGACTTTGATCGCAGTTTAATTATGTTTGCTAAACCAATTAAACAAACCGAGATTGGTTTGTATTGGCTAAAGATTCACTTGGCTAATTTGTTTGATCAAGATAAGCTTCCTTTTGAAGATCGTATCAAGTGGGTTGATGAGAATCTTGACAATATTCAAGATACTGCTAAAGATCCATTTGAAATGCGTTGGTTTTGGGTAAGCGACAAAAAGAAAAAGAATCCTAGTTTCCAAAGACTAGCGGCTATCTTTGAACTTTGTCGAACTGATGGTCTTACTCAGTTGCCAATTCAAATGGACGGTTCTTGTAATGGTGTTCAGCATTGGGCTGCTATTATGCGAGACTCTGGTTTGGCTAAGAAGGTTAACCTAGTGTCTAGCAAAGATCCACAAGATCTTTATGGGTTTGTTGCTGATTCAATGACTGCTGCAATGCAGAATGATTTTAAGGATGATAATGCTGATCCCGATACAAAGAATTGGGCAGAGCAATTCCTAAATCATTGGGATAATAAAATTCCTAGGTCTGTTTGCAAGCGAGCAGTAATGACAGATCCTTATGGTGTTACATTCTACGGTATTCGTAGATATTGTAAGTCAGAAGGTCATCTTGATTGGGTTGGTAAGGATAGAATTGCTGGTGCTGTTATGGAACTAGCAACATATATCGACAAGTGTTTAAAGAATACTTTGACTAACGCTAACTTTGGAAAGGTTTGGCTAAAGCAAATTTCTGATATTGCTAGTAACATGGGTAAGAATCTTGAGTGGGTTACTCCATGCGGATTCCGTGTTGTACATCAGTACTATCAGATTTTAACTAGAAGATCTATTGCAAAGCTTTTCAATATGAAGGAGCTTCACTTTGGATCTACTGATGTTACTCAGATTGACGATGATCAAGTTAATCTTGCTGTTAGCCCGAACTATATTCATAGTCTTGATGCTAGTCATATGTGGTCTACTATGCACAGGATGATTAAGTCTGGTATTACTAACTTTAGTTTTGTTCACGATTCTTATGGTTGTGCTGCACCTTATGTTCCTATGATGCGTCAATATACTAGAGAAGAGTTTTATGAGATGCATCGTGAACCGTTGCTGCTCAAACTTAAGGATGATGTTGAAACTGTACTTGGTGTTGAGTTGCCAGACCCACCTCAAACTGGAGACTTTAATATATCTTCTGTTCTTGAAGCCGAGTATTTCTTTCACTAGGAGTAAATATGGCAAAGAAAAAGAAGAGAAAGATTATAAAGGTGTCAAATGAAGGTGATATGGAGATGGCTGTTAAGCGTGTGGTTGATTTGGCTTTGTCTGACGAAATTAAGAAAACAATCAACCTTTGGTTTCCAACCGGAAGATTCTCAGCTATCTTCCTAGATAACTGTCATGCTGAAATGATGTTAAAAGATGTTCCTCTACAAACAGATATGAACATTAACATCTACATAGAAAAGGAGTAATGATGGCTAGAGTTTTGGTTATTGGTGACACGCACTTTCCTGCGGTTCACAAGAATTATTTTAGTTTCATAAAACGAGTTCGTGATAAATATAAGTGTACTGAAATAATTCATATTGGTGATGTTGTTGATCATCATTGTATTTCATTTCATGCAAAGCATCCTGAAAACGAGGGTGCTGTTACTGAATACAAGAAGGCAATTGCTTGTATTAAACAATGGGAAAAAGAATTTCCTGAGTTAAAGGTTTGTATTGGTAATCACGATGAAAGAGTTTTTAGACTGGCTTCCAGCGTTGGTATTCCAGACTTTTATCTAAAGACTTATAATGAGGTTTATAGTACAAAGAAGTGGGAGTGGATGTATGCTCATGTTATTGATGGCACTCGCTTTCAGCACGGTACTGGTTCTTCTTCTCAATATCCAGCTTTTAATACGGCTAAGATGTCAGCATTCCCCATTGTCATGGGACATCACCATTCTATCGCTGGCATCAATTGGCTTTGTGGTCCTGACCGTAGAATCTTTGGAATGGATGTTGGCTGTGGCGTAGACAAGAATAGATATGAGATGGCTTATGGTAAGAATCTTATCAAGAAGCCAGTTATTTCTTGTGGCGTTGTTATTGACGGACATCCTTATCTTGAACTAATGGATATGTGAGGTAAATATGGAACAGAAAAAGTTTGCTGTGCTTACTGAAGAAATGTTTAAGTTTGTTACTCCAAAGTTTACTGTTAGAATGTGGCTTCCTTTAGAACAGCCATTTGGTGAGGACGATCTTTATCCTCCAATGCATCATACTATTGAATACTATAGTGCTGATTCTGGTTGGATGAAAGCAAACATTGAAAAGTGTATTGAAACCAATTGGAAGGATCTTGGTATTACTGAACTCGGTCTTCGTCTGTTATCGGCTTATAATGCAAATGCTGTTGAAGTCCTTGACAAAGACGGAAATGGTAAGGTTTTCTATAATGATTGGCCCTGATAGTTGGGGCTACTGATAGGTGCTATCAGAAAGGAGGAATAGTAATGAATACAGAAAATATTAATAATGGTCCTGCTGTAACTGGCGTTAGCGTAATTGAATATCTTTCAAACATTAGTACCGTTCTAACTGGTATTACAACTAATATCAACGAACAGGTTACTCGTCTAGTCGCTGCTCAGTCTGCTACAAATCTAAATAAGGAGAATACAAATGAAGTCAACGAAACTGCCACCGTTGGTAACTGAGACTCTTGAAGTCAAGTGGAGCAATCTACTCAAGCCAGATACTAACTTTGGTGAAAATTCTGCTAACCACAACATTACTGTTATTGCTGACAAGGATCTTCAGAAGGTTCTTGCTGATCTACTCAAGAAGAGTGGAGCAAAGAAGCTTAACGGTATGGTTGAGAAGGAAGGCATCAAGTATGTAAAGTTTAAGAGCAAGACTCATATCGACAAGGTTAAGTTTCCTTGCGTTGATGCTCTTGCTAAAGAAACCGATGTTGTTGCTTTTGGTGGTGATAAGGTTCGCCTAAAGCTTCAGCCTATGGTTCTTAGTCGTGATAACTCTCTCAGTCTATATCTTAACGGTGTTCAGATCATCGAAAAGAATAATACTGGTGGCGGTTCCGGTAGCGGATTCGCTCCAGTTGAGGGTGGTTTTGTTGGCACTACTGCTAACAAGTCTGCATCCACTACAGAGACAGAAGAAGTTACTGACGATGATATTCCGTTCTGATGGAATGGAAGTTTGATATCAGTCCAGTAGCAGCATCTAGACCAAGGGTTGGTAGGTGGGGAGCCTACTACTCTGGTCCTTACAAAGAGTTCAGAGAAAAAGCCTCTGCAAAGGTTTATGAAGTAATCGGTACGGATAGAGAATTACTAGATGGACCATTATGTGTTACTCTTGAACTATATGTTAAGCGTCCTAAAAAAACGGAGAGAGGGCATCCAAGAGCAGACTTGGATAACTATACTAAAGCTGTGTTTGATATTATGAATGGTAAATTATGGGAAGATGATTCGCAGATCATCTCCATGTATGTAACCAAAGAATGGGCGGAAGTCGGTTCTGACGGTTACTTTGTACTTGGTATTAATAAATCCAAGTAAGTGTCTTTGGTAGTTTAAGTTAGCAGAACAGTATACATTTACCCCAAGCGTGTATAAAGATGGTGGTGCAAATCCACCCCAACGATTTAAGGAGAATATAAAATGAAAACTGTAGTTGAATGCGATATCGGAAAAATTGTTACATATATGGATCATATGGGTAATGATAACTCTGTTGTTGATGCAGCAAGAGTATCATTTGATAAAGTTTCTTCTTACTATACAATAGAACAAAACAATAAATTAATTAACTATTTAGCAAAGCATAATCATTGGAGTCCTTTTGCTCACACTTCTATTAAAATGAAGTTCAAGGCTCCTGTTTTTATCGCACGACAATTAGCAAAGCATCAGGTTGGTTTTGCTTGGAATGAAGTTAGCCGTCGTTATGTTGACTTTACTCCAGAGTGCTGGATTCCAGATAACTTTAGAATGAGAGCAGAAAATAAAAAGCAAGGTAGTTCAGATGAAGTTGTTAAAGATCCTGAATTACTACAGGACTATAAGAATATGTGCTCTGCTGCTTTGATCATGTACGATAGACTGCTTGAGAATGGTGTCTGTCCAGAGCAAGCCAGAGCCGTTCTGCCGCAGTCTATGTATACGGAGTGGGTCTGGACTGGTTCTCTGTATGCGTGGGCTAGGATGGTTTCCCTGCGCTCCCATGAGACTGCTCAGGCTGAAGTAAGAGACTATGCTAAAGCTGTTGCTAATGTTTGTACTAATCTTTTCCCAATTAGTTGGAGGGCTTTGAATGAACATATTCGTTCTTGATACTTGTCCACGACAGGCTGCTAAGTATCTTTGTGATAAACATGTTGTTAAGATGGTGCTTGAATCAGCACAGATGCTTTGTACTGTTCATAATGGTATTGCTCCATACAAGGTTGCACACAAGAATCATCCCTGTACTATTTGGACTAGATCAAGTCTTACAAATTACAACTGGCTCATTGAACATGGCGAGCAAATTGGTATTGAATATACTAATAGATTTGGAAAGCATCATAAGTCTAGTGATGTAATTGAGTGGTGTAAAGTTAACAAGCCACCTATTCTTGATCTTGGTCTTACTCCTTTTGCTCAGGCTATGCCAGACAAATACAAGCATGACGATGCTGTAGTTGCCTATCGTAATTATTATGTTAATGAAAAGAAAGACATTGCTTACTGGAAGAGAACCGAAACGCCGTCATGGTATATGGAGATGACTAATGGAATCGTGGCTTGAACTTGCCAAGAAAATATCTGAAACTGTTCAGCGTGATCGTGTTCATGTTTCTCTTATAGTTCGTAAGAATAAACTTATTACTGTTGGTACTAATAACTGGAAGACTCATCCTAAGACTGTTGAACTTGGTTATATGTTACCTTATCTTCATTCAGAGTTAGATGCTTTTAGAAAATTAGAAACAAGTTATGATAAGCTTGTTCTTATGAACTATAGATTTAGCAAGACCGGATGTATTGGAATGTCGAAGCCATGCAAGTATTGTATGCCTTGGTGTGTCAATATGTTTGATAAGATTTATTATACAAACGAAGAAGGGATTCTTGTTGAATTATGAATATTAAAGATACATTTACAATTATGTCAAGGTATGGACAGCCTAGAGTAGTTACGAAGGTTGCCGACAACACTTACATTATTGATGGTCCTTCGTCTTATTATAGAGGAGGTACTACTAATGATGGAGATTTATATGTTGATTACTCTGGTGGCCCTTTTGTATGCACGGGTGATTCAATGTCGTTCTATGGAGGAACGGAAAAGGAAATAATTAAAGCAATCACAATCATTGAATCTTCACAAGAAGAGTTCCTAACTATAGAAGTTATTACTCAAGCTAAAGAAGAATATTCTTTAGATCGTATTGCTAAATTAGATGAAGAAATGGGGCTAAATGACTGACGATATTGATATTGTTGTTCGACTACGAGAAGAAGGATTTATTACTCATATGGGTGGTTTATCGCGGGAGTCTAAATTGTTGCACGAAGCAGCCGACGAGATCAAGCGACTCAATGTTGAGCGTGACGATGCGAGGCGTGAGATATGTTGGTTTCACCACCTGACTGGATTCCTTGCTGGAGATTACGCCAACTCCCGTGGTTGGAACTATCTCAATGATGATAGATACTGGCCAGAGTGTCCACAGTCAGTAACTAACTTCAAGTTGTTCCTTGAAGGTCAAGATAAGATTTTTCTTGAAATAAATGAGCGTTTGCGTAAGGAACTGGAAGAAAGCGAAAAGTTGCTTGATGAATATCAAAGAGAAGCAGCAGATAGAACTAGATGGGAAAATATAAATGAGTGATAGTACATTTACAGGTAAGCGTAGCAAGTGTCCACAATGTGCATCTACTGGTAATGACAACAAGGGTAATAATCTTTGTGAGTATACAGATCATTACTATTGTTTTGCATGTCAATATTATGAAGGAAAGGATGGAGTTATCAAGCGTATGGAACCAGAACCAACATTTACTTCAGAGTTCAAGCCAATTAAAGGTACTGTAACTGGTCTTGCTCATCGTAATATTGATGATAAGACTTGCAGACTTTATGGCTATGAAAGTGCCAAGGTTAATGGCAAGGATGTGGAAATCTCAAATTACTACAAAGGTGGTGAACTAGTTGCTCAACATCTTCGTGGTCCAAACAAGCAGTTCTTCTGGAAAGGTAATAGCCGAAGCGTAGAGTTGTTCGGCCAGCATCTTTGGAAGAATGGCGGCAAGCGTCTTGTTATTACTGAGGGTGAGATTGACTGCATGACTGTCAATCAACTACTTGGTGGTACTTGGCCCGTAGTTTCCATTCCTAATGGAGCACAGTCTGCTGTCAAGGCAATCAAAGATAACTATGAGTTTGTTTGTAGTTATAATGAAATTGTTATCTGCTTTGATAATGATGATCCCGGTCGTGATGCTACCAAGCAAGTTGCAGAGTTACTGCCGCCCGGTAAGTGCAAGATTGCCAAGCTTCCATACAAGGATGCTAATGAATGTCTAATGAAGGCTAATGGCAAGGCTGTAGTTTCTGCCATCTGGGAAGCTCAACAGTATTCTCCTGACGAGATTCTTCATGTGTCATCTATTGTAGACTCTAGCGAAGATATTCAGAATATCAAAGTCTATCCGTTTCCGTTCGACACTCTTAGCGAGTTTCTTATTGGTCAGCGTAGTGGAGAGATTTCACTATGGGCTAGCGGTACTGGTAGCGGTAAGTCTACTATTCTTCGTGAACTAATTATGCATCATCTTGATGAGGGTCGTTCAGTTGGTGCTATCATGTTAGAAGAATCTCCACAGGAAACTATGGATGATATGATTAGCCTTATGCTTAACAAGCCAGTTCGTGCCATTCGTGCTTGCCGTATGATGAATGATCTTCGTACTAAGCTTGGCAAGAATCCAATTAATATGGATTACATTGATGATCTTTCTGATGAAGAGTATGCTTCTGCCAAGCGTAAGCTTAGTGGAACTAACTTCTTTATCTATGATCATCTTGGTAATAATGCCATGCAGAATCTACTTGCTAGAATGGAATACATGGCTGTTTCACTAAAGGTAGATATTATTGTTCTTGATCATATTACAGCAGCCGCCGCTGGTCTTATGGGTATGCACGACAAGGATGTAGATGGTGGTAACTCAGAGCGTATTATTATTGATACTCTTATGAAGGAACTACGATCACTTGCTGTTCGTACTGGTGTTCATATTGATATTGTATCTCAGCTAAAGAAAACTGACAAGGCTTATGAAGAAGGTGATAGAATTACTCTACAGGATCTTCGCGGATCTGGTGCTCTATCATCTGTACCAAATACTGTTATCGCTCTTGAGCGTGATCGTCAGAATGCAGACGAGACTATTGCGAATACAACTCTAATTCGTGTACTCAAGAATCGTCTAACTGGTAGGGCTGGTATTGCTGGTGCTTTGTTCTATGATCGTAAGACTGGTAGGCTTAAGGAAGTTGGTTTTGCAATTGACGATGGTGGTCAGGTTGTATTTAATCCAGCAGAAGGAGTTCAGAATGCTTAATGGTGTAGATATTGTGTTTGGTCTTGCGTGGGGTGATGAAGGTAAAGGTAAGGTAGTCTCTGAACTAAATAGAAAAAAGACATATGATTATGTATGTCGCTGGAATGGCGGTCCTAATGCTGGTCATACCGTTTATATTGATGGTAAGAAGTATAAGACTCACCAAATTCCTAGTGGTATTTTCCAAAATACAAACTGCATTATTGGTCCCGGTTGTGTAGTAGATCCAATTAAACTGTTACAAGAAATTACATATCTTGAGAATGCTGGATTTAATCCACACAAATATCTTAAGATTCATCCAAATACCAGTATGATTACTCCACAGAATGTTGAGTATGATAAGATGTATCTTCAAAAAGAACTAGGTACAACTGGTTGTGGTATTGCTCCTTGCTATGCTGAACGAGCTATGCGTAAGTCTGCTCTAGCAAAGAATTTTCTTCCTGCTATGGAACTTGGTCATATGGTTTGGGATTGTAACTTTAAGAAGCGTAGTTGGATTCTTTGTGAAGGTGCTCAGGGTATGTGGCTTGATATTAACTATGGTACTCCTCCTTGGACAACTAGTTCAGAAACATTACCACACGCTGCTTGTTCTTTAGGATTCTCTCATAGCGACATTGCTGATGTTTATGGTGTCGCTAAAATGTACGATACTGGTAGTGGTAACGATCCGAGATTCCCTGGCCTATCGTGACTGGGAAAC
>OGWA01000020.1_pt1 | contig 19101 bp, 23 predicted proteins | sample 1575901 | NCBI WGS metagenome assembly OGWA01 (sample SAMN07581541, study PRJEB24739) | freshwater metagenome
TTGGGTAAGCCAAATCTTCTCCATAGGTGCTTCTCCTTAAAGTCTCAAATGGTCGTAAGTTAATTTGGCTTACCCAATAGCTTGTATCGTGGCTCGCTTTGAATTTGGCCTGTTTAGCCATCTTCACCGGCATCCAACCCTTGATTTCATAAGTCGGACATGATCCGGTGACTAGGATTGCAATATCTGTATCACGATCTTGTGGCGCAATGATTAAATGGCCATCTGCCCATCTAGTCCATTTGACTTCAAAATTGTGTCCGACATCTGCTCTAGTCTTGTTGCGCTTATCGCCAAGATCGCCAAAATCAAGGCCAAGAGCCAAACCGACAATCATCTCGGATGCCACGGCTTCGGCCTGTAATGCGACAAATTGGAAGAAATTGCCATTTAGCTTCTTCCAATCTCCTGGGTTGTCCGGCCGTCTTTCATATCTCTCCATGAATTGATTCATGTATCGCATTGCTCTTGTGAAACCATGCTCCATGCATTCCTCAATCTGTGAATCCATCAATGTGACTTTCATTGATCACATCCTTTGCATATGTAACCCCAATCATCTTGAAGCCGCCATACGCGCATCAAAGTAATTTCATGAAGCTTGTTGCACCAATCGCAATTGTCGTACTTAGCCGCTCTTTTGTTACCTTCGGCATCGATATGAATTCCCACTTTTGTGGTCAAATCAATCATCTCAAATTCACCCATTTTGAATTCTCCATGCTCCTGTGGTCGTGCTTCTAACCGCCCAAACCGCGGTACATTGCTTTGATTTGGTCTTCTCTGTGCAAAACCATGCTCCCCATTCGCGACCATTCTTCTCGCCTGTCCTAAAGACCATGTGACCATGTAGGCAAATTGGAGATTCGGCTATTACTTCCGATCCAAGTGATTCGGCAATCTCTTCAAGTGCCGTTGCCGCTGTTGGCATTGACTCTTGCTTCGAAGCTTCAATACCCCAAGCTCCTTGATCATTTGGATTGTGGCGAGTCTTGCTTCGCTCAATCTGCTCCATCGTCTCACGATTAGGCTTCTCATCGAGCCCAAGTGCCACGCTTAAAACACGGCCGATTGCGCTTGTGGTCGTGTCTTCGATAAACCATCGCTTCATATTGTTTGGATAAAAGCTCACATTGCCATATGCGTAATCGCGGAATGTAGGTTCTGGATTGATTTCGTCTTTGTAGAATTCGGCTTCAATTAAAGCCCATCCTTCTTTGAGATCGTAAGCCACTAGCTTTGTAAGTAAGCGCATCTTTGGGAATTTCTCATGAGCCAATTTCACCTTTTGATTGACTGTAAGGTAATTATCCAAAAATCCCATGATTAACGCTCAATCTGACTGATGTGACGGCCGACCGCTTTGCCGCGCTGATAACCATCCTTGTGTCCTTCGCGGTATCCCATTGAGTGGCCAATTACAAGACCAAAACCGATGTATAAAAACATCCAAAAAACAAGTTGAAGATATTCCATTTTGAGCTCCTGATAGTGCCAAAGGCATTCGCTTTGGATCACTAAGAGAAGTGTGAAGCCCACCGCCTGCATTGGCAAGCGGTGAGCGTAATCTTCGGCGTGTCTAGCGGTCGTGATTCTCGATGTGTTTGATTAGCATCTTTCGAATCTCACGCAAATCTTCTCGAACGCCACTTGCAAAGCCGTTTGAGACCGGTCGGGAATTCTTCTCTGCCTTAGCCGCGAAGAGTGCCGCTATTCCGGCAATGGTCGAACTTGCGACCATTGCGATCGCTGTGATGACTTCAGACATTTAATTGACCTTGACCCCGAAACCTTCATCCTTAGGGTTTAGCCAGCGAAGAAGCGGTGGAAGTACCGCCGCTAAACCAGCCGCACCAAGCTTTTTGATGTCTGTCTCACCTGCAAGATATAAAGCCAAAGCGGCCGCGGCAAATGCTCTCGCGTAGCTTGCGACAATGTTCTTAATCTCTTTCACTTCTTAAGGATTCCCTTCTTCTTTGGTTTCGGTGCTCCTGAAGTTGGAATTGGCACGACCGGATATTCGCCTTTATATGGCTTATATTTTGGTCGAGTCAATCCAATGATGTGATCATCAAATGGTCGAATCTTGACCATTACCATGCCGCCATTGTCTTGGCTTGCATCGGAAGTATTGCCTTCAATTGTAAGAAGATGAGTTGCATCGATAAAACCAACCAAAAGGCCGATGTGTTGGATTGCGCCTTTTGCACCCCACCCCATATATACCCAATCGCCAATTTGTGGCTTATCTGTGACTTTGCGACCGATATCGCACATCTTTGTATAGCCCAAAACTGTTGATCGCTGAGATGGCATCTTCACGCCATTTTGAGCACATAACCAATCTTGAAAGTCACCGCACCATGGATGCTCAAATTTCTCGCCATTGTATTTGACTCGATTTGTTGGCTTCTCCACATAACCAACTTCCGCGAGCGCAAGAGCGACCATATTGGCCGCCGTACTTTTTGGATAGTTAGACATTAAATTACCAATGTATCCGCTTCGGCCGAAGTTAATGGCTGACCAGAAATTAACTTTGCTTTAGCTGAAGCCTTTAGCGCAATCAATTCTTGTTCTTTTGCCAATTTTTTTGCTTCTAAATTTGCAATTTCAGTTGAAATTTGTGCCTTAGTTGGTTTATTGCCATCGCTATACCAAACTAAATCTTCATAATCATCGCCAATCAATGACCATTCAGCATTTGGCACAAGATTTTTTAGAGCTTCAGCAATTTGATTATTTGACATTATGCACCTATTTCTAAAAGTGTAATCATGCTCATGTGATTGTTACCATCTTGCACTTTGACTGTGCCACCTGCACCCGAAGCCGCAAATTGGGTTTTATATGTTGTCGATGATGTGGTCGCTGGAGAGTCTAAATAACAAGCAGTTACGCTATTGAAATACAATTGCAAGGTTGAATTTGTATAACCTGCTAAAGATGTCATTTGTGAAATTAAAGTCGCACCGCGCAATAATTTCATCATGAAACCAATGTTGGCATCTTGTTTAATGCAACCATTATGACTTACCAAAACCAAAACTTTGCTTGTTGATGCTGATGGCGTAATGGATGCACTCAAACCAGTATCGGCATAAGTTGTTGAAGTATTTGTGGCTTGTGTCGAAGTTGTTGCATTAACAACTTGCAAAACTTTGCCACCACCGGCAGGCGTTGCCCAAGTAGGTACGCCACCCGATACTGTTAAAATTTGGCCGGTTGTACCAATGCCTCGTCTTGTATAAGTTCCAGCACCTGTGCCATAAATTAAATCACCATTTGTCGTGATTGTTGTAGCCATGTCGTTAGTCAGAGTTACTGCGCCAGATGTACCGCCGCCAGTCAAACCTGTGCCAGCAGTTACGCCGGTGATATCACCTTGATCGTTATTTATCCAAGTGAAATCCATGTCGGTATTTGAAGTCTTCGAAAGAATTTGGCCGGTTGTTCCACCTTTAAGATCGACCATTGATGTATCAATATCTTGACCCAATGTCGCAATCGCTGTTGCGCCATCTTTAACAAGATCGGTGGATTGTGGAATATCCCACCCGAAATTGGTTGTCGTAGTTGCCATATTTGTCTCCTAATTGACGATCAGGGCATCTTCCCAAGTAAGTGTATTGGTAATCGTGCTCCAAGATTCGGAGACACTCACATCATTCCACTTCATAGCTTGCATTGAGAAGCTAAGTGGCGAGAGATTGCAAGTCAAGACCAATGAATTATATCCGGCTTGCCAAGACCATCCTTCGATAAATCCTTCAAAGACTGATCCCATATTCGAAGGCAAGCCTGAAAGACTGACCGGCATTCCCATGAAGACATTGATTAAAGCGTCTCGATCTGCATCAGAGATCGCATCATTGGCCAATTGAAAGCTAATTTGCTCAAGATATCCGCGTGGATTAGCTCGTAGTGTTAAATAAAAAGCCGCTTGACTTACGGCATCCGCCGCATTCTCGAGACTTGTTGAAATATCTTGAGCTAATTGACCATAGTTTTGAATTGATGTTGCATCGCTTGCCGTAGTTTGAGCATTTGCCTTATATGTGATTGTTATATAATTTCTTAAATCACCTGATCTAGTAGATATACGCAAACCACTACCTAAAGCATCTGATGAAGCTGAAAGATAAAAATATCCATTTGCACTTAAATAAGCTGATCGATGTGTGCTGTCTGCATAAGAAATTCGACCTTGAGCATCTTCATAAATATAACCAAGACCAGATGTGGCGAGACTAGCAATCAATGAATTTGGTTGTGAAACGCTGTTACGGCGACGATAGTTGGGGGGTCGGTGGTGTCGGAACGCTATCAAAAAAGCCCCCCATTGGCCTTTTAAGACCATTTCGAGCCAAGTTGCATCGCCTACATAGTACGCGCAGGTTATCGGGCTCATCTGTGCCACCTAAGGCTCTTGGCACTATGTGATCGACATGGAGATTCTCTTCTGCTCCACATAATTGGCAGACATGATCTCTTGCAATGATCATTGCTCGAAGCTTGCGCCATTGGCTTGTGCTTCCACTCTTGCGTAATGCGCTGTTACTCATTGCCATCCATATCTATCCCAATGCTTGAGAGCATTGCATGGCTTATTGTTATACCGAGCCTTCACATATCGCAACCACCAATCAATTTGTGTATAAGCATCTTTTGTCTTGACTTTTAGATTACGCATTTGAAAGAGACCATAGTGACTTCCATTCTTTGCCAATGGATTCCATCTAGATTCGTGATGTGCCACATCGACAGCACATAAGTATTGCTTATAATCAATTACTCTTGAATGAAGATAAAGCTTGTAGTGATCTGCGTTAGTTACCGCATTTGCTTGTGACGATGCCGCTAGGCATAGAGCTATCCCCAAAGCTCCGCCGAGTAACGCCTTCGAGCTATCACGCTTCGCGGCTCGAACGCGCGGCAGGAGCGTAGCACGCAAGTCAAGAGTATCGACAAAAGTGCTGGTCAGAACGGCGTGGCGAAAGTTATCCACAGCCCTGTGAATCATTTTGTGTATATCATTTTGAAATTGCATGAAGTATCTCCTTACCCAAATCAGGTGCAATCATCGATCGCAATTTTGGATTTAGTAATCTTTGAGTACCTCTTGCAGTACCACGACTAGCTCTTTCGTGGCAAGGTGCTTTCGGCTTACATATCGGTTTAGGTTGCCAACCAGGTACTTTGCCCCATAAATCTGTCGGCTTCATTCTCGTATCTCCATATTGGCAATACGAGATTGTTTGTCTTGGTAAGTCTTGCATAAGCTTTTGTTTGCGAAGCATCCCTCTTGGATTCTCAATGAGCCATCCTTTAGATGGATTTAATTCTTGAATCAATTCAATTGCTTTTGCCACCAATTTCAATCCATGAAAGACTCGATCATCTTTAGGTGTGCCGTCTGGATTCCAATAAATACGACAAGATGCCACGCTGAAAGTCGTGCAAGGTGGAGATGCCCAAATAAAATCAAATTCGCCGTATTTTGATTTCAAATATTCGGCAGATAGATTCAAAACATCCCTCTCGTCAGCTTCAAAGCTTTCATCAATTTCGACTTTGATAACTTCATGGCCAGCATCTTCGAATGCTTTTGTCGCTGATCCTGTGCCAGCAAATAAGTCAAGAATTCTCATTTGTCTCCACCCCATCCATTACCTTTGAAATGGACACCGGCAATTCGATAATCACGGATCATTTGAGTATCACAATTAGGGCAGATTGGATAAATCATCTCTTGAGTGAAGTTCTTCCAAGTTGTGCATATGTAATCGCAAAAGCGACATTTGAAAGCGTATTCAGGCATAGACTTCTCCTGTTCCCATACATTCAAAGCATTTAATTGTGCGGCCATTTATATCTTTGATATGACCTGATCCATCGCATTCTGGACATATATCACGCATTGGTCACCTCAATGGTTTCAATTCCCATGACTTCACATTCATAACATTGCACCAAAGCTTTGTCTTTTGGCAGATTGTAATCATCATCAAATTTGATGTGCTGAGTCTTCTTCTTACACTTTCGGCATTGAAGCCAAATCTTCTCCATAGGTGCTTCTCCTTAAAGTCTCAAATGGTCGTAAGTTAATTTGGCTTACCCAATAGCTTGTATCGTGGCTCGCTTTGAATTTGGCCTGTTTAGCCATCTTCACCGGCATCCAACCCTTGATTTCATAAGTCGGACATGATCCGGTGACTAGGATTGCAATATCTGTATCACGATCTTGTGGCGCAATGATTAAATGGCCATCTGCCCATCTAGTCCATTTGACTTCAAAATTGTGTCCGACATCTGCTCTAGTCTTGTTGCGCTTATCGCCAAGATCGCCAAAATCAAGGCCAAGAGCCAAACCGACAATCATCTCGGATGCCACGGCTTCGGCCTGTAATGCGACAAATTGGAAGAAATTGCCATTTAGCTTCTTCCAATCTCCTGGGTTGTCCGGCCGTCTTTCATATCTCTCCATGAATTGATTCATGTATCGCATTGCTCTTGTGAAACCATGCTCCATGCATTCCTCAATCTGTGAATCCATCAATGTGACTTTCATTGATCACATCCTTTGCATATGTAACCCCAATCATCTTGAAGCCGCCATACGCGCATCAAAGTAATTTCATGAAGCTTGTTGCACCAATCGCAATTGTCGTACTTAGCCGCTCTTTTGTTACCTTCGGCATCGATATGAATTCCCACTTTTGTGGTCAAATCAATCATCTCAAATTCACCCATTTTGAATTCTCCATGCTCCTGTGGTCGTGCTTCTAACCGCCCAAACCGCGGTACATTGCTTTGATTTGGTCTTCTCTGTGCAAAACCATGCTCCCCATTCGCGACCATTCTTCTCGCCTGTCCTAAAGACCATGTGACCATGTAGGCAAATTGGAGATTCGGCTATTACTTCCGATCCAAGTGATTCGGCAATCTCTTCAAGTGCCGTTGCCGCTGTTGGCATTGACTCTTGCTTCGAAGCTTCAATACCCCAAGCTCCTTGATCATTTGGATTGTGGCGAGTCTTGCTTCGCTCAATCTGCTCCATCGTCTCACGATTAGGCTTCTCATCGAGCCCAAGTGCCACGCTTAAAACACGGCCGATTGCGCTTGTGGTCGTGTCTTCGATAAACCATCGCTTCATATTGTTTGGATAAAAGCTCACATTGCCATATGCGTAATCGCGGAATGTAGGTTCTGGATTGATTTCGTCTTTGTAGAATTCGGCTTCAATTAAAGCCCATCCTTCTTTGAGATCGTAAGCCACTAGCTTTGTAAGTAAGCGCATCTTTGGGAATTTCTCATGAGCCAATTTCACCTTTTGATTGACTGTAAGGTAATTATCCAAAAATCCCATGATTAACGCTCAATCTGACTGATGTGACGGCCGACCGCTTTGCCGCGCTGATAACCATCCTTGTGTCCTTCGCGGTATCCCATTGAGTGGCCAATTACAAGACCAAAACCGATGTATAAAAACATCCAAAAAACAAGTTGAAGATATTCCATTTTGAGCTCCTGATAGTGCCAAAGGCATTCGCTTTGGATCACTAAGAGAAGTGTGAAGCCCACCGCCTGCATTGGCAAGCGGTGAGCGTAATCTTCGGCGTGTCTAGCGGTCGTGATTCTCGATGTGTTTGATTAGCATCTTTCGAATCTCACGCAAATCTTCTCGAACGCCACTTGCAAAGCCGTTTGAGACCGGTCGGGAATTCTTCTCTGCCTTAGCCGCGAAGAGTGCCGCTATTCCGGCAATGGTCGAACTTGCGACCATTGCGATCGCTGTGATGACTTCAGACATTTAATTGACCTTGACCCCGAAACCTTCATCCTTAGGGTTTAGCCAGCGAAGAAGCGGTGGAAGTACCGCCGCTAAACCAGCCGCACCAAGCTTTTTGATGTCTGTCTCACCTGCAAGATATAAAGCCAAAGCGGCCGCGGCAAATGCTCTCGCGTAGCTTGCGACAATGTTCTTAATCTCTTTCACTTCTTAAGGATTCCCTTCTTCTTTGGTTTCGGTGCTCCTGAAGTTGGAATTGGCACGACCGGATATTCGCCTTTATATGGCTTATATTTTGGTCGAGTCAATCCAATGATGTGATCATCAAATGGTCGAATCTTGACCATTACCATGCCGCCATTGTCTTGGCTTGCATCGGAAGTATTGCCTTCAATTGTAAGAAGATGAGTTGCATCGATAAAACCAACCAAAAGGCCGATGTGTTGGATTGCGCCTTTTGCACCCCACCCCATATATACCCAATCGCCAATTTGTGGCTTATCTGTGACTTTGCGACCGATATCGCACATCTTTGTATAGCCCAAAACTGTTGATCGCTGAGATGGCATCTTCACGCCATTTTGAGCACATAACCAATCTTGAAAGTCACCGCACCATGGATGCTCAAATTTCTCGCCATTGTATTTGACTCGATTTGTTGGCTTCTCCACATAACCAACTTCCGCGAGCGCAAGAGCGACCATATTGGCCGCCGTACTTTTTGGATAGTTAGACATTAAATTACCAATGTATCCGCTTCGGCCGAAGTTAATGGCTGACCAGAAATTAACTTTGCTTTAGCTGAAGCCTTTAGCGCAATCAATTCTTGTTCTTTTGCCAATTTTTTTGCTTCTAAATTTGCAATTTCAGTTGAAATTTGTGCCTTAGTTGGTTTATTGCCATCGCTATACCAAACTAAATCTTCATAATCATCGCCAATCAATGACCATTCAGCATTTGGCACAAGATTTTTTAGAGCTTCAGCAATTTGATTATTTGACATTATGCACCTATTTCTAAAAGTGTAATCATGCTCATGTGATTGTTACCATCTTGCACTTTGACTGTGCCACCTGCACCCGAAGCCGCAAATTGGGTTTTATATGTTGTCGATGATGTGGTCGCTGGAGAGTCTAAATAACAAGCAGTTACGCTATTGAAATACAATTGCAAGGTTGAATTTGTATAACCTGCTAAAGATGTCATTTGTGAAATTAAAGTCGCACCGCGCAATAATTTCATCATGAAACCAATGTTGGCATCTTGTTTAATGCAACCATTATGACTTACCAAAACCAAAACTTTGCTTGTTGATGCTGATGGCGTAATGGATGCACTCAAACCAGTATCGGCATAAGTTGTTGAAGTATTTGTGGCTTGTGTCGAAGTTGTTGCATTAACAACTTGCAAAACTTTGCCACCACCGGCAGGCGTTGCCCAAGTAGGTACGCCACCCGATACTGTTAAAATTTGGCCGGTTGTACCAATGCCTCGTCTTGTATAAGTTCCAGCACCTGTGCCATAAATTAAATCACCATTTGTCGTGATTGTTGTAGCCATGTCGTTAGTCAGAGTTACTGCGCCAGATGTACCGCCGCCAGTCAAACCTGTGCCAGCAGTTACGCCGGTGATATCACCTTGATCGTTATTTATCCAAGTGAAATCCATGTCGGTATTTGAAGTCTTCGAAAGAATTTGGCCGGTTGTTCCACCTTTAAGATCGACCATTGATGTATCAATATCTTGACCCAATGTCGCAATCGCTGTTGCGCCATCTTTAACAAGATCGGTGGATTGTGGAATATCCCACCCGAAATTGGTTGTCGTAGTTGCCATATTTGTCTCCTAATTGACGATCAGGGCATCTTCCCAAGTAAGTGTATTGGTAATCGTGCTCCAAGATTCGGAGACACTCACATCATTCCACTTCATAGCTTGCATTGAGAAGCTAAGTGGCGAGAGATTGCAAGTCAAGACCAATGAATTATATCCGGCTTGCCAAGACCATCCTTCGATAAATCCTTCAAAGACTGATCCCATATTCGAAGGCAAGCCTGAAAGACTGACCGGCATTCCCATGAAGACATTGATTAAAGCGTCTCGATCTGCATCAGAGATCGCATCATTGGCCAATTGAAAGCTAATTTGCTCAAGATATCCGCGTGGATTAGCTCGTAGTGTTAAATAAAAAGCCGCTTGACTTACGGCATCCGCCGCATTCTCGAGACTTGTTGAAATATCTTGAGCTAATTGACCATAGTTTTGAATTGATGTTGCATCGCTTGCCGTAGTTTGAGCATTTGCCTTATATGTGATTGTTATATAATTTCTTAAATCACCTGATCTAGTAGATATACGCAAACCACTACCTAAAGCATCTGATGAAGCTGAAAGATAAAAATATCCATTTGCACTTAAATAAGCTGATCGATGTGTGCTGTCTGCATAAGAAATTCGACCTTGAGCATCTTCATAAATATAACCAAGACCAGATGTGGCGAGACTAGCAATCAATGAATAAATGTCGATAACGGATGAACTTCTTGCCACCATTTCATAATTGCCAGGCTGATCGATGCTTCCAAGACCTGCATTGAAAGCATCCGCCCAAGTGATTGAAGAATCGACATCCGCCCAAGTCGTACCTGCCGGTACTTCCGCCCATGTTTGAAATAAAACCGAACTAAGAATCGAATAAATTTGGTTACCTTCGAAATCTTTGCTCAATACACCATTGGTTAAATATCTTGGTAATCGTGCCAAAGCTCCAAGAGCCAATATATTCATTTTTTGACTGTAAGAAGTTTGACCGATTGATGAAATTTCGATTGATGATTCAACTAAGAAGCCGCCAAAAATTGGCACATAAGTACCGGTCGAATCTTTGAGTTGAATGGAGACTGAATCATTTATATCAAGCGCATAAGTTTGACCATTAAGAAGAATCAATTGGAAGCTTGCATATCCGGCGGTTGCCTGCTCATAGATATTTGTTCGGCCGCTAGTGATATTGACCGAAGCCAAAGTCACATTGGTCAAGGTGTTGCCATTGACTGTGACCTTCCATTCAGGCGTGTATTGACTCATGATTGAAAGGCTTGTGCCCCAAGTGTGCCACGATAAAAGCTATTATTTAGAATCTGGACAATCTGTCTAGCCACACCTTCTTGATCTAAAGCACCGGAGACATTGATTGTGAAGTTATTTGTGACTCCACCGCCGCCAAGTTTATCAAGCGGCGTGATTTTGCCAGCGACCGCCGGTGTGAAGAGCTCTGCACCTTGTTCTCCGACCAAATAACTTGTGCCAGCATTAACGCTTCCGCCCGATGCTTTGCCACCGCCAAATACGCTTGAAACAAAATTACCAATGCCTTTGACGATTGCATTTTGTGTGACTAAATTGATGAAACCTTTAACTTTATCGATTACGCCTTGAATCATATCCACAAGCTTCGCAAAGCCGCTAATGAGACCAGCGACCACAGTACCAATAGTCTCAAGAGCTAATTTGAATGCTCCACCCAAGAATGGCACAAGATAAGTCTTCGCGAAATCCCAAATTCCTTTTAATAAATTGAAGAATGGTTGAAGCTCGTCTTGATTCTCCACGACCGCTTTTTTAATGGTATCGAAAGCATTCTTAAAACCTTGAAAGATTGGAATCATCAATTTTGCAATTGTCGGCCATAATTCATTGGCCAAGAATCCTGCCCATGCCTTAATGATTGGGAATAAGTCTTCCGCGACAATTTTGAAGATGTCTTGAAATACAGGCTTCAAATTCTCGCCGATTTCGGTTGCAACTTTTTGAATGGCCGGAATGCCATTATCTATAAATGAACTGACTAAAGGTGTGACGGCATCAAGCACAAAACTTCCGACAGTTTCTTTGGCTTCATCAAATCCGACTTTAAGTCTAGCCATCTTGCCGGCAAAGGTATCTGCCTGAATTGATGCCTGACCGCCAAATGTCGATGCCAAAGCGGCCGTTGCCGCATCAAAATTCTTGCTTTTAATAATTGAATCATCAAGTGAGACACCTAATCTTTTAAGTGCTCCAAAATTGCCATCATGTGCTTTTGCTAAAGCTTCGGAGACTGAAGCCAAATCTTTGCCCGTGCCTGCCGCAATATCAAGCGCAATTGCTTGAAGCTTTTGTGCTTCTTCGACATCTTTTGTGCTTCTAGTCAAGCGATCTAGTGATGGTCTTAATTGATCATCGGTAACGCCAAAAGCGAGCGATGTCTTTAATATGTAATCTTCTGTGGCTTTGATTTGGTCTTTTGTAGCACCGGTCACATTGCGAAGAGTGGTTGCAAGTTTAGCTTGAGCGGCTTCATCTTCAATCGCCGATTTAACGCCATCGACCAAAAGCTTGCCAGCATACGCGGCCGCCGCCGCTCCTGCCGCCGCAAAGGCCGCTCCTGCGACTTTTGCGAAATTGCCTAATTTGCCGCCAAAACCCTGTACCTCATTATCGGCTTGGCCTAATTTCTTTCGAAGATCATCGACATCGGCAAGAATCGAGAGCTTGAGTGTTCTTGATCCTGCCATTAGTCATACTCCTTCAAAATTGCATCAAAAGACTGTTCCCATTCTCTCACAAGCTCTTTCTGATTTGCGCGAAGCGTTGGATAAATAAAGTAACCTTGTTTATTCCAAAGTGGGAATTGCTTCCATTTCTTTGAACCAAATTCAATGCCGCCCCACAGCGATTGAGTGCTTCCCCCGCCACTAAACCGCTGTGAAGCGAACCCTATTTTGAGCTCACCGATCTTTGATGTCTTTGATGCTTTTGCGCCTTGTGCTACACGCTCCGCGACTTTGGTTGATTTATATCTACCGGAAGAAGCTGAGACAATTTTTGCGCGAAGTAGATCGGCTAATTTGAAAGAGACTGTTTGTGCTTGTTTGATGGCTTCATCATCCATCGCCTTGAATGATTTAGTAATGGCACGCAAGTCACCTTTGTCGTAACTGATTTTGATTTCGTTTGCCATTACGCTCCTTTAAGATTTCGACCGCAGTCAGAATGTCTTCGGGCTCTTGCCATTCCGACATTGGTATGCCGGTGGCAATGGCTAATTCAATGACTAGCCTTCCGAGACTTCCGACTTCGAACCTTTTGGGTTAAGTCTCTCCACATCAAAATCCACGATGGTTTCTAACCATGCATCATAAGGTTTCATGGGATTTGGAGCGGTTTCACGCTTAATTGCGTGATATGCCAAGAATGTAATATCAGACATTCCAAGCCCATTGTCTTCGGTTATATCCGGAAGCTTCCGGCCGCTCATCTTCTCCCATTTGACCCATTCAGGTGTGAGCACAGTACCGACCGCGCTCTCACCTGATGAGTATTCAATTGTGATCCTTAACTTCATTTATTTTGCTCCTGATCTGTTATTTTTTAGCTGAAGGTTTCTGAAGGCTTACCATCTACGATGAAGCTCAAAGATACTGTTTGAGCATCTGGAGCTGATCCACCGACTGATGGGAATACCGGATATACATTGAAAGCGAAGACCGCTCCGGTGACCGCTGTTAGCGAAACCGCCAAAGTGGTATTTGGTGCTGAATCTGCCGCTGTCCATAGTGCTTCGCATAGTGAGCCGGCCGCTCCCCAATCTGCAAGCATTTCAACTTCAAAAGTCCATTGATCATCGATGTGCTTGTAAGCCTTACCATCCAAAGTCTGATAAGTCTCGATTGTTGGATCATTTGAAAGCACCGCCGATGTCGCTTGTGCATCGTATGAAGTGGTCGCAATCGTCAAAGTTAGATCGCGACCGGTGATGATTGTCGTTGCCACTTTTATCTCCTAGTTTGTCTGTTCATAGGTTGTTGATACATTCAAAGAAGCCGACAAGTATTGTGCCGCTCCTATTGAAACCACCTCAGGGCTTTCGCAAGCCCCTACGATGTACCCCGAAGGCATTGCTCCGAGAATGCTGATTATTAGCTTCTCAAGATTATCGAGAGAAGCCGGATTTGAGTTATACGACACGATTGCCGTGATTGAAAGATTAACTTTGACACGAATGACTGTTTTGCCGATGACTATTGGCTCAAGATATGGCTTATTCGGTACAATCACAATCGCCGGCGCAATTACTGATTCCGGTACTGAATTGTAAGTCGATGCGGCCAATCCTGAGAATGCGCTTTTGAGCGAATCTCTGATTGATGTCTGAATGCTTGATGCGGTCATTACTGAGCCATCGTCTCGACATCAATATATGGTGCAAGAAGAGCTTGCACGCGTGAAAGAAGTGATCTGCCAAGACGGAATGGTGTTGGTGTGAAATCGACTCCCTCTAATTGACCGCCAATGCTTAAACGGCTTTGAAAGATTTCGGTTGATACGACATAAACGGCGGATTCGACCGCCGGCGTATTTGCATAAATTTCGCCAGCTGAGTATCCGCTCAAAGTAGCTGTGCCATTTGGCAAATAAGGCTTTAAGTCGATGTCGGCATTTGTGATTGAAGCTGTGAATACATTTGAACCGACTTGATGATCGGTAACTGTGAAAGTGCCGTTGAAAGGTGATGAAAGACCGGCCACGACCACAGATTGACCGACCACAAAGCCGTGTGCTCTTACTGTATAAAAGTAAGCCACATTTGATTTCAATTGCACATTTTTGACGGCGGATGAATTTGAGACCAGCATCGGCAAGATTATGTTCTCCGCGCTGTTAATGATTTGCTCCAAGTAAGCATCATCATAAAGAGAAGAGCTCACGCCAAGCACATTGCGCAGTTGGCTTGCGGTAATGATTTGTGGCATGAGCTCTTCCCTTCGACTACTGATCCGACTCAGGAGCGAATCGGATCATGATTTTTAACTTGGCCGATTAAGCCTTGTTGTTCTTGAATGCACCTGCACCGATCTTGGTTGCAATCGCGCCGTATCCATACATTGCGACTGTAACTTGACCAGATGCGATTACATCTGTGCGAAGCTGATATGTTGGTGATTCATACCATGTGTATGCATCTGGATTGACGATAATGATTGAGCCATCTGTATCTGTACCTGCCGCGGTGTTTGCGGTTACATATAGATCAAGACCTGCGACATTGCCGCGAAGTGACTGTGGTGTGACTACACCGCCAGCATTTTGTGGCTGTGAAGCGTTGTAGATTGGTCGGCCTGAATCATTAAGAGTCATGATGTTTGACCATTGTGAAGTATTCACAATCATATTGCGAGCGAAGCCCTGTGTTGCTCCATAAACTGAAGCCGCACCGCGAGCCACGATTCCAAGAAGCTCTGCCGCTGTTGGATATGTTGCCACAGTTGTCGCATCTGCTGTTGCACCTGAAATCAATGCCGCATTCACAGCGGAATCGGTTGCCTTTGCATAAGCCTTTGCCATGTTAGACATCAATTCTGCAAAGAACGCAGGTGATGTGCGATCTAACAATTCGACTGAGAATGTTTGCTGACCAGCATACTTCTTCACATCTACTGTGACGAAAGCTGAGTTTTGATCTGTCTCAGATGGTGCGCCTTCTTCGGCGGTCACCGCGACAGTTGGCATTGCTGTGATCTTTGGAATTTCAAAGCTCATGCCAGCATCAGGCAATGTGCCTCGGCTGATTGCATCGATATTGCTTCGAACTGTTGATCCAAGACCATTGATAATTTGTGTTAGCTGACGAGTTGGTACAAGACCAGCATTATCGGTGGTGTTATCTGCGGCCAAAAGATATTGGCGTGCATCTTCACTTCCGAGAGCCGCGCGAAGTGAATTCTCAAGGTATTTCTCCGCTGTTAATTCAATGCGTGGCTTGGTGTATGCAACCGCTTTTGCGGCCGCTTGGACTGATGCTTCTACCGCTTCACTTGCGGCAGGAGCTGAAACGGCTTCAGACATCTGGTCTGCTCCTTCTTCTAGTTTTGGTACATCTGAAGCTTCTTTAACTTCAGAATTCTCTTCTTTTGCTTCTTCTTTTGGTGCTTCTTCTTCTTCACTTGCCGCGACATCTGAGACACGCGCGCTTCGCACCGCCGGCTCTGTTACAAGTGAGACTTCAATGAGATCACCTGCAAGAATCTTTGTTGCGCCATCTTCGGAAGTGCTTTCGTTGATAGATAGCCCGATGCTAAAGCCATCGCGCAATCCTGAAGCCGCTTCTTCGAGTGCATCTGTGCCGGCTTGTGTATTGGCAATCTGAAACTTTGCATCGATGCCACTACCATCCGGAGAGACGGACATCTCCAAAGTTTTGCCAATTGGTCGTGTGCGATCGTGTTCAAGATTCAATTTGACCGGTGTCGGTTGGACTGATCCTTCGGCGAAGATTGTTCGACCGATGCTTGTATTCGCAGGCTCATTGAATGTGACGATGCGACCCGAAATTGTGCGAGCTTCTTTATCCGCCGCAGTCAAGGTCATTGGAATTTGAATCTTCATCCGATTAAGTCCTCTTCTTCTCGAATTTCATCAATGGTCATCACCGGATTACCTTGTGCATCCTGAATGCCATTGAGAATCTGATAAACCTGAGCACGCTCAAGTGGATTGCCGCGCAAGAAGTCATCGAGATCGTAGCGCGCATATTGTGATGATGGCAGGAAGTCACTTTGACTCATTCTCTGCTCAATCACAGTCATAATTGGTCGAAGTGAGAAGTCAATTAAATCGCGGCGTTGATTAACCGCATTTGAATAAGTATTTGATTGTGGATCGGCAGATATAAACCAAGCCGGAATGCCAATTTGTCGCGCTAATTCAAGAGCGACATATTGACGAGCTTCATTTAATTGCATTTCTTTTGGATCAAAGCCAAGTTTCTCCAAGACCACATCGGCATTCAAGAATGCTGTCGCACGCTCTGATCTAGCTCTGCGCCATGCATCCATTAAAGTACGAATGCGATCCGCCGGCAATGTCGTGCCGTTGGATTTCATAATCATTTGTGGCGCAGGCTCTTTTGCGAATGTTAGTGATGCACGCTCAAGCCAATATCCTGCTTTTAATGTTTGACCTGCTCGATTGAGTAAGCCTTCATCCATTCCGCTAATTACAATTAAATCGCTAAACGGAATCCACATTGCATCGATGTAATATCCGGTGATCTCTGTTGAATTCGCATTTGTTTGAATTGCTACACGCGGAGGTGCAATTCGCTCCATTGCTCGCACACGACCATCTTCGGCGTAACGATCTAAAACTCTGAAATAACTGTATCCATAAAATAACAAGTCTTCGACTACCCATGACCAGACCGAAGCACCGGTCACGCGTGGATCAGGTTGATTGATAACACGCGGCGGATCAATCTTTGTGCCGGTCGCTTTATCCCATACATTGATTTCAAAAGATGCAATGCTTGATGCGATTATGTTGCGAGCGCGAGCGATTGAAGGTATTTGCATCGCCTCTTCGCGAGTAGCTGTCGATTGTGTGCTGAAGTAAGCACCGAAAGCATCATACGAATTGATTGGCATATAAGCCGCGGCCTTAACTTCAGGCGCGGCTTCGACCTTTGGTGCTCCCACAATTAGATCGCGCAATTTCATGCGCTAATTGTCCAATTTGTTACAAGTTAGCCGACCAATATATCGATGTCGGTCTCTGGGCGTGTCGCAAAGTGAGTCACAAGTGCCGTGGCCACAGTAGCGCAGACCGCCGACTTTGATTGCCGTCTTCCAATGATCCATGCGCCATCGCCATATGGCAATCTTGAAGCTGAAAGAATTTGTTTAGTCAATGCTTCTTGCCCTGAATGCACAAGTCGATTTGATACGACCGCCGAAAGAAGCTGATCACAGCTCATCGCATATTCCGCTCCATCAATATCCACAATCGGCACGCCTGCCGGTGCAAGTCTCATTGCGATGGCAAGAGATGTGCGCTTTGAATATCCCAAAGCTTCGACCGGATACTTTCGAGCATACGGCGCAATCTCATTGGCGATTGTCTTCTCATCAAGAGAGATTGGATTTGTCCAAGTGTGGAGAAGCTGAACCACGAACTTCTCTGAATCGATTCGCTGTGCTCCGACCAATGCCGCGTGCCTACGATCAGGAGAGACATCGACACCGAGCCAAGTTGTGCGCTCCAAATCAAGCTTTGCCTTCTTGTCTTCACACGCTCCCCATTCAAGCGATGGAATCGCAGGGTTGATCGAATCGACCCATCGGCACAAGACTTCGGTGCGAAATACATCCGGCGCATCGTTAGTCGCGCTTTTGATGTTGTCGATGTGAATGGTGCGACCTAAAGATGGATTGGCGTGCCGCCATCCTTCGATGTCTTGAATATCGTCTGTTGGTGCTGACCATTCAAAGTACCCAATATCATCAACCGCTCCGGCCGATGCGGCTAGACCGCGCTCGCGAAGCTGATTCAAAATTACAGAATGTTGATCACCGGCATTTGAGAGTGTCCAAACCTGTGGATTCTTTGCCGCCATCATTGTGTATTTCATTGATGACCATGCATCCAAATCTTTGTGTTCTCTAAGCTCATCCATGAAGACAGTCGATGGTTTTGAAATACCACGCGCCGCGCTATTGGCCGCTTTGACCATGTACCGCGTGCCGTGTTTGGTTTCAATCTCTTCCGATCCATGAGCCCATCGAATCTTCTTCACTTGCTGTGCCAAAGTCTCATTGCCTTCGATGATATTGACGATATGTCTAAAAGTCTCAAGTGATGTGGTCAAGCGGTGAGCCGAACCAATTTGAAGCTCATCCTTCCATTCGAAGAGACCCATCAAGATTCTTGAGATCATCAATGTGCTCTTACCATTTTGGCGTGCGACCACAGCGCAAATAGTTGGATAATGGAATCGGCCATCGGGTTTGACTCGATGCGCCTGAATGGCAAGCCATTTCTGCCACGGCATAAGCTCCAAGCCCACCGATGAGCTGAAATGAATCAAATCCCATCCTTTTGAAGGCAAAGTAGGTATCGGTGAGTGGATTCTAGGCTTCATGTGGCCTTTAATCACACCGCCTTCTCCCAATCCGAACGGATTCGAACCAAATTCAGTCATATGAAACCGATTCAGTCAGGATCGAGTTAGAACTGGTTTGGTTTGACCCATTTCGTGGTGAAAGAAGAACAAAGCAACGCAAAGCAAACAAAAACCAAAGCAAACCAAAGCAACACAAACCAAAGCAAACCAAAGCAAAACAAACAACGCAAAGCAAACAAAAACCAAAGCAAACTATATCGTGACTGGGAAACAGTCTTATCGTGACTGGGAAACAGATCGGAAGAGCACACGTCTGAACTCCAGTCACCGGCTATGATCTCGTATGCCGTCTTCTGCTTGAAAAAAAAAA
>OGWA01000021.1_pt1 | contig 18520 bp, 17 predicted proteins | sample 1575901 | NCBI WGS metagenome assembly OGWA01 (sample SAMN07581541, study PRJEB24739) | freshwater metagenome
TCCGCCAAACTGGTGTATTGCGCTCTTCCGTAATACACGCCCAACAAAGTTGGAGTGTTTGGATAATAGAACAATCGTTGAATCGTATACTTTCCTCCCGGAACAGAGGCAAGCGTTCCGGTTCCATCATCATAGTTTGTTGGGTCTATGACAGTTTGATTGGGAACCGTAATAAATGTTCCAGCGGTGGCGCCTCTATAGTATCGGTAAAATATGCAATCGGTGTAGGCTCCGTCTGACACTACGCTTGGATTGTCCGTGTCATTGATCCAGTTTCTTCCAAGGCTAAAAGCTGTACCGGAAGTTCTATTCAGTTTTAAGTTTGCCCCATTGGGCTGTATGGTGTGGCCAGAGATTTTAATTGGCCCGAAAGAACGGATAAACTGCTCGTATTGCTTGTCAGTCGCATAAGCAACGTTCGGGTTTGTTCTTGCCAGATTAATAAAAGTTCTGGACGGATGTACCAGCTGACCAATTATTATATTTTGGTCTATTTGATCATCTGTATAGTACTCAGTTCTCTGTTGTACTGTTCCTGCGCTGTCTATGTATATCCAGGTAGTGTCGTTTGTTGCAAGATAAGTAAGAGTAATACCGGTTAACCCCGGCCAGCTAACATAATTTAAAGTTGGCTGCGGATTGGCAGTATAAGTAGACCCTGCTGCATGAATTTGGCCTCTACCTGCAGTGATGTCAAATAAAGCACTGTTTCCAGCATTTATGCTTAAAATTCCACCATAAAGCAATCCAGTACCGAGACTTGATGCATATATAGAACCAGAAATGCCATATAGGGCATTTGCATCATCAGCAACAAAAAGTTTGTCCCAAGCAACGCCATTGTATTGCCATTTTTGGTCTCCAAAGGCATACGTCTGTCCTGATACTGGGTTGCTTGGAAAATCAATTGGCATATTTTACAAATCGTCTATTGTATTAAAAGAAAACTCCGGTTGCGTTTTTACATAAGCATAAACATCATTGAGGTTGATGGGCTGGGTCAATGTTCCCTCTGGAACAATATACTCAAACACCTTCAGTGGTTGCATGCTATTTAATCTTGCATCCTTGTTCAAATAACCACTCAAAGTGATGTGACAATCTTTGTTCAATGCAAATTCAAGCATTGTCACTTTCCAGTAATACGCTACCGAGCCGTAATCGGTGGATATTTCTTTTAGGAGTGCCATTATTCAAAGTATCCATTTACCATGACTTGACCGCGCCAAACAAGCGAAGCCGTTGCTGCACCGTTGAGCTGCTTAACAATGATGTGTAGGTATGTGCCGGGTTGAACTACCAAAGGGGCATCTGTAAATTGAACGTCAAAGCCGTCTGAAGATGAACCTACGGCGGCACCTGCAGCATGGTTTTGAATACCAAGCGCAATGCGCTTTGGAGATACCGTCGTGGCAGCATCCGTTGTTGCAAGAGAAGCTGCAGAAGAGCCTACACCTACAGCCCAGAAAAACATGGTTGCGTTGACTGTTGCTGCACCTGTTACCAACATTTTTGATATACGAATACTTGTAACATAAAGAGTCTTGCCGGGAAGTGCGTTGGTTCCTGCTGGGTTCAGATATCCAAAAAGTGCCCAGTCAGTTTCGTTGGTTGCACTTGCCGCAAACTGGTACTGCCCACCGAGCGTGGAATATGAGGGTGTAGTATTTGACAAGGTTGCAGATGCGGGAGCAGCGGAGTTTGCCCAGTTTGCAGTCTGTGCAGTTGCCGTACCCAATTGTGTTTGATATGCACCTTGACCCAAGCCACATAATGCGTGAGACCATGGCTTGTTGTTATGTTGGTCACCCAACGACACGTTAAGGAAGCCAAACTCCAAACGACGAGCTGTAGATGCAACGCCGGAATTGTAAACACGTCCAAATACTATTTGGGCAGAGGACGAAGTTAGAGATGGTTGGGCATCCGGACATCCTATGGAAGATACAAGCGTATCATTGATCCAGAAATTTGCAATGTCATTGTGTACAACAATCAAGAAGTGATTGCACTCCGTTGCGTCAAACAAGCCCACGCCTGATCTGGCTGGAACATTTGTAGTATCTATTGTTTCTTCTGTTTCTGTACCAGCGTAGTTTACTACGGCTTTCAAAACGCCTGCAGCATTTCTTCTGAAGAAAACTCCATCGGTTGGTGCAGCCGTAGTTGCAGCATAACCAACACCCCATTCCGATATCGCATTCGTAGCACTTTCTCCGGCCTCTCTCATCCAAATATCGATGTATGTTGGATAAGTTCCATAAAGAGGGAACGTTCTTCTGGACAAAAAGATTGCATAGTTACCGTTGGCTGTGGCGTTACCGCTGTTCAATACAAAGTAACCAGATGCCTGGTTGGTTGTCATGGTTGACAAGGATTGGTTGAACATATGTGTGGCGACAACGGTGCCTTCGAATGACATGTTGAAGAGTGTCTGATCCAGACCTACACGGAGACGGAAATCGTCAGAAGCTTCCAATGGAATTACGGTTCTATAACCGAGAACATCTCCCGGATCGGTTTCAGTAGAAAGTTGAACGAATCCTGCATTCTCTTCAACCTGTGGTGTAGCTACGTTTAGCTCATATGTAGCCGTTACGTTTGCGAGTCCCGGTGCATTGTTTCCGCCTTTGATATTAACGCCCATTTGTCATTTTCTCCTTATTGTCCTAAGCACTTAACTGTGTATTTTCCGTATGTTCCATTCGGAGCGTGGCCTATTATGTCGAAGCCAACTCCGGGGTTTATATTATTTATCTCAAATTGGACACCTTCCAAAATGGCGTCCTCTGCCGTGTGGTCAGCCGATGTCAATCCCATAACTTTGCACGATATGAAAGAATCAGCTGCTACCCAAGACTGGCCTGTTATGCCTTTTATGATATATGTTGCTTCTCTATCAATTACTTCTTGAGTTCCAAAGGTATACCAAAAATCTTGAAGTTGCAGAGACGGGGTTGAATACCATGTTACATCCATGACATCAAAGGGTTCTGCAACCAATTGTGCTGCCGTTTTGTTGCCACCGAATGGTGGTTTAGCAGTAATATCCAAAACCCATCCAGTCAAACCATCATAAAATGGTGAATATTCCACTATATTGTCTATGGTGATTGCGTTAGAAGTAACAGTAGTACTTAAAAATACACTACTAATTTTATCTAGTAGGGTATTAAAAATTGATAAAGAAGTTGAATAATCGGTCCCAAGCCCAAAAACTCTGACCTTTAAATAATTTATTGTCTCTGAAAAATCTATCAATTGTGTTGTGCTGTTGACGACAGCAGCTGGACCGGTAGCACCCGTAGCTCCTTGAGCACCGGTGGGACCTGCTGGTCCTGTTGCACCCGTATTTCCTTGCAGTGCGGCAGTTCCTTGGGTTGTTCCGTCAGAAAACTCAATAAAAGATAAAGATCCCGGAACAATTTTTAGTCCATTTGGAATTTGTAAATTTGCTGTGACTGGATCTAAAGTAAAACTAGTATCAACTGAGAGATCTCCACCTGCCGCAGCAAGTTGGATCATTCCTGGCGTTCCCTTTACGGTAGCAAGAGTAGATACTTGAACGGTCCCCGTACCCCCGGCAGGACTCAAGGTTATTCCTGCACCCGCAAGAATTTGAGAAACACCGGAACCGGGACCAGCACTTCCTGAAATATCAATTGTTACATTTTTACCTTGTCTGGTTACAGACACTCCAGACCCAGTAAAATTGATGTCGTTGACAGATTTTATTATTCTTTGCCCGTCTTCTTTGATTCCTACTGCACCGCCACCTGGAGTAATTGCGGTTGACAGTTTATTGATGGCATTTTGAATATCGGCATTCTTGAACTGCTCCATGACCATGGACAGTTTGTTCGAGTCGAATGTTAAGGTATTGTCTTTTAGTACAAGAGGATATTCTGCACTAATAATCGGAGATATTCCATCTTTACCGTCTTTGCCTGGCTCTCCCCTTTCACCTTTTGGTCCAGCTGCTCCTGCCGGCCCAGGAATTCCCATATCACCTTTATCACCCTGTGGGCCGCGAGGACCTTGTGGGCCAGCGGGTCCTTGGATTCCTATTGGACCTCGTTCTCCGTCTTTCCCATCTTTGCCGTTTTCGCCAGCCGGGCCTTGCTCACCTTGAGGACCTTGGGGACCAACATCTCCCTGATCGCCCTTGTCGCCTTTGGGGCCACGCAATCCCATGGGGCCGCGTTCACCTACGTCACCTTTGTCTCCCTTGATTCCCTGTGGGCCTTGGGGCCCTTGTTCGCCAGGTTGTCCTTCCGGGCCTTGTGGTCCCATTGGTCCAATCATACCGCGTGGACCAATTTCACCACGGTCGCCCTTATCGCCCTTCATTCCTTTAATTTGAATGCTTTGGCCGATAGAATCTTCGGTTAGTGCAATTTGTTGAACGGCTGGTTGATTGTTTTGTATTTTATTTGCAGAAACATCTTCAAACAAATTTTTTATTTGTTTTGAGTTTCCATAAATTTTTATTACTTTGTCTGTCTCTTTATGGATGAAAAAATGTTCGGTTATACCGATGCCCAATTGAATTTTTTCATCATATTTGCAAGGAGCAATTTCTTTTAATATTTGGTTCCTAAACAACGAACCAACGGATTGCTTTACCTTTACCAAACGGCCTTCTTGATTGTTGAAACTCATTGTTGGGGTAAAAAATTCTTTAATTTTTGACGAATTTCCTTCAATTAGGTATTCTTCGCCATCTTGGTTTCTCAAAAACAATTGCGTTAACCCAGAACCAATTTTTATCTTTTTTGGATTTGTTACGTTTTCAACGACAAAATACTCACACCCCATCAGCAATTCTGGGTGCTGTTTTGCCAATTTTAGGGATGTTTTGTTCTTTCCAAAGAACATCAGTTTATACTATTTAGGGACAAATTAATCCTCCACAAGGATCGTAATAACAATTATTATAAGTAAAACCAGCTGGTGGGACTGATCCGGGAGTGCATACTTGCCAAGGACCTATACCATTGCCAGCGCAGGCTGCACACGCTCCAATAGGTCTCTGGAATGGATTTGCATCGCATGTGGTATTTCCATAAGGACCACCACGACCATCTAGAGCATTGTAAGTGGTTCCACGAATTTTTATTGCAAATCCAGTAACAGTAAACCATCCTGCTAAACCACTGCGTGTCAAGCTAGTTGCATTAGCATAAAAATTAGTATTAATTAAAGTAATTCCACTATATGATCCCAACCATAAACCAGAACTAGCATTATCATATGCATTGTAATTTAACCACCATGTTCCTGAATCTAAGGTAAGTCCGCCGGTATCGGTTGTATTAAAATAACATGCTATTTGTAACAGTTCACCTACAGGGCAACCTCCGGCTGAAGATCCATCAATGCTAAGGGCATCGCCATTTTCAATAAATGTACTGGTGGGATAACCATTCGTAGTGGTGGTTTTTGTCTGCCAAAGACTTGGAGTTACTACATAAGCTCTTGGAACTGGATTCCAAGTCTGTCCGCTAAAGGCGATCAAATCGCCTGCGGAAAGACCTGCACTGGAACCACGAGGGTATAGATTATAAATTATTGCCGAGCCATCGGTGACACCAGAACCGCTAGTTGCGGTAGAAGATATTATTAGAGTATTTCCGGATGGAGTAATGTTAATATTAAGTCCGGATGACAACCCTACAGTTCCAGACAATCCAAATAGAGTAACGACTGCTTGAGTCAACCCTTGAGTTAGAGTTGATGAAATTCTAAGAGTATTTCCAGAAGGTATAATACTAATGTTTTCGCCTGCAGATAAACCTACTGTTCCGGAAAGTCCTGCAATTGTAAAAACCGCTTGAGTAAGACCTTGAATTGTTGTAGAAGAAATTGCAATTGTGTTGCCTGTAAGTTGAACATCGATTCCTGTACCCGCAGAAATTCCAACTATGCCAGTCAATCCATTTATTGCATTTACGCCTTCTATCGACCCCGTTGAATTGTTAAAAGACAAAACACCAGTATTTTGCACCGATGGATCATTAACACTGCCCGATAATTGAAGCCCGACACCTACCGATAAACTGCGCACTCCATTGTTTATTATTTGAACGGTTCCCGTTCCACCTGATGGAGAAAGTGTTATCCCAGAACCACTAGTAATTTGCGATACTCCGGTGACATTTCCCGTAGATCCATTAAATCTGAGAACACCGGCATTACTTATTGTGACAAATCCTGTACGGCCTGAAACAGAAATTCCAGATCCAGCTGAAATTCCCGTAACGCCTTCTATAGCGCCAGTCTTTCCATTAAAAGATGCAACACCTTGAACGTTTCCGGTTAGACCATTAAAAGATCGTACTCCAGTGTTGGTAATTGCTATAGTTGTTCCATAAGGTGGATCGATGGAATTTGAAGAAATTACCAAAAATCCAGCATCGCTTGAACCAGCTGTTACGGAAGTAACCAAAGGAAAACTGATATTTGAACCAATTAAATCATTTACCGACTCAATACCCGAAACGGCTCCAGTTTTTCCATTAAAACTGGAAACACCTTGAACTGCGCCAGTGAGTCCGTTAAAAGTAGAGACACCTTGAACTGCACCAGTAAGCCCATTGAAAGATGCAACGTATTGTGTTATCGGTGTTCCAGGTGAGCCTGTATCACCTTTTGCTCCAGTTGGTCCCTGTGCACCAGCTTGGCCTACTGCACCAGCCAAGTTTATATCCCAAAGCGTTGGTGTGCCGCTTCCGATTATCACACCGCCTGTAACTTGTACGGAAACCGTAACTCCTGTGGGGTCATATCCAATAACTTTAGCATTAAAATATTGAGTTATGCTAGCGGCTATCAGTAAGTCCTGTACTTTAGTATAAGCATATCCGGTCCCAATACTAAAATCCAACAAATCATCAAAATTTAAAGTCGATAAATTGATGGATTGCGTAAATGATGCCGCGTATAAATCTCCAGGATTTCCTTGTGGTCCCGGAACTGTAGAATCTGCGCCAGTTGGACCTGTTGGACCTGTAGGACCGGGTATCGTAGAATCGGCTCCCGTTGGACCAGTAGGTCCAGTGGAGCCAGTGGGACCAGTCGAACCTGTAGGTCCAGTTATGCCTGTTGCTCCTTGGGGTCCCTGTGGGCCTGTACCACCCCCTCCACCACCTTCAAAAACATCAACTCTGGCCAACGCATTTGTGTTGACTGTTACATTGATTACTGGAACTTCGGTGCTTGAAGAGATTATATCAGCCACAATTATACCTCTGTTACATCTGGCAGAACATTAATTTTTCCACGGAGAAGGGTATCTACGCCAGCGTTACTCGGTTTTATCGCTTGAATGTCGTAGAACGCACCCGTATATTGTGAAAAATTTATTGTATAATTTGAACCAATGCAAATGTTACACAGACCACCGGTACCGGTAGCAGAAATTCCTCCGGTAATCCCATCTAATGTATATAAAACGCTTCCAGAGGTTACACCCAAGGTTGCTTGAAACAGCAATGGACCCGGGTAGTAAGATTTGCGAACTTGCATCATCAAAGTTGCACCGGTAAGATTGTAAGTGGCTCCGGTACTATCAGTAAGAGCCATCTGCCATCTTAGGGTATCGCCTTTAACAACTGTTGGATCAAAGGTGTCTGCCATCAAGTTCTCCAATGAATAATAGCCTTTTTACGGGCTATTATTCGATTCTCATATATTTAGGACATCAAAACCTTGTCAAAGTTTTAATGTAGCTGTCTGAGGAGTGACATCTAAAGTTGTTTTATTGGTAGCCTTTGCTACTTTTTCTGACCACTGCTTTTGCTGTTCCATTACCTGTTGTTGCATTTTTTGAAATGAGTCCAGGTAAATTTTATAGTTGTTCGTCACTCTTTCTCTGTGCTCAGGTGGCAAGTGATTTTCCTTCAACAATTTTTCACAAGCAGCTAATCCAACTTGGGGTCTACCGGCATAGAATGCAGTTGTGCTGACTTCATCCCAAATACCCCAAAGGTAATTTGCCCGATCCACGAACAAAATGTCTTGCTCTGGAATTGGAATGCTTAGTCCAAGTGATGCTGCCAAGAAAGCATTCCGGGGTCTGTTGTACTTTCTGTAAATGCAGGACAGGTGGTATAAGGGTTCAACTCTGTTTGGTGCAGTTTCATAAGCCATCATGAATGCATCCGCAATCTGTTCGACTGGCTTGTTTTGGAATTCTCTGCACATTCCCACGCGCATCCAAGAGAAGAAAACTTCTTCGTGCCAAGCACCCAATTGAATTCTCTTCAGGTATTCCTCTTCGGCAACGTCAAACATACGGGCATCGAAGGCTGACTGTGCTGCATAAAACTGCTTGCGTGGTTGATTTGGATCTTTTTCAAGATAAGTTTTCAACGTAGCATAGTCTTTTTTGTACTTTTCGATGTCGTTTGCGGATTCTCTGGAACGGCAACCCTCTGTGCGAACCTCCCACGCATAGTCGCCCTCCAGCTTTTTAACGTTCATCGGCAAATCACAAATGGCGTACTCGTGCAGAGGCTCTTCATACCACCACTTCTTTTTGGCCAAGTTAAAGATTTGTGCACGGAGCCATCTGTATTCTCCACGCTTGATTTGAACAATGTAGCCGTCCAACGAATCATCAAACTTGGAAACAGGAAGAGTTCCCTCGATGAAATCATCGGCGTCAATCATCATGGCCCACTTGGTTTTTCCAAGGCACAGCTCAAGGGCCTTGGAACGATTTGTGCCAAAGTCAGACCATTCGTGGTCGTGAATTTCGCCGGGAATACCCTTTGAATCAAAAAACTTCTTGATAATTTCCTTGGTATTGTCGGTCGAGCCCGTGTCACAGATTACGTAATAATCGATGAATGGTGCGCATGAAGCCAAACAACGTTCGATGTTTGGTGCTTCGTTTTTTACAATCATGCTTAAAGTCAAATTATACATTTATCATCCTTATGAATTAAAAAATTTTCTCAATGAACCGGTGTTAAATTTGGGGACGAGTTCCCATTGTTCCTTTTCATTATATTTAATTATCTTTAGGCCACCCAATGGCATCGCGTCTTCAACTTTTTTGGGTTCCACTATTTCAATGAGTTCCCATTCTTCCAAAAGTTTGATAATGGCGTTTCTTCTCTTTATGTCATCTTCGGAAACATTTGACGGAAGGTCATCCAGTGCAAATAATTCCTTAAAATGGGCAATTATGTAAATGCCGTTTTTGTGAACAAGATGGCAGGACTGATATAGGATTTTTTTGCCTTTCGGAGAAACGCCTATTCTGGACAACGTTTCTCTGATGACCATAAAATCCTCTTCATCAAAGAGTTTTACTTGAACACCTACACCTTTAAATACATTCTTAGAAACATCAGACATAACACAATCCTTATATTATCGCGTTCCACCTGTATCCATTAATTTGCGTATCTGTTGCAAATCTTCGGGACGCAATATATTTAGGACTTCTCTAGCCTTCTGTTCCGTGTAACCATAGGCGCTTTTTACCAGTTCAACATCAGCATCCTCTTCCTTCTTTACCCAAGGAGAAAAGCGCTTCTTTTTCCGTATGGAAAGCCGATAAAAATCAAACTGCATTTTTTTATCTGCCATCCAATTGCAATTGACCACATTTGCATGAAAGATGGTGTCCGCAAAAAAAGAAAGGCAGCGATTGACCACAAAAGGTGTATACAGCTTTTCGGCCTTCTCGTCACCGTCCAAAAGTGGCTTTTTGTCGTGATTGATGCTATTTAAAAAGTCGCCAAGTTTCATCAGTTAAACTCGCAATCCATCATTAGCTGCACAATCATGGCCATGGTATTGATTTCCTGGTCTGCAGCAAATGCGGCCTTGTATTGATATTCCGCAATGATCAAAATGGCCTGCGGAATAGAATTTGGTTTTAACGCTGTATATAGCTCGTTGTACAGCTTCTTGAAAAAATCGGCTGTATTGAGGTCAATGTTTTGAATTGTCCACTTGCGGCATGAAGTAAAATCCTTGGCCTTCATGTATCCCAGTAGTTCTTTGTATGAGTCGCAGCTACCCTGTGCCAGTATGCCAACATCAATCTTTCCAGATGAAGAATACCGCTGAAGTTCATTAATGACACGGCGGATATCCGGAAAATGCTTCTTGATGAGGTTGACAAGAACTGGAGTTTCATACGGGACCTTTTCAGTAGTTAGGATGTGTTCAACCCGCTTCAAGATTCCCATGGCAACCTGTGCCTTCTCTGCAGATGGCACCGTAAAATCAATCCCGGTGCAACGAGAGTGCAAAGGATCGATGATGCGACTCTTGTAATTGCAGGTCATGATAAACCTGCAGTTTAGGGCAAACTCCTCGATTGCCCCACGCAAAGCTGGTTGTACCGAGTTTTGATTGGCATAGTCAAACTCGTCAAGAATTACAACCTTAAGCCCACCATTCAAAGACATGGTTGAACAAAAATTGCGAATCTTTGTTCTAAGGGTGTCGATGCCGTTTTCTTCAGAGCAGTTGATTATGATGCTGTCAGCACCAATGTCATTGGCGATGGCACGGGCGACCGTAGTCTTTCCCGTGCCAGCCTTGCCATAAAACATCATGTTTGGGATTGTCCCTTCCTTGACCATTCCACCAAATACGGTGTTTAGATCAATCGGAAGAATGCAATCAGACAGCGTCTTGGGTCGATACTTTTCGACCCAAAGTAGATTATTTACGTCAGTCACGGTTTATCCTCGCTTGATGGCGATATAGTAGGACAGGTCCAGAGTCTTGTGCGTAAATTTAGAAATGATTGTGTCAGTCAATTCAACAGTATACGAACCAGGGATAAACTTGATTTCGGAAACGTTGATTGTTCCCTCAAAGACGGGGCCAGTATAGTTTTCATCCAAAATAATTTGAAAACTGTTGCTCGTGCTCTGACCTGCATCGTCCACAGTAATGTAGAACTTGCCATCCTCACCGATGAGATTAAAATCGCTGACTTGAAGGATGTTTGCAGCCTTCAACACCTCGTTGAGATCCTTTTCGTCCAAATCAAAGGTAATGGCTGTCTTGGGCATCTTTACTTCTCGGGTCGGCACGGTCAAAAGACTGGGCTCGGAATAGAAGTATTTGACGCTGGAACGACCATTGGAGATCACGACGTAAGTATCGTGGAACTCAAGGTCGGGATTTGCAAACATGCTGATAACGCCAAGGAACTTGTTCAAGTCCCAAATAGGCACAGCCACATCAAAATCCTCTGTCACCTTGGCTTCAACATAGATGTTTTTTCCGGCGCTCATAGTCTTGAGCACATTACCGGGATTGATCAGGATGTTGGAGTTTATGGCAGCAAAGTTTTTGAGAATGTTATAAGTTTCTTTAGATAGACGCATTTTTGTCACAGTAACCATAATATAAATCTTTCTGTAAATTAGTCAAGGTCTTTACGGTACAAAGCATCATTCAGGTTTTGCTTTGTTTCATGCCGGTTGCCCTTTTTGTTTCTCTTCTGTTGCTTACGGCTCAACCCGGTGGGCTTGTTCTTGCGGCGATTGGTAAACTTTTCAAAACTTTCTTCATTCATGGCTCTAATATATCTCCGATTTTCAACAATACAAATATATTTATGCGTTAGTTTTAATCTTTGAAAAATTATTTTTCTTTTCAAAGTGCATGGAGGAATCAAATTTATCAACCAACGAATCTGCTTTGTGGCTAATGATGAATATGGAGCACTTGTTCTTCATCTTGTTCAGCAACTTCAAGAAAGATTCCGTGCCGGATGCATCTAGAGAGGAATCCAGGATCTCATCAAAAATCAGCAAATTGCAGTTCAGGCTGTTCTTCATCTTGGCCACTTCACGCCAAGTCAGCAGTATGGCCAAATCGATACGTTGCTTCTCTCCCTCAGAGAAAGAGGAATATGAGAATGCATCTCGGTATCTGGACTTGATTGTTTCCTTGAACTCCTCATCGATGTTGAAGTCAACATAGAGATTAAGCTTTCCGAGGAACTTGTTGACGAGTCCATTGATGATGGGAACATAATGCTTGATAATGCGGCTCTTAAGCCCGCCATCCTTGAGAATATCGTATACAACGTCATGGTGAATCTGTTCATTGATTAGAGTTTGAAGTGTGTTCGCCAATTCCGTTTTTTCGGATTCAGACTGATGCAGACCTGCTTCCAAAGCGGAGATGTTGTTGGCTGCTTGTTTGTCTTTTTTTTCTTTTTGGAGTCGCTTTACGTTTTCTTCTGCATTGCCGATCCTATAGTCGATACCCATAATATCGTCACCGGTTGTATCCATCAAACTGTTGTACGCACTGAACTCATCTTGTGCATTATAGAGTTGTTGGTTTTTTTCTTTGGCAATTTTAATTGCTTTTTGACACTCTAAAAGTTTTGCTTCCTTGTCGGATATATGTTTGTCTTTTTGGTCTTGTGGCAAATCTTGACCGCAACAACTGCAAGTTGCAGAAGTTTTTAAAGATTCAATCTCCTCTTTTATAGTGGTTTCCATTGCCTCCGCTTTTGCAAGCATCATGGGAACATGCTTCAAAGAGTCGATTATCTTCTTTTGTTTTTTTGCTTCGTCGCTAAACTTGTTAAGTTTACTTACAAATTCAATTCTCTCTGACTTGCTGTGTGTTATCTCTTCTTCAAAAGAATATATCTTTTCTTCAATTCCTTGTATATCAACGGCATTGTGATTTTTAACCTGCTCAATGAAGCTCTTTTGCGCTTTAATTTTTTCATGAGCAATCTTAACCAAGGATTCTTTTTCAGCAATATCTACCTTAAGCGATCCCAGCTGCCCTTTGACATATTGGTTCATGTCTGCCAGGATATCCAAGTCCAAGAGACCTTCGATGATCTTTCTGCGCTCGGCTGGCGTCAGTTGCATAAAGGGAATAAAATTGGACTTGCCGAGGATGACGACTTGCTTGAATGCTGCATAATCAAAGCCAAGAATGTGTTCTTCAAACATTTCCTGGTAGTCCTTGGTTTTTGCATTTTGATCGAGCATTTCCCCGTCTTTGTAGATTTCAAATACCTTCGGGGAAAGACCACGCCTGACAAGGTAATGGGCGTTTGATTTATTGAATTCTATTTCAACCACGCATCCCTTGCCATTGACGGTATTGACCAGTTGCGGGATGTTAATTGGTCTAAAGGGTTTGCCGAACAAACCAAAGCAAAGAGAATCGAGCAAAGCAAATGATTTCCCGTGCCCATTGGTTCCCGTTACCAGCGTTGTCTTGTGCGTGTTTAAGTTTATTTCAGAAAAGTTGTTTCCAAAAGAACCAAAGTTTTTGAAACGAACGGTTAAAAATTCAATCACTCTTCATCCTTTGACAGTGCACTATTATACGCTTCATCTATGATTTTGGCAAGAAACTGCTTGTCGATTGACTTGTCGTTTATTGTGCCAAGTTCCTCATGTAGTAACTGTAGCGTGTCCTTGTGCACGTCAACCGCAACAAGTTCAGGGTTTGCAGACACCTCTTCGGTGACAGCCAGTTCAGCCACACCCGCTTCATAAAATTTATCCATGTATTTTTCAAACGGCGCAGCTTTAGTCCGCTTCTTGACAAAGATCTTGACGTAGGCATCTTTAAACAACTCATAATCCAGTTTTTGCGGTTCGTCCTCATTATAATCAAACGTATAGAATAACTTCCGAGTATTTTCGATAAATACAAGTTCTCTAGACGAAAAATCAAATACGTGGAATCCCTTTGGCTCCCATACATCCGAGAAAGCCATCTGGTATTGCGTACCCAAATAATGGATATTATCACGGCTAGACTTAACATGATAATGACCGGTGAGTACATAATCAAATTTGTCAAAGTGTTTTGGGTCATGTCCTTGCTCTATAAAAATGCCACGAATGCTTTGAAAGCCAAATAACTCAAGATGGCCCAGCAGAACGCTGCAAGTGGTCTCATTTAAAAATTTTGCTGCTTGCTCTTCATTTTCTGGATTAATCCAAGGCAGCAGTGCAACACACCCTGCGGTGGTGTTTATTTCGGTTGGTTCGGAATAAATCTCCCAGTTTGCATATTGGGATACCAATTCATCCAGAGAATTTACTCGGTTGTTGTTTTTGTAATATGTGTCATGATTACCGCAAATGGCGATACACTTGACTCCCATGTCTCTCAAAGGTTCGAGGAATCGTGTGCGCACTTGATTTAAGGTTTTAAAATTTACGTATTTACGGCGATCAAACACATCTCCAAGATGGAAGATTGTTTTGATGTTGTTTTCTTTGATGTAAGGAAACAGCTGTTGTTCAAAGAAAGACAAAAAATATTCAAGGACAATCGGAGAATCGGCCTTGTACCCAAAGTGGGTATCGTTCAAAATTATTGCTTTCATATATCCAGTGCGTCTTCTTTTGGTTTTCTTTTACGCTTGGGTGCTGCTTTCTTGGGTGGATTGAGCATATCATCAAAGCGCTGCATGTCCAAATCAGTGAGGCCAAAAAAGTCTCTGCGTCCTATATCAACTCCCGCATAGGTTTCGTTGAACCAATTATGGAAATCCTTGTCATTTTGCTGTTCGGCAAATTTATATTGAACGTATTTTTCCTTCTTTTCCTTGTTGATGATTCGTACAAAAGAAAACCAGCAAATCTGTGTCAAGTACCCGAAGGGACTTGTCGATTTGCTGGGGTCAAAATTGTCAATATAGGTTATGCAGTTAACTACCGCGTCTGATACCATTTCTTCCCTATATGGATAGTTGGCAAAATTTGGACGGTATGAAAGACGACTCGCTATCTTTAATATACATTCGCCAATAAAGTCTGGTAACTTTGGTTGTTTTCTTCCAGCATTTTCTGCATCATTACACTTTTTTTTATATTCAACCAATGCATCGTACAATGCTTGATTATCAACATAATCGGCATCCGATGGTTTGGCTTTCTTTTTCTTTGGTTTTTTCACGTTATTATTATATCTCTTTATTTGTTATTGTCAAGCCAAGACATTAAATCTATTGTTGGCATCCACTTTAAAACCTCTTCTGCTTTAGAACAAATGGCTTTTGTGTGTCTAGCTTCACCTATTCTGGCTGGCAAATACATGTGTTTGTGTTTGTCTGGTTGGATCTTACACGCAATTTGATTAATCGTATAATTTTTTCCTGTTCCAATATTAAACACTTCTCCATGCAAAAAGCTTGGAAATAGCGATGCCTGATAATTGGCTTTTACTACGTCGTTAACATGGATAAAATCTCTAGTTTGTTCCCCGTCCCCGACAATTGTGAGGCATTCATTATTTGCCAACTGTCTTTTAAAAATTCCTATTACTGGTGCATACTGTCCTTTATTGGGATTGCGGGGGCCATAGACATTAAAATATCTCAAACATACCGTATCTACTCCATACATGGTACTGTATAACTTACAGCATTCTTCAGCCTGTAATTTACTTAAAGAGTAGGCATTGAGGCAATTTACTTTGGTCTGTTCATGTTGTGGAGCTTCATTTAAACCGTAAATTGCTGAAGTACTAGACAAAACCAATTTTTTAATTGAATATTTTTTACACAATTCTAGCATAGTCAATGTGCCCAAATAATTGACTTTAAATGCTTTTAGTGGGTCGGCTATGCAATTTTGTATTCTTGCTTCAGCCGCAAAATGCAAGACATAATCCGGTTTAAATCTACGGAATACATCAGAACACATTGCATAGTCTGTGACGCTGTGTTTGTAATATTTTGCCTTATTATTATAATAAAAGGAATCGTGAACATCTGAAGATAAATCATCTATTACACAAACATCATGGCCTTCAGATATGAGATAGTCTACGACATTTGATCCTATAAACCCACAACCTCCGGTAACAAGATATTTCATTATTAATTGTTTCTTTTTAGGAACACGTGCCAATCATGATTAATTATAATTTCATGATTTGGAAAATGCTTTTTGGCATAATCTACATGTTCTACCAAATGATGAAACTCGATGTCTAAAAATTTTACAGTTTGCAAAAATGTAGAATTTTCAATTATATTATATTCCGACAGTTCTACGTCTATTTTTACAAAATCTATATCTGTAAAATTAAATTCTTCGAGGGTTTTTAATTCAATTTCACCTTCGACTGGTTGAAAATGCGCTATAGAATTTTTAGTATCTACAGTTGTTCTAGCTACATCTACTTGAAACCCACCTACATTTCGGTAGTTTGGATCTTGATACATTAAAGCCGATTTATGTCCATAAAAGACTCCACATTCATAATAGTTTATATTTTTGTTGGTTGCGTTTTTTGCAATATTTTCCTTTAAAAACTTCATGTTGTCTTTTTGTGGTTCAAAAAGATGTATTTCATTTAATTCAGGTATTGTTTCTAGTAAAATATTTGTAACCTCACCTACATTTGCCCCAATGTCAATCATAGATTGTATTTTGTTAGTTTTTAAAATATCAAGTATACGGGTAAAATAAAAACCATTTTTCCATTCATTGCGTGTATATAACACATGTTGTTCTCTTGTCAGTGGCATATATTTCCTTTAAATAATTCTTTTAAAAATTTTTGTTCCATCAAACATTCCAATATATTCTAACCGCTTATCACTTTTTAATTCTTCACATACTTTATAAGGACCACCATCGTGATAAGCATCCCTGGTTTCTTTTTCTGTGGTATTATGGAAGATAAAATAACTTCCAATTTTTGAAAGGTTATAACAATTATTAAAATCTTTTAAAGCCTGCACGTAAGTATGATTTCCGTCGATAAACATAACATCAAACTTTTGATTTAAAGTTGGTAAAACACTATCTGAATATCCTTTTACCAATTCAAAATTTAAACAACCATTATTTAACAATTTTTCTTTTAATTCATTTTTAACACAGGTGTTAAGTTTACCGCCTTCTATTTCATGGGGCAATCGCAAAACAACATGTGTTTGTGATTCAATCCCGGGCTTAAATCTATTATTATAATTATCAACTTCATTTATAATATCTTCAAAAAGATCAACACCCACACACGTATAAGAAGATTTATTATTTTTTAAATAGTTTAAAATTTTAACAAATGTTCCACCAAAATATACACCAATTTCTAAATATTTTGGACAATCAAATTGTCTTAAACAATCTATAATAGATTGTGTTTCAACTTCTGTTAGATCAGTAATTGCAAACAAATTGTCTATATTATTTTTGTGTGTTTCTAATTGTAACATAATAATTTTTATAGATTAAAATAATCTTTTAAAGAATCCTCATTTCTTTGTATATTTATCGAAGAACAACTCGGATACGGGTTAGTGGCGGCATAGTCATTTATTACAATTCTTTGACAATGCTGTAAACCCATTATTAAAAGATCATATGGTATGTGATGAGCATTTAATTCTTTTTCTGTTTGATTACGATATTTTTCTGGTCGGCTTGTTGTAATTATTATTTGTGTGCGTTCTTTTTCTTTTAATTGTCTGAGAAATGTAATATTTTCCATCAAAGGAAGACCCTGACCAATGTAAGGAGGCATTTGATGTGAGCTGTTGGTTATTAAAGTTCCATCCAAATCTATAAAAAGAGTATGATATGTTTTTTTATAATTGTTCCAATCTTTTAAAGTTCCCCAATCTTTAAAATTTTTAGTAGGAATTCCAACAAATGTTTCTTTCAACAAAAGCTTATCAAAAATAATATTGCTAACAAAACATTCTCCCGGATGATGTTTTAATTTGTTAAAAGTAGTTAAAAATTCTTGCGCATCTACAAAACCATAACCACCCACAGAAAAAGTAGAACTTATAATTTTTTTTTCTACAATATTTGTTATATAATTATTATTTTCTAGCGCAATATAACTTTTGTTTTTTGGATTAATAAACTCTGTATTATTTAAATCAAAATAACAAACTTGGTTTGCAGCTGGATTTACTGTTGCTTCAAAATAATTGTCGGAATCTTTTATAAAAATAAATCCGCTAATATTTTTTATCTTTATGGCTTGTGCTACAGTTTCAGACTGAGATTTTGTTTCACTGGTGAGATATACAATTTCACTTTTATTTTTAATTTTTAAATTTTCTAGCTGCTCAAATAAACCTTGTGTAAATTGATATTTAATTTCATGTTCTTCTAAACATACAAAATATATTTTTTCAAAAATATTTAAATTTAATCCAGATATTGCTTCAACAACCATAAAGTTTCCAGCTTTAGGATGTGTTAACATCCATTTTGGTTTTACATTTGGAAATCGTGAAGACTTGCCTGCTATAGGTATTATGAGTGTTGTCATGATTTATATACTAAGAATTATTTTGTTTAAAAGTGCTTTTTGTTCCATATTTTTTAAATATGGTTCAATTCTCAACCAATTAATATAATCTAATATTTTAAATATATCACAATTTATTTGATTTGCAAATTTTGAATCAATGTAGTTCCACAATTCTGTACAAGTTTGATATAACTTTATATCATTTTGTTTTTGATTTTGTAGCGCCCATTTATAGTGTAAATCTTGTTTTAATTTAACAAGATCT
>OGWA01000022.1_pt1 | contig 18505 bp, 29 predicted proteins | sample 1575901 | NCBI WGS metagenome assembly OGWA01 (sample SAMN07581541, study PRJEB24739) | freshwater metagenome
ATGCTTGTATGAATTCACGGTCTGACCTAATTAATCCGCTACGTTTAGCATCAAAGAACTCACGATAAAGCCATCCTTTATGTGGGTTGCAAGTCAATAATCCTTTGGGTTTGTCATTGATTAACTTATAACGTACACGTGAGGCCAAGATATTCACGCATTTTTCGGATACCTCTCCTGCTTCATCAACAAAGTAATCGGTTAATTCAATTGAACCAAAGCGTTGGAACTCGGGATCCGATGGAGTATCAGCCAAGTCCATCAAGATAGTTTGACTTCCATTGTACCAAGTGATAACGTGGTCTTGACCATTGTACGTGTAGTGTTTTCCTGCAATGAGATTGTGATAAGCGCACAACTCAAAGAACGTTTGCATTGTACTTAATCGCAACTTCTTAAGTTCAGCACGGCCAATGAGGCCTCTTGTACCTGGATACTTCAACCTCCTTTTTATTTGCCAATCACAACCGAGGAATGACTTGCCTCCACCAACACCTCCACCATAAAGGACTTGCTTAATGTCAGAGTCAATGGCGAGAGCGTTGAGAGCTGCAATTTGTTTTTCGTGGAATTCGATTTTCATTTGTATTCAATTTGTCCATTGAGTTGCCATTGCTTTAGCAATTCCTGGAAATGTTTTAGAACGCTCCTTACTTCTTTCTTCTGCTGATTTATACCATTTATCAGCCGTTCTACTAAATCTTTTACTTACACCTTGTGCATTTGTAAAAATTGTAAAGTGAGGTTCAACAAAAGATATCTCAGAATTAAATAAATCAATTTCTTTGCTATAAAACAATTTTGGTAAATTCTTCAACCATAAACAAGTAGATTTGCTTGTATCATCTCCAAAGTAATAAGGGTGAATTATTTGGTCTGGTTTTCTATAAATTTTGGACATTATACCGATTGGATTTTCAATAGCTATTTTTTCAATGGGTGCATTTACAATTTTCATAAAAAAATCAATACCTTCTTGTTGCCTTCCATCTTTTCTTTTTTGTTCAAACCAAGCTGCACCACTTACTGCTAAATGTGTGCAAGGAGGGAAAGCAATCATCATATCCCAATTCCAACCAATTTGTTTTATTAAACATCCAATAACACCATTTTTGTCTTTATAATCGTATTCTTGTTCATCACTCCAAACATCAAATTTCAAAGCAAAATTATCATTTATAGTTACTTCATTGGTATCAAACCAACCGTCCATAACTTCAATAAGATCTTGTTGAAAATGCCATTCAGGATGCCCACCGCTGCACGGTAATAAATCACAGCTATAAGCTTCGTGACCTAATTTACGTAACTCAATTGTTACCGCTTGACTTTCTTCACAAGCTACCAAAATTTTCACAACACCTCCTTTGCTTTGTTCTGCAAAATATGACTATCCATAATGTCAGCGTAAACGAGCCTTGATAATTCAGCTTGATAATCCTCTTTGACACGGTCTTTTGATAGCTTATCAAGTCGCTTAAATTTATAGTCACTCATTTGATTAGCGTCAAGTGTCTTTTTGTATGCCATAAATTGCCATCTTTTCCACTCGTCATCACTCCAAGTGGCATCCGTGTAAGCACCCAACTCATATAACTTGCGAAGCTTCATTGGTGCGAGCATTAACACATAGTCACGTTTGTTCTCTTTCCATAATTGGATGTCATCATTAAACATTTGTAGCCAATCAACTGGAGGTTCATCCTCATTCATCAAGGCGATTAAAGTTAGCTTTTGTTTCTTTTTGTCAATTGCTAAATTCATCTTCATTTTGAATTCGCTATACTGCTTCAAAATATCAGAAAGGAAAGCTACCGACATAAGTCCAAAGCATTCCACACGTGGCCATTCTTGACCAACTGCATTCAGTTGGAATGCAAGTGCAAGTTCACCAATAGTAACGTATTTGTAATGACCCTGAATTACTCCGTATAATAAATTAGTTTCCTCATCCGATGGAAGCGTCTTGATTCCATATAGCACGATGCCATAAGACAAAGTCTGCTTAAAGATTGAGAGTGTGCAATCGCCTAAATTGATTTGTTCTTGTGCCTGAATGAATGCCTTTTCGTTAGGAGTCAAGCCATTGTTGTAAGCTTGTCCGTTGAATTCGACCAATTGTGTCATTGTGATTATTTTTAGTTGTTACAAATTTAGTTAAGTCCCAAGCCGATCGCATTGCTGCTTTCCAATCCTTCATCTTATTCTTGCCGTATTTCCACCCAGTGTTCGTGTAGTGACTGATAAAAACATCAGCAAAGTTGAGTGCATCCTCTGATGTTGCGTGTGGCATCTTTTCGAGAAAGCGGTCTGCGACTTCCTCAAGTGATGGAACAATGAAATGACATTCTTTCGATTTTGTTTGTTGTTCTTTCAACAGCATCTCCAGTTGGTTCACTCTCTCTTCGAGTGATAGTATTCTTGAGAACAAAGATTGGTTGTTGTTTTCCATTTAGTTGTTGTTTTAGTTCTGTGCAATTATAACCATACTTTTCGAATTTGTCAAAACATTCCTCTGCAACTGATCTATAAGCAGGATCAATGGCATACAACTCAACAAATTTCCGAGCGTTGGATATGGCCGATGCGTGGTCAAGATTAAACAATGAGCCTATGTATTGCCAAGTGTGATTAGTTGCGAAGTAATATAACGCTATGTAGTAACTCCGTGCGTCAGCAATTGGTCTTGTGCGTATCTTTTGCTTTAGCTTTTCAAATGGAATTCCCAAGACTTCAATGCAAATTTCATCAAGCACTTCAGCTACTGTCCTAAATTCCCCTGCATTTTTGATTAACTCATCAATATCTTCGAGCAGTTCTAGTCGCTCAGGATGGTCAAACAAATCTTTGAGATTGGTTAGGTGCATTGCACTGCTCACTTTCAGATTGTCAATTACTTTGATTAGATCCTTATGCATTGTGAGCAGTTATTTTAGATTCGTACTTGAGTGCGTTGTGATTTAATGCAACTGTCAACACGTTGATTAATTCGCTGATGGTATCATATCCGATTAATGTATCAGATTCGGGAAGGTAAACACCATTACCATCATCAATGATTGTGATGCATCTGCGCTCCTGGTGTTCATCGCACCAACTTTCGTGATTGGTTGTCATTAAAGTCAACTTGCGATAGCCATCTAATTCACTTACGATAACTCGGTAGGTTGGCTCAAATTTGCCATCTATTTTTTCTTCAATTGTGTAATACATTGTTTTTTGTTTTTATTGGTTAATTACTGTTGGTTCGTGTTCCCATTCGTTTTCTTCTACTGCTAAATTGATCAATTCACATTTGTCAACTCCAATGAGTTTGGATAGATTCTCAATGTGTTGGATTGACATTGTGATTGGATAGCGTTCATACTTGCGACCAGTTGGCCACGTCACTCCCATTGCCTTTGCAAATTCGTAGGTAGATGGGTAGTGCTGTCTAATTAGTGTTCTGAATTTCATTTCTCAAATATTTAAATAGATCAATAGTTAAAAAGCCCGAACAGCCCTAACATAGTTGAGGTAGTCCTTATTGTAGTAGTTGGTGTTGCCAGCGTTGAAGCCGAATTCCCATGCGGCGTAGGAATCGAACTCCGACGAGGACCAATACCACTCTTTTTGAAAGAGGTCTTTGTGTTGAGAATCCCAAATTAATTGTAATTCAGTTAGAGTTGGTAATCTCCACCCATCACCCAACTCTTTTACTTTTGCTATTGCTTCATTCCAATTCATTTTACCAAGTTCATCGGGGTGAATTTCAAAGTTCAACTCTCTTTTTATTACAAGTTTTTTCTCTTGTATGATTGGAGTTAGTTGATACTCCTGACCATCAATTGTGATTGTTTTCATATTTTCTCAAATAGTTAAATAAATCTTTAAGGTTGTCAAATAAGACAACCTCCCCTAAAAAGGGAGGTCATCAGAATTTGAATCGTGTCTATTGGCAATTGCATCGTGCTGCGCATCCCCATTGATATTCCTTCCAGTTGTCAAATAATGCTCGAATTGCATTGCCACTTGAATAATTTGGAAAGGCTCATCAGAATTACGCAAGTCAACCGCTGCCTTCAAAGCTACCGCACGTGCAATATCTGCCTTATCTTCTGGACTTTTGCCAAATGACTTTGCAGCACCACCATTCCACGCAGGTTTGTTCGCTTGAAGGAATTTGATGTTCCAAAACTTTCCTTTCTGTTCGTACTCATAGTTCATCTCATCCCCAACTTTCCAACTGGGTACTTGAGTCTTGGCAAATGCGCCACCGACATCACCGTTTTCCATTTGCACCTCGAATTTGTAGAGGTCTTTCCACGTGCCATCGTTTTGAATGGACTTGATTTTTGATGTTTTCATCTTGTTTTGATTATTAATTATTGATTGATATTCTTTCTCTAAATCGGTGTCATTGGTGATAAACATTTTGATTCCACGATAGGCAACGGCTATGTGCCTTCCCTGCCAGTATTCGTATTCCTCACGTTTGCGTTCACGATAAGATAAAGGTTGTTTGGTTTCAAATTCCTTCCAATATTGCCAATCCTGCTGACTCATCGCTTGTAGGTCTTTTCAGTTAGTAAAGCTTCCATCCTTTCAAATGGTTTGCGAGGACAACTATCCGCAATGTGTTGAGCGATTGCGTTAAAATCAAGTTGCTCACTCGGATAACTGGATGACTGCACGCAGATGAACTTGCGTGGGTAGGTGCTATCAAATTTCTTCATAACCTATGTAGTTATTTAATTTATGCAACAATTCAACTGCCTCATCTGATGACATCAAAAACTGATACTCATCTTTTTTCATCCATTCTTTGAGAAGAAAGGTAATTGCATTTCTTTCGGTAATGGTCAAAGTGTGTACAGTTACTGCCATTGGATTTCTTTTCGGTTCAAAATCTCCAAGATTCTTTCCGTGTATTTGAATTTTTTTGTACTGCATATCAGATCACTTGAAAGATAAAGATTTCAGTTGAGCAGGGGTCACCTTGATAACCATCGTGAGCAAATGCCCATCCGTCTGCATCGTAACCGTAATGAAGATCCATTGAGGATGCCTTTTCGATTACATAGCGATTAGCCATTGATAAAGAATCATAATTGCGAACTTCTGCATTGATTCCTTCTTTGATGTGTACTTGATACATAATTGTTTTTTTTTAGTTGTTTACTTTTTTTCTTGATTATAAATTGATTGCTTGACGACGTGCTGACATACGCAAGTATTCGTAATCAGTCAACTCGTGACCTGCTGTAACGATTCCTTTCATTGCATCCATAGCGCACGATTCAACAAATGACTCAACACCTCTACGCTTGCACTCTTTTACTAAATCGTATCTAAATTGACCACAACGCTTGGCAATTGCCTTATAGATAGCATCTTCAGTAACGTTTTGAGCAACCATATATGACTTCGTCAATTGATTAGCGATTTCGTTTGATACTACTTCTGAATTCATTGCTACGAATTCCAAGTTGATTTGCTTTTGTGTTTTCATTTTGTTTTTGTTTTAATTGTTTGACAAATGTATAAATAAATTTTGATTTGTCAATAGTAAAATGAAAATATTTTTAATTTCCCAATGTTTTCGGGGGTTTCAGAGGTGTTTTTTTTTTACCCATTGTCACAAATTATGACTAAATTAGTGACGTGAAAGGTAAAATTATACATAGTATGCGCCCAAAGGCACGAAAACCATTTGCTGGAGAGGCAGGTGTGCAGGTTGCAATCATTCAATACATCAAAATGCAATACCCAAATGCACTCTATTGCGCATCAGCAGGGGGTATGTTCACCTCTATGAAGCAAGCTATTAAGATGAAGGCGACTGGATACGTGAAAGGATTTCCAGATCTTCAAATTTGTGAGCCAAATGGCAAATACTTTGGTTTGTTTATTGAAGTTAAGACTGAAAAGGGTGTGGTGTCTAAAGAGCAGAAGGAATGGATTAAGCAATTGAACAAAAGAGGTTATTATGCTACTTATGTTAAAGGATTTGAAGCAGCTCAAAAAATAATTGATGAATATTTCAAAGGCGCAATATGAGCAACATCGAAGGTTAGCAATCAACCTTTGTGGTGGCAATGTCTATGAGGCAGACGATTTGCTTCACGATACGCTGATGTGCATCTTTGAGAACGGATCAACTATAAAGAATCAAGAACACTACATCAACCACGCATTAAAGATAGCGCACTGGTCGAATAGAAGTCACTACCACAACACCATTCGTAAGTTCAACCAGATGTCTGATGAGCCAACCGAATCACAACTGCGAGATTTTGAAAGTGTGGAGGTGTGGTTAGGTGACCGTATCACCAATGAGCAATTAGACATCTTGATTTCAAGACTCCCAATGTTGGAACGTGAGGTCTTTTACTTGTATGCATTAAATGATTTCAGCTATCAAACGTTATCCGATGAGACTGGGATTCCAAAGAAGGCATTATATAATTTTGTCAAATATGCCAAAAACGAAATTAGAAAAGCAATAGTTATATGAATAAGATTTTACAAATGGCAAATGAACGGATGCACGTGTGTATCGAATGCCCGGTGTATAATAGTACAACTCGCACGTGTGGGATGCCATTAAACAAATTAAATCCATTTGCCCAACCTGTCACCCTTGACGGTGTGACATTCAAACCGTGTGGTTGTTTCCTTGACCTTAAAACCAAGATGACATTTGCTGACTGTCCTGCAGGTAGATGGCCAAAGGTGGTGGATGCTGAACTAATTGAGCAAGCGAAGGCATTGGTTGAAGAGGTAAAGCGCACCAACGTGCTGACTGATAGCAATCGTAAGTTACTAACGCGGCTCGATAGTATGATGAAAGGAACTAACACCAAGGTGAGCAGTTGTGTGCCTTGCATTAATAAGATGATTAGCGACCTTCACAACCAACTAAAAAGAGAGGAGGTGCTACTTACTACTGAAGAAACCCCACAAAAGAAAAAACGTGGAAGAAAATCAAGAAAATCAGCAATATGATGAATCTGCTTCATTTCTTTTTTACGTGTTATTTACTGACCGCATTATTACTTATTGGACTGATGGCCGTGATGATCCTAAAGCGAACCCTACGTTTTTCTCTTGAGAATGTTTTGGGGATGCTATTCACGGCATTCTTTTGGCCAGTGGTGTTAGCACTTACCATCGTTGAACTATTTAACAACAAAGATAGTTGATAACTAATTAGGCAACCATTCATCTGAATTACTATCTTTGTAGTGTTCATGTGTTATAGGTATTCCCCCCTTTCATTTTAACCATGAACAGTTATAATGATTGGGGGAGTTTTTTTAAGATGCTTTTGCAATACGGATAGAAAAGAGGTTGCAATGTCTATGGGGTGCTATTCGCCCACGATAGATAGTGTGGTGGATGCCACGTATCAAGTACTGAATTTTGGTTGACAGCTTGGAATAGACAAGCAACATAGTCAGGTGGCGGAATTGGTAGACGCTTAAATGGAATATCATGTTATAGAACTAGTATGAAAACTATATCCTCTATATTCAAATTACAGGTTCGAATCCTGTCCTGACTACAAAAACTCAATCATTGGCGGTGCAAATACGCTTGGATGATTGTTTTAAGCGTTACAAGGGGATGATGGCAAAGCGCAGCGGTAGCATTAAGGACAAAGCCGCAAGACCATCACGAGAGCCGAATATCTCGTTAAAGTAGTGTCCAGGTCAAAGGTCAACGGTGACACTTTGAAACTTGAAGGTGAGGGGCTCATTCGACAGATTGATTGTCTTAATCATCAAAAGGGAGTGACTGCTGAGGTGAAAGTCAGTAGGATATTCTCATTCCCTTTTGGTTCAGGATCTATTCTCTAGATTAATTATTATTACTTATATTTGTTAATAGATATGATAATTCTACCTGCTCAAATTGAATCAATCAAAAGCCGCAAAGACCGTACTACCGCTATTGTGATAGGCACTAATGAATTAACTCCTGATCAAGCTGGGCAAATATTCTCTCTCCAAAATTCGTTCGTCTATTGCGCTCTAAAAGAGGAGGAGTTCGCTACTAATGAAAGGGATGTCTTGAATGACCTTAAAGCTGACTTTGAGATTGAAAGGAAGTCTAATGGTCAAAGATTGAGGAACGTCCTCTATAAGCTATGGGAATCGGATAAGGAGGGGTTCTTGACATTCACCAAGTATTATGACCATAAGATGGAGCAGTTGATTAATCATTTTAAAAGTAAACTTGAATTGTGATTTTTGTAAACATCAAAAATTAATTATATGCAGGTGACTGATAAGATACATATAACGAACGAAGATAATATGGCTTTGATGTCAAGATATTCTGATAAATACTTTGACTTGGCTATTGTTGATCCGCCTTATGGTATTAATGCAGGAAAGATGACAATGGGAAGTGGTAAGCATAATTTTTCAAAAGGTAAGGATTGGGATTGTGCCATACCTTCTGATAATTATTTTAAAGAGTTATTTCGGACTTCAAAAAATCAAATAATTTGGGGTGGCAATTATTTTGAACTTCCATTAAATAATAATTGGTTAATTTGGGATAAATTAAATCCAAATTTATCCTTTAGTGAGGCAGAGTTAGCTTGGTGTTCTATAAATAAAAATATACGTATTTTTAAACGATATTCAGCAATGGATGATTTTGATGGTAAAAAACAACATCCAACTCAAAAGCCGATAGATTTATATAGATGGATTTTAAATAAATACGCAAAGCAAGGCGACAAGATATTGGACACGCATTTAGGTAGTGGAAGTATTGCAATAGCCTGTCACGATTACAACTTTGAATTAACCGCGTGTGAATTGGATCAAGAATACTATGAAGAAGCAATACAGCGAATAAAGAACCACACCGCACAAGTAAAAATGTTTTAATATGGGATTACCAAAAGGACAAACCAATAACGCCAACGGAAGACCTGTTGGATCAAAGAACAAAAGAACAGAGCAATGGGAGGCATTGGGTGAATCAATTACAGGACAACAAGCAGAGCAGTTCAATGACTTTTTGAATAAGCTTTGGGGCAGTCGCAATGATGAGGACAAGATGATTGCATCAGAACTTTACCTCAAGACTCTTGAATACTTTAAGCCTAAACAAGCACGTAATACCATAGTTGGTGACGCTGATGCGCCAGTTCAAATAATCATATCGGATAAGTTATGACACCAAAAGAATACGCTAATCATTTAGTACATAGCTTTAAGCCTATGGTACGTGCTAAGATGAGTGAAGATGATGACAATGTATATGGCCGTGCGGTTAACTGTGCATTGCACCACATCAATATACTTTTGACTTTGGATTCTTTCCATATTTCAGAAGGGGATGAGCAAGACTATTACGATTGGAATAGATTGGTGAAAGAAGAACTCCAAAAATTATGAAGGTCATATACGAATTCACAGATGATGACAATGAGGAACTTCAAATGTTCCAACAATCTCGAAAACTTTGGGTGACCTTTTGGGAACTGGAGAATGAGTTGCGCAGTTGGGTGAAATACAATTCACAAAACCTTTCATCAGATGAACTTGAAGGGGTGGCAAAATTCCGTACACGTTTTTACGAGATAATAAATGAGAATCAAATTAAATTAGATTAATGGAAAATCAAGAGGTCAACCCTGCAACACAATCAACTTTTACCATTGCGGTATTATTTGGGATGTGGTTGCAACAAAAGGAACAGCGCAAGAGATTAGCAAAGGCATCAATCACCGAACTATTCACCGAATGGATCACCGAACTTTCGAATAAAATGCCAGACAATGAATAAGATAAAAGTATCACTTGACTATAACACAATCACGGTAAAGCAATATGTTGACTTCATCTTAAACGAAGGTAATGAGGTAGGTCAAGTGTCCGCAATCATCGGACAGTCAAAAGACTTTGTGAGGCAACTTTCACCCGATCAGTTGCAAAATGCAATTAATGCATTCAAGTCAGTTATTGAACAACCTCAAGCTGCTAAACACAATAAGTGGAAGGACTATGGCTTCGTGCCTGATATCAACGCCATCTCATTTGGTGAGTGGTTAGACCTTGATTCCAATTGCAAGGACTTTCCCAAGAATCTCAATAAGATACTTGCGATTCTTTATAGGCCAATATCAAATCAATTAGGCAATAAGTATAGCATCGAACCTTACAACGCATCGCATTTGAAAAACGCTGATGAATTCAATGAGATGCCTTTATCAATTGCAAACGGAGCATTGGTTTTTTTTTCGACTATCGAAAAAGAATTGGTGAACACTTCGCTTCAGTATTTGGATTCAGAAGTGATGAGGAACTTGAAGGAGGCGATGACGATGATGGAGGAAGCGTTGCAACCTCAGAACTCTCAAGCAAGTACGGATGGTTTCACGTTATAGAGGAGTTAGCTGATAGGGATGTGACGAAATTCGATGCCATCACAAATACCCAAGCTTCAACAATCTTTGCTCATCTATCGTACCGCATAGATTATTTCAATTTTCAAAAGCAATTACTATCTAAAACGAACCATTAATGCTACTTAATTAATATGAGCGCATCTTCACTTTACACTTATAACGTTGTGATTGGCAAGTTTAATGACTTCGCCAACACACACGCATTGATAAGACGATTCACACACGGGCAAATATCTCAGGCAGATTTGGAAAAAGAGGGCGAATGGCCTTGGATGCACGTTACACCAACTTCATTTTCATTTGATTCAGGATCCTTAACGTATTCTTTTGACGTTTACTTTTCAGATTTGCCAAGAGATAAAGAAGAAAAGACTGAATATCAAAGGCAGTCAATGAGCGAGTGTATTCAGTTGGCAGGTGACTTCGTGAATATGTTGGAGAATGGCTCAATATTCGATGAGTCGGTTGTACTTGGTAAGCCAATTTCAGCGCAACCATTCATTGAGGAATTCAGCCACGTCTTAACTGGAGTTCAATTGTCCATTGATATAACTGTTGATTACGAATGGAACGCTTGTGATATCCCATATATCGGAGATTAATGAAAAAGCTACAATACACAACAAATGACCCATCAGCGACAACCGATTATTTGGCGGCTGATAATACTTGGAAAACAATACCGGGTGGCACACCAACTTCAAAGTCATTTATGGGTGTGTTGCAAGGTGCTACTGTCAGCTCATTGCTCACGAGTTATGGTTGCTTTAACTATCAGACACTTTCCCCGACTGAAGCAGGAAGGATTTTCGTTGTGCCGAATGCGTGTACGGTAAGTAAATTTTACGTACGTATTTTTTCATCACAATCTGGATTAGGTTCATTGGTTTTCACTGTCAGAAAAAATGGAGTAGATACGTCAATTGTAGTAACCATAGCGGCAGGTAGTGCGGCGAATACGGAAGCGAATAGCGGTGCATCTTCAGCTACTTATTCAGCAGGTGATGACTTGGGTTTCAAAGTGGTCAATAACGCTGCTGCTGTCAGTGCCAACATTCACAACACTTCAATAATGGTAGAGATATGAGATATCAGATAATAAATAAAGGTGAGTTGCAAATACTTGAGGTCATTGGTCACAACATCTTTTTCGGATGGAATGAATCAAGTGATTACGATTCGTTTAGAGTTGCATTAAATGACAAAGGTGTTGATGAATTTGTTGACCTTTTAATTGAGGATAGTAATAACGCATTTACTAAATTCGTCAATGGCTAAGAACAATCCATTAAATGACTTAATGAAGGAATTCGGGCAGGAGGTGGTCGAAAAGGCGATGCTCAATCTTGGTGTGTATAGGACAGTCAATGGAAAGAAACGTAGAGCGGTGGCATCTGACACGTTACGCAAGTCGTTAGCTTTTCGATACGATAGCAAATATAGACGCATTGATTTCTTTGCAAAGGGTGAAGCTGAGAAATATGCTTACTATGTAGAAGAAGGAAGGAAACCAGGTAAGCGACCTCCAACGGATGCAATCTTGCAATGGATGAAAATAAAAAAGATTTCACCACGCAATGAAAATGGCTCATTCAAAAAGTTCGCTACTCCAAAGGCAAGAGAAAACGCAATGGAGGCAATAGCTTACAACATCAGTATGTCCATTGGTAGAAGGGGAATAAAACCACTCTTTTACTATCGTGATGCAGTAAATGAAACATTGGTTGATTTTAATGACAAATTCATTGAGGTCTTAAAGAGTGAAATTACAATTGCAATCGAAGAAAATATTAGAGGTACAATTAAGATATAAGATATGCCATACAACACAGCAATAACAGGACTTTCAGCGCAAGGTATTGACGCATTCAAGGGAATGTGTTACTCGAATAATGACGTGTCCTTTACAATGACATCAAGTAACTTTGCCAATACTGGATTTAAGTACATAGTGGAGATAGTGGATAGTAGCACTTCACTTAATTATAAATTTTACATATCACCAAATGCGGTGGGTAGTGGAGTGTTCAATGCAAAGACTATCTTCAATCAATTAGTTAGAACGGATGTCACCTTACCAAATTCGGATGATGTGATTTTACAGATAGCTGATGCGGTTGTTATTAATGACAATCTTGTCAACACTTTTAGAATTGATTTGTACGAAGGTTATGATGTTGCAGGGGTGTTTACTGAGGATCCTTCCGTAACTGTAACTTACCGAGTGATGTGCGTGTATGGCAAAGGCAAAAGTAATTTCTTGGTGATGGGTTCGAACGACACTAAACCAATTGCACTAAGTCAATGCTATGACAACACAATAGGCTTCAACGCTGAGACGGTTGCCACACGGATTAACATTCCTGCGGCACTTCAAAGTGAGGTCATTAATTGGCAAAGGATATCAAGGTCAAATGTTTTAGGTGCGCAAGATAGCGCATATAAGATTCTTAGTTGGATTGCTGATGATGGGGATATCATTAATCAATCTTATCCCTACGTCAACATCGCTAATTTCAGATATGTGTTGTGGAACGATGCCTATACACAAGTGACCACTTTTGACATTCCAATGGAGTTTCTGAATAGCGGTATTTTACACATTCCTGCAGGTCTAAAAAATTTGGTTGATGGTTCATTCATCACACAAACACAAGCGGATGATACGCAATTTTGGACAATCGTAGGAGTTGACGCAAGTGATGTTGAGGTGACTGCTAAGTACGGATTTTATATAGATGAGGATTGTAACTACAATCCAGTTCACGTGTATTGGTTGAACCAAATGGGTGGATGGGATAGCTACTCATTTATCAAGAAAAATGAAAGGTCTATTGATGTAGAAAAGAAACGTTATAAGACCTATCTCGGTAATTATAACACGGCAGATGTAACCACTCCTTTCGATACTAAAAATTATTCAAGGTCACTAAATGAACGTGAGCCAATCACTAAGACTTTTATTAATCTGACAAGCGATTGGATAACGGAGAGTGAGTACAAGTGGATGAAAGATTTGTTCTACTCGAAATCAGTTTGGATGGTGGATGACAACGTGGATGGGTTCAACATATTACCTGTGGTTGTGGAGGATACGAATTACTTAATGAAGCGTGAACGCAATTCCAAAAAGTACAATCAGACATTGCGACTTCAGCTGGCTAATGAATATGACACGATTAATATAAGTGCGTATGAATATCCGTTGCCTAATCCCGATCCCTGCACAATCGTTCCATCTGTGGCGGTAGTTACGGCCAATGGTATCACTAACATATCACCAGTTGCAAATGATTATCCAGTCATATTCCAAGCGACAAATTGGGGTATTAATGGTGGTACTAAATACCAACCAAAAATTTGGAATGTCAATGGACAACCCGATGACACTAATGGATTGATAACTGGACAAACATACCGAGTGGAAATCACATTTAGCTTGCCTATGAGTGGCTCTGTTTATTTCTCATTTGGAAGATTTGCAAGTGCGCCATCTTACAACGGATGGGATTGGGAACTTGACGGAAGCTTAACCACTACGCAAGTGAATAACTTGGTGTGGAATCCGTACAATCTTAGCGGTGGCACTGGTATCTATGGCATCATAGGTAAGGCAGGATTGACCTTCCCTGGTTACAATGGCACAATAACAATAAACGTTTACTCAGGTACTTGCCCATAAGATGGAAACAGCACTAATACTTTACACGCAGGACAATCAGACTCCAGTATTGGTTGACCTATATGAGAATGAAAATATCTCACTCAATTTGTCATTCAATAACATCAGAGACCTTGCGCCACGTGGTGCAATGTCAAGGACTTTTCGTATTCCATTTACACCAACGAACGCAAGTATATTTGGATTCATTCAAGAAAACACTTTTCAGTTCAGTGGGTTCAATCCTAAGCGTAAAATCAATGCGTCAATCACGGTGGATACGATTCCAATTATAGAAGGATACGTACAATTCAAAGCGGCCTACACAAGCAATGGTGAGGTATCTGATTTGGAGATAGTGTTCTTTGGGAATACGGTGGATTTCTTCAAGACCATCGGTGATGCTGACTTCAAAAATTACATAGCATCTGAACTTCAAAATGATTATGATTTCACGGTGTCTTATGTTACAACTGATGAGGTGAATGCGAGTGGGAATGTTTATCTTGGATTAACGGATAGGGGACAGAATTGGGTAATGAATGTAAGTGATTCAGGCACTCGTAATTTATTGAGTAGCGATACATCAATAGTCCCCAAAGCTGGCGAGTTAACTCCATTCGTTTTTTCACACTACATATTCGATAAGATTTTTGCGTTAAGTGGATTTGAATTCAATGAAACTAATAGTGCGACATTGGTAGAGCAGTTAGATAAGATGTGGATTCCGTGGATAGGTGAAAGTGATATAATTGCAACACAAGGAAATCCTGACACTGCACGTTTTCAATTAAACGAAACAACACCATTCACCGTGTTGGAATCGGATTTTACTGAAACGACTTTTACAGATGGAAGCACTTACTTAATTGCTGACCTTCCAACGTTAGATATCGGTATTGATCCAGGTTCAAACATCAGCGCAGGAAATATATACACAGTGCCATTTAGCGGAAGCTATGTCATTGCAGGTAACATAACTATTGAATCAGATGAAAATGCTCGCAATGTTGGATTAGGATTTTTATACACAAACGGAATTGAGCAATACATTCTTTTTAATCAAGGTTGGGCGTGGTTTGAAAGTTATGATGAATTTTCAGGACAATGGATTTACATAAATACACCAATAACAGTAAGCACTGGAACTTCTGCTGCATTCATTCAATTAGGATGGACAATTAAACCCGTTTTAATCGCTGATTTCAATTCTTTTCAATACACAAATCCAGTTACATTAACCATTTCATCTATTGAGGTAGGTACATTAGATATCTCAAAGTCATTGTATGGAAGTGCTATTGATTGGACTGCCAATGCACCTGTAATGAAGTGCAGTGAGTTTATGAGTTCACTATTTAAGATGTTCAATTTGGTGGTTATTGCGGATGAAGTCAATCCAAAGTTGTTGACTTTTATGCCAATTCAAGAGTATCTATCTCAAGGAGTAGTAAAGGATTGGTCAAATAAGATAGACCTATCCAAAGACATTACACTTACTTCAACGGCCGACTATCAGCGTCAAGAAAACACGTGGACATATAAGTCAATGAGCGATTATTACAATCAATTATATAATGCTCAAGGTGGCCGTGTATATGGTAGATTATTGTTGATTGATCCCGAAAATGATTTTGCCACAAAAGAACAAAAGACCGAGTTGTTTTTTGGTGCAACTCCACTTAATAGCATTAAAGGCAGTGATTATCCAATACCTAAATTTCAGTCAGCAAATGGACAATTCGCTGCACCTGGACCACGCATTCTTTACAAGACAGATGATGAAATAACGTTTAATATTTTCAATGATGACTTTGGTAACGTGTTGTCATATACTGCAAAACTTTTTAGCCATTACACCACAGCTATTCCAACGATAGCGGATGAAGATTTGAATTTCGGTCAGGAGATACCTTTGCATTATGTTGATAGCACTCCATATAAGACACTTTATCAAAGGTATTGGAATAATTACATAGCTGATATCTATGCACCTGATGCACGAATCATTGAGGCATTCTTTAGTCTTGAATTTGCAGACATTTATCAGTTTGCATTTAATGACAAAATCTATATCAAAGATTCTTACTATCGCATACTTGAGATTAGCGATTATGTAGTAGGTATGCAGGATAGCGTTAAGGTGAAACTCATCAAGATGGTGAGTGCAACACCTGATTGCTTACTATCTCCAAAACCAGTTATTGGTATAGACGGCAACATCATTTGGGAAGATTCTGAAGGCACTACTCAACCTGCAACTGAAACGTGTTGCAATAATTACGGATACTATTGGGTGGGTTCAGAATGCTACGCAACACCACAAGACGCAAAAGGTAGAGGTGGTAAGACTAAAATGTTTTCAGAAATTACAACTGACCTTTCAAATATCCAAACTAATCCAGTCAATAAATCTGCATACATAGCACCAAACAATATTGTTGTTGAACCAAATGAAAGAATATTTGTCAATGGTGATGGCAATTATGTAGGCGGTGGTAATGATGGAAGTATTGTCAGCGGATTGCGGAATATAGTAACGTCGGGCGTTGGTAGTGTCGCAGTGGTTGGCTCATCATCAAAAGTAATCAATGAAGGTGTGACCATTGGTAGCGGTGGCATTTATGCAGGTGAGTATCAAAGCGGAATTATACAAGTACGTGGTGCAGGGGATTGGACAAATAATACAACACCAATCACACTCACAACTGAAAGAGGTAGTTATATAACCGTTCCTGATGACTCCGTATGGTATGTAAAGCTTATGCTAACCATTGGACAAATAAGCGCAGGGATTGACGGCAATGGAGTGGTAGAATTCAACATTCAATTGGGCGCATCCGCAGGGGTATTGAGTGTAAAGGATGCCATTATCGTAAGCGAAAATATTGAAACGATTAGCGGTAACTTTGAACTCGGAGTGGACATTGTGGGATTGACTTTCGCACCTCAATTGTTGTTAAAGAATGCAACATATCCCCAAGATAATATCTTCATCGGCGGTCAAATAATATATAATCAATATCACTATGAATAATCCACAGCAGACATTTAAGAACATATGCGAGATGCAAAAGATGGGCATCAAGTCTAAGTCAAAATCTTACCAAAATAAATTACCAAAATGGCTAACTGGTTGTATCAATTTGACCATTGTTGCTACTTTAATATGGGGTACTTACGAATTAATTAAAATGATTTTCAATGGCTGACAATAAAGTTGTATTAGAATTTGAATTACAAGGAAACGCAACCGAAAAGACTCAATCGTTAAGGGCGCAAATGCGTCAATTACGTGAGGAGTTAGCAAGACTTCCCGAAGGCACGGCTGAATTCAATAAGGTACAAAGACAACTCGGGGAACTCACAGATAAAGTGGGTGACTTAGGTAAGTCAGTTAATACGTTGGCAGGGGATCCGTTAGAACGTTTGAACAACTCATTCGGAATGATTGGCTCATCCATAACGTCATTAGATTTTGGCGCAGCACAACAAGGATTGAAAGGAATGAGTGGTGCTATCAAAGATTTCAAAATCAAAGATGCAACTGCTGCTCTAAAAGGTTTCGGAAGCACAGCATTTGAACTTGGAAAATCTTTGTTGCTCAATCCATTATTTGCTATTCCTGCATTAGTTGTATTGATAATCACAAAAATGGATTTTCTCATCTCAATGGGTGGGAAAATAGGTGCATTTTTTCAAGGAATAAAAGATAAAATAGATGCATTATGGAATGGTGTAATGGCCTTTCTTGACGCTACTGGATTAATTGATTCACAAGCTGAAGAACGTGCGAAAAATCAAAAGAAGTTAGATGAGGAAAATGAGAAAAGAAGAAAGAGTCAAGAAGAACAAGCCTTAAAAGATGCCGAAGCTTTACACAAAGAGAAAGAAAGATTAGCAAAAGAAGCAGCTGAAAAGGAGGCGCAAAGAATTCAAAAAATTAAAGATGACCAAAAGTCATTAACTGAATTCTTAAAAGCTGAACAAGAGAAAAGGTATCAAGAAACTTTATCAAATGATGAAAGAGAAATCCGACAACTTAGACTTCTTTATTTAGAAAAAGAAAAGTTAGCGCACGGCAACAAAGAACTGTTAAAGCAATTAGATGCATCGTATCAAGCTGATGTAAAAGCATTACAAGAGAAACAAGCGGAAGATGATGTTGTAATTGAATCAAAAGGACTTGAAAGAAAGCAAGCAACCAATGACCAAATTTTAGCTAGCACTCAAACAATGTTGGCAGGCATTACTGCATCCACTCAACAAAGTGCTGATAATAATGTTGAAATTTCACAACAAGAAAATCAAAAAAGAATAGAGATGGCTTTTGCAGTAGCAGGCAGTTTAATGTCCATTATGGATTCATTGGGTAAAAATGATAAGGCAAGTGCTAAAAGAAGATTCAATATAAATAAAGCTTTGGGTATAGC